>Ga0265293_10003268_pt1 | contig 30420 bp, 34 predicted proteins | sample Munlanlewell138R_FD_192505 | JGI IMG/M metagenome (GOLD analysis project Ga0265293, IMG submission 192505) | Leachate microbial communities from a municipal landfill in Southern Ontario, Canada - Leachate well 138R | ecosystem: Engineered > Solid waste > Landfill > Unclassified | place: Canada... | reverse complement strand
GATATTATATAGATGTTTGAACTTGTTTTATCAGGATTATAGAAATAGGAAAAATGATGATTAGTAAAAAAATTAAAAACATTTACATCGATAAGAAGGATTTTTTGGCTGAGATGTTAAAATATAATGAAACCAAAAAACCAAGTGATAAATTAGGAAAAATGTTTATGTCGTTGGCTAAAAACAATGCAAGACACTCTTCATTTTGCCGTTATTTTCACGCAGATTTAGATGACATGAAAACAGAAGCTGTAATAGCTTGTCTGTTGGCTCTTCCAAAATATGATTTCAGTAGGGAAGACCCATTTTCATATTTTACATCGGTTGTTTTAAATGCATTCAAATATTACTTGAAACGAAAATATAAAAATGATAATTTTAGAATGAAACTCTTGAGAGAGATGTATATACAGGCGAACAAATCTTTCACAAATGAAATTCAGAAAGATATGAACGAAACTAAAAAAGAAAAAAATCTATTTATTGAGTTCGAGGATTAAATGAAAGATATTATAGTTGGCGATATACATCTGGACACTAAAAGTGGCGATAAAAATTATATAAAATACCAACACTTGTTTTTTAAGCAATTGATATCTTACATAAAGAAGAATGATGTCAGATATGTGATATTTCTTGGTGATATTTTTACCAACAATCAGGTGATAAATATTAATGTTATGGATTATGCTCTGAATATATTTGAAGAAATAAGTAAACTTGATGTCGAAATAATTATGATAAACGGCAACCATGTAATATATCATAAAAACAGTTATGATATTGATTCTGTTAATGTTGTATTCCGCAATAGAGATAATATGAATATACACTTGTTTGGTGATTATACAAGATTTGATAATTATATGTTTTTTAATTGGAAAAACACTAAAGATGAATATGAAGAGATTTTTAAAAGTATTCCAAATCGAGAAGGAATAGAATATGTTTTTGGTCATTTTGATTTATATGGTTTTATGCAGAGCAAATTCTCAGAAAATAATAGTAAAACCTCACTCAGAGAAGAAGATATTTTAAAATATTTTCCAAATTCACATATAGTTTCTGGGCATTATCATATACCCCAATTACAGAAAAATGTTACATATACTGGTGTGCCATATGAATTATCTTGGGGTGAATCTGATTTAAAATTAGGTTTTTATATATTAGAAGATAATGAATTAACATTCGTTGAAAATAAACATAAGATTTATGAAATGATTTACATTAAGAGTTTAGATGATTTAACCAACTATAAAATAGAAGATACCGAATATTTTAAGTATTACAAAATTGTGTTTGATGATAGAGATTTAGATGAAAAAATACAAGAATTTAGAAATGTTTTAGAAGAAAAAGGCAACAAAGTAACAGTGATTAATAACTTTGAATTATTTGCAGAAGATACTGAATTAAAAGAAGATGATATCGAATTAAAAGAATCTAAATCAAAAACAAATAAAGTTGAAATGAATCTGGATTTTATATTTAAAGATTATATTTACAAGTTAAATATTGATGATGATTTAAAAGACGATGTTTATAATAGATTTATAAAGATTTATGGTGAAACCAAAGCTGAATTGACTCAGAATTTTGAATTATAGGAGGAACAATGATTATTCCAATTGGCGATTTGATAATTGTAGAACGACTTGAAAAAGAGACCAGAACAAAAGGTGGTATATATCTACCATTACCTAATCAGAAATCATTAGGTAAAGTTACTGGCGTTGGAAAAGGAATCTTTAATAAACACAACGGCACTTTTAATAATTATAACATTGAGGTTGGTGATATTGTTGTCTTTCAGACACATAGAGGTCATTCGGCATCTCTCAATGATAAGGAATTTTTATTTTTAAGTATGAAAAATGTCATGTGTATTTATAAGAATAGTGATTTAGTAGATGGCGATATGGATATCAACATAAATGTTGATGAGACAGTTTCTGGATTAAAATTTTAAGGAGTATAAAAATGTCATCTAAACTGACATCAGTTAAAACAATAAAAAAACCAAAGAAAATAAATAAAAAGAAAGTTGAAAAAATGTCGGACGAGTTTCTTCCAACGACAGGATATCAATATTATAAGCAAGTGAAAAAGGTAAAAGAAGAATATGTAATATCTTATATTGTAAAAGGCGATTCAGATATATTAACATTCATAAAGAATCGTTTTTATGATGGTATATCTGCCATATCCTCTGATATAAAATTTGAAACGGTTCAATTTCAACAATCCTCAAATAGCGTCATTGTTGTTGATGATTCTAATAAATATCCAAACATAAAAAGTGATGTTTATCAGTTTAATGCCCAACCACCAATAATATTTCTGGATATGGTATTGGATAATGCACTTGAGATTAAAATCAGTTTCAGTAAGAATTATGCTGATATATTTGATTCTCATTTTTTATTTGTCGTTGAATATCTTCTTAAAGCATTTGATGATAACAAACAATTATTGCAGAATATTGTTGATAAAGGTAAAATGTTATTTACAAGTGATGATACAGTTGATAACATAATATCAGACGAAGAAAAAGTTACATTTTTCAACGATGAAATATACATAACAAATGAAGATAAAGAAAAATTAAGAGCACAGAACGAAGAAAATTTGGAAAAATAGTTTGTTTTTTTGTTTTTATGTGATATATTATAGTTGGTTTTATTAATTTTTGTTTAAAAAGGAGTGTTTAACATGAGTAAGAGTGAAAAATTGAAATTTGACAGAGAATCAAAATTGGTTGTTAATTATGTTTGTGTTGCTAAAAGCATGATTAATGATGGTTATGACGAGCGTACAATCGGCACAGTTGAATATCTTCATTCAGGTGAAGTTATTATGAAGTGTGAGGGATTTGAGCATAAGATTGCAAATGTTGACGAGGTAGAGGTTGTTGTATCACCAATGGATAGTCTTTTTAGTAAAGTAACATTTAAGATAAAGAAGATGGATGATAGCACAACAACACTTCCACATAAATTCTATGGTATAAGAGGAACAAATGTTCTCATCAATTATGAAAATGAAATTAGTGGTGCTGATACACTTCCAGAAGAAACGGAGTGATGAATGAAAATTTTTAATGAGAATTTTTTTACAGTAAAATCATCATCCGAAGCAAATACATCTAACGATATTTATGTTTTGGTTATTTCAAATAACAAATATAATGCATTGGATTGTTTTGATAGGCATTATAAATACTCTGATAAACACGATAGAGTTAGAGCTATAGTCGATAACTCATTTGAATACGATTACTCGGATATACTTTGTGATAAAAATGGTCTTAAACACATTGATTTTTCATCATGGTCACTCTTCAATATTTTTGTCAATAAAGATGTGTGTAAAGAATTTAATAGAACTTGGAGTGAAGTTAGAGAAGATGACTATAATAAATATAAAGTAAAAGAGTATTATAATAACTTCTTAGATAACTTTAGAAATATAGCAAAACATCATGTTGAAAAACGGGCTAAAGTATCGGAGCCAAAGATTGATGGAAAATCGATTTACTTTTTTAAGAATTATAATGATAATAGTGTTTATATCAAAATCATAAACGATAGTATAAAAGAAAAAACTGGTTTTACGACTAATTTTTATTATCAAATAAATGAAGAAGAGCTTAAACAGAATATAGAATCAGAATTATATATTGATTATAGAACAAAAATGATTGAATATTGTATATCTAATAATAAGCTTGTTACAGGACAGGAAAATGTTGATAAACTCTCAAATATCAGCGACCATTCATGGTATTGGAAGCCACTGTACTCATATTATTTGTTTGAAACTATTATTGAAGAATTAGAGGTTGTAACAGAAGGTGAAATAGATGGACATAGTTGGAAAGATTATGTAGATGTTGATTCTGTCGTTGGCTCTATTGTGAAACTTCGTAAAGAGATGTTTGATAATAAAGGTAATTTGAAAATACCAGAAAATTTGAAATATCTATATTCTAATGAAGATAAAAAAGAAGTCGTCAAAGAAGAATCAAATGTTATTTTATCATCTGAATTTAAAACTATTGATGAAATTAGCAATAATGAAAAAATAGAAAAATTTATTGATAATGAAATATCAGATTTCATATCCCACTATGAAAAAGTAAAAGCTAATGGTGAATATTATTCAAATTTTGAACCTGAAACAATAGAGCAGTTGGAAAGTGTTATTAACGACATGAAAAAGAGAGTTAAGAAAAATGATTAAATTTAATCCAGAGAATAAAGAGTTACTAACTTATGGGGAAGCACTTAAACCATGTGCTGAGATAAAGAACAAAGAAGAAGCACAACAATATTTAAAAGAATATGTCAAATTTATTCAAGATTATATGGATAAAAATCCAGATGAACGCCATGATTTCACAGCGTTGGAAATAGCGAAACAGAATATTGGTTATTATGCTGGATATTATGATTATGAAACAAGGTCAAGGATTGAAGAACTCTTTGAGTGTTCACATCCATTGTTTGGAAAAGCAAAATTAACAACAGAAGATTTAGGAGAGTAAAATGGAAGAAAGAAGAGAGAATTTTTATGTTACAAATCCAGAAGTTTATAAATTTAAATTCATGGATACTGATGGTACACACAAACATTTATTTGTAATAGCGAGAGATATTAATGATGCTATTAATTATGTTGAAAATTCTGCTATAGCAGAAATGACGATTTTGTCGATAGAAGAAATTACAACAAATGTAAATGTGGATGCAACATTAAATGGATATAAGGCATTTCCTACCGAAGATAAGTTCATATTCTCATTGAATATAGAACCAACACTTTTTACAGAGTATAAATATGATGAGAATATTAATATCATTGAACTGCATGAAAAATTTATAGAAAGACTCTGTGGTTCTTTAAAAAATGCAGTGAAAGATAGTGGTATTAGACTCATTAAGGAACCTACAATTGATGGTGATAGAACACAAATGTTTTATGAAATAGAACATGTTGATTTTTCTGAATATATTATGAGAATTTATGTTAATGAGCGTTCACAACATGAACATGGTGATTATGTAACAGCATATGATGTGAAAGATGAAGATATTAAAAATGTGTTGGATTTGAGAACGAAAGTAAAAAATTATGCAGAGTTTAAAGAGAGTGTCTTAAAAATTGATGGTATTAAAAAGATAGATGAATCACAAGCTCGTTATATTATCAATGATAAGAATAAAAAATCTTTGTTTGGATTGTATATTTTAGGTTAAAATTTAAGGGGTTATTATGAAATTGGATGAAATAAAAAACAAATATTCTGATAAGAAATCTTTTTTTAAATCAGATGCTCGTTTTCATGGCACAACATTAAGAACATATGTTTGGTTCATAAGAACCCCAGATTTTAAAATTTATCAAGTATATATGGATAATTTTCTCGACGAAATTTGTATTATGGGTTGTGATGTTGTAAAATTTTTAGAAGAAAAGTTAGAAAGTATTGGTGAAGAAATTCAGGAAAAAGATGTGTTTAAAATTGAATCTATTGAATGGATAGAGGTATAAAAAATGAAAATTGAATGTGTATTATCACATGGTGCAAAACCACCAAAAAGAAATAATCCGACTGATGCTGGAATGGATATAGAGATAAGAGGATATAGAGAATATTTAGATGATGTTGATACTCTCGGAAGTGAAGTGTGGTTTGACGAAGAAAACCATGACCATCAGGGTGTTTTAATTCTAAGACCAAAAGAGAGAGTGTTGGCTATGACAGGTGTGAAAATAGCATTACCATATTGTGAAGATGTTGGATATGTATATGAGATACAGGTCAGACCAAGAAGTGGTTTAGCTTTAAAAAAAGGAATATCAATTGTAAATTCACCTGGAACAGTAGACCAAGAGTATCGTGGCGATATTGGTGTTATACTTATAAACACAAGTAATAAAAATGTGTATTTCAAAGAAGGTGAAAAGATAGCTCAATTGGTCATAAATAAAGTTAGAGTTGATGAAGAGTTTGTTATAGTTGACCAGTTTAATAATAAAACAGATAGATGGGATAAAGGTTATGGGTCAAGTGGAAAATAAAATCCAATTCTATGGTTGGAATTTTGGTGAAGAGGAAATAATAAAGAGAAACGACGGCTCATTAACGATATGTAAAACAGGTTCTCTTAATATTGTAGTTGAAATTCCAAAGTATCTTGATATGAAAGAAGAAGATGAATTAAAATGGTTTATTGGAATGGTAGAACAAGTATCGTTAATACAAGCTCATATTATAACAAGAGAAATAAACATCTTTGTTTCATATCGTTCAGATTCAGATAAAAATTTTCATGTTTGGGGGAGAACACCATATCCAGTACATCAACATATAAAATATGGTGCTATGTATTCTAAAACACCTCGACAAACATTAGAAGATAATAGGTCTGGTGGTCAATTAGATATATATCAGACTAATTCTAAAACTTTTTGTGAATATTGTAAATGTGAAGATACTTTTATAAAATTAGACGAAAAAACTAAAAATAGACCTTATTAAACATAGGAGAGATTTATGAAATTAAAAAAAGAAGATTTAATTCAAACAAGAATTGATGGCAACTCACAAGACGATGAGCAGTTTAATATTAAATATGGAATAACAGCTGTTAATGAAAAAAATGAAGTTTTTCATTTTATTGGATTTGAAAATAAACCACAAAAATCAGATTATGATTCTATGTACGAAGAGTTGAAAAGTGACCCTGAATTTGGTTCACCTGAAAATTTTAAATTAAGAGAATCTACAAAAAAAGAAATTGAGTATTTTAAAAATTTAACTGGACACTAAAATGAGTGAAAATAGTTTGAAAGCGTATCGTTTGGTTCAATAAAAAAGGAGGTTATTATGAGTGAAAAATTAATTTTTAGTATTGGTGATGTTGTTGTTTTAAAAACGGGTTCTGTTCCTTGTGTTATTCAGGAAATAGATAATGATACAGCTAAGTGTGTTTATTGGTCGGTTTCATGTAGAGTATTTGAATATGTTGATTTGAATCTGGCTTGCTGTGTTAAAATGAGTGAAAATAGTTTGAGAGCATATCATAGAAGAATTATCAGTAGAGATATGGAGTAAATCATGAGTGAAAAAAATAAAATTGTATTAAAACAAGAAACTATAAAATCAATATTTGAAAAACATGGTGAAGAAGGTTTAAATGAATTAATATCCACAATGTCATCTGAAATACTTGAAAAAGTTTATGGTTTTATGGAAGATGTAAACAATAATTTTTTGTATATTACATTTTTCCCAACTGAAAAAACTGGAGAATTTGGATTTAGTCTTGCCGATATAAAAATTCAAAAAGATACTATCACATCGTTGTATAATATTTATGAAAAAATGACAGTAGATAATATTTTATATGACTACTATTTGAATATATTTAAAAATTATATTGGATTATATTATACAAAACATTCAGATGAATATAATCAACTGGAAGTTTATTTTAATTATAATAACGACTCTGATTCATATTTAAAATTGCAGGTCAAGAACATGAAAAGGAACGATATGATTTTATCTCACCAACACTACGAGTTGACAAAAGAAGAATATTCTCTGTTGTTGGAAATGCATGGCTTGAATTCAGAAAATGAAATTTATAAAATATTAAAGTCAGAATTTTCAAAAATAATAAATGAATTTGAAAACGCAACATTAGATTCAACGATACAGATAACTGTTACTCACTATAATAATCAGAACTCCCAATGATTGTCATCCAAAGGTGGAACAATCTGAAGATTATTCATATCAAAGACTCTCATATACAAATAATTAAATGAAGTGTTTGCTGTCAGATAATCACTATTTTGAGCATCCAATGTTAAACCACCAACAGAGCTAACCCACGATTCAACAAAATTAAACTTTAATATTTGTTTATGGTTTCTATCTGTAACGATAACATCAATATCTCTATAGTCAATTGGAAACTGATTTGACATTTCAACAATCTGTTTTATGTTTCTGTTTGAGCTGACACCAGCCTCATATCCACTTAAATGACTTCTCAATAATTTCTCAGGGTTTTTGATTCTGTGTAACCATCTAACCAATTGTAGATATGAATTCAAATTATCATCAACTAAAATATCAAGATTTAGGGGTTCATATTCCATACGACCCTGCGATGGATATTTAATTATATTCTGATTTACATCGACATCAGCAGAATTTATTGATAAATCTGGGATTTTGAAATTTTTTATATAAAAGGTAAGGTCTGGTGCTTTTAATTGTTTGTCTGATTTTACAATAACCATATAGTTATTACTTTTTTGTAAATTCAGATTTACATTGACTGGATTTTCCATATATTCACCTCTTTTTTAGAATTTTGGTTCAAAAAACTTCAATTTGCCAATACAAGGGATAAATTTCAGTTTTTGAGGGTTTTTTAATACATATCCGAATGTACCCTCAAACCATGGACTTTTGTGATTTGTGACGCATTCTACTATCTCTACGGTGCCAACGATACCACCATATTCAAATTCTTCTGGTGTTGGCATTTTTATTTGTGGAAAATTGAATTTTACTCTGTTATAGCCAGCTTCATCAAAAGATTTTCCAGCGTGTACATATATTCGTCCCTTCATTTCTGTTGCCCACATCCTGTTTTCGACATCTTTATATCCATTCACAATTAGCCAAGCCCAAGGTTGTTTTATTGATAATGCTTTCATGTTATTCCCCTCCAATAAAAAATGTTTGAATGTTTTCATTGTGAAAATCCTTTAAAAATATAAATTTCCAACTATATTTATAATTTTTCAAAATCCTAAATATATAATGTTAGGGCAAGTATGCCCGATATTAGTAAGAATATACATAATGTGAGGTAACAAAATGAGAGAAGTAACCACGAAAACTTTAGATTTCTTAGAACTTTTTAAAATTAATCCATTATTTAAAGACGGTGTAAATAGATTATCACACCCATCTTTAATTATGTTGGACTTCGAAACCCCATCAGAAATTTCAGGTAAAGAGAAATTATTTTTAGACAGTGTTTGTAATCGTTTTTATACAAAAGATTATGATTTATTGTTTGGTAAAAATAATTTAGATGATTATGATAGAAAAAACAGTGCATTGATGTTTTATTTGTTGAAAAACATGATTCCTTATTTGCATTTCTTCGAGGTGTTTGGTGTGCAACCAGCAATTAAAGACCCCCAACTTATTTTTAATATGAGAGCACATTATATTAACAATGAAGAAATAAATGAAATAAATGAGATGAATTTTACTATTGATAAGATTATGGTCAAACAACCTGAAGAAAAAATCTATTATTATTATAAAAAATTATCACCCAAGATAAAGAAATCACAATATTTAGGTAATATGATGGTTGGATATGATGAATTTATGGATACCAAATACCCAGACGAATTAAAAATGTTTTTAATAGATATGATTAATTCAGTAAATTCTTATTTTTTTGAATATTTATATGAAAATATAGAAGGAAAGGAATATAATGTATTTGGTGGGTTGGATACGATAGAATCTGAACCTAAAAATTCGGCTATAGACCCAATCGCACATATTAACATCATTTTTAAACATAATATTGCTGACATTGCAAAGACAACTAAAAGAGGTTATGGAAATGTTTTTATCATTTCAGAAAAATTGATAGATACTATATCGGAAGAACCAGAATTTGAAAAATTCTTTTCATCATTCGGTTTAAAGTTAAATGATTTCTACGATTCTATTGATAAAACATTTAGATTTACATGTTTGAATGATAATCGTGGAAATAGATGGATTATAGATTCTTGTTCAGAAGAAAAAACTATTATAATTGGTTATAAAGGAACTTCAGAAATGGATGCTGGATTGTTTTTTGTTCCTATGGTTGGCGATTTTAATATTTCTATATCAGATGATGACAGACTTCTTTATTATTTTCCAAAAACAATTGTAGAAAATTCATTTGGATGTAAACAACATTTTAGAAAAATTATTATTAAATAAATTGTATGATTTTTCATTCATTATAGCCAATATTTTATCTTTTTGACTGATTTTTCATACATAAAGGACAATATTTAACCCACAAGAACCAAATTTCCAGCATCAAAAATTCTTAGATAACCATTTTCAATCATATTTTCATATTCAGTTCTTTTTTCATCAAATATTGGAAGAATATCCTTCAATTTATGTTTCTGAAACATATTTCTACTATAAAGAATATCCTTTGTCTTAAAATAAAAATAATTCGGCATACTATGTTCAACAACAGTGAAACCATTTTCAATATATCCACTACCATTGAAATATCTGACATCAACATATGTTATAATTGAACCCGTATAGTTAGTCTTAAAATATTTCAACATTCTTGAGAATCCACCAACAACAATTGAATTCAATTTAGTACAAGTTCTAATATTCTCCCAATTATATTTCTTATTGAATCTGGATTTTGAAAAACTCATTATCTGCACCAATTCTTCTTCATAAAATAATCCAATTCTAATTTTTGCTCTGCAATAACCTTGAATATGATTCAGCTCACAGAACTTGTGATATAATTGATTATCAATTTCTCTTATTTCACATTTCCGAGCAAATATTCTACCATCTAAAACGCCCAATTTCACCCTCAGAATCGATTTTACAATATCTTGGCTATTTAGCCATTCATTTTCAAATATCTGTACCAAATCAACTCCAATTGCCTTAAAAAACAAATGCTTTTCTCTATGATAAGTCTTATGATGAAATATATCACTATGCCAATACAATCCATGATGCTCAATACCAATATTATACTCTGGTAAGAATATATCCACCTCATGAAAACGATTTTTATCATAGTAAAATCTTTTATTCTGTTCAATAACAGTATTTGGCAATAATTTAGATAAAAAATCAATTATTTCAAACTCTGGTTGAGACGAATACTTATGGTTTGGACATGTGATGTCTTTTACTTCCAATCCTTGACCAGATATTATCTCAAATTTGAAGTTTTTATCACATTTTAAACATTTAAATTCAACTGAATCACCAATCTTCATGTTTATATAATCTTCTTTGGTGAAATTCGGCTCTATAAATTTTTTATTCAATAAAATATTAAAAGTATCCCAATACTTAGTCCTTTTAGTGAGAATAACTTTGTTCTTAATGTTATTGTCTGTCATTGGAGTAGTCGAATTATATTTTTCTATGCATGTTTTTTCACTTTTTTCTCTAAATTCATCAGTTTTTATGTAATATTCATCACCATATCTTTCATAATTTGTGTTTTTTATTTTTAGTTTCTTTTCATCCGATTGAAATGTGTTTTCTACACCAAACCTTTCTATATTTGTTTTAATTCTTTTTTCTTTTATCATCTGAATTTCATCTGACGGCTTATTCTGACTCTTTTCACCAATTATTCTAAAAAAATCTTCACCATATTTTTCAATCAATGCCTTTTTAGACTTATTTGATGTGATTTTCTTACCTTCAATACTCATTTTACACACATTAGAACAGAAAGCTTTGAGTTTATTTTTATCATAATCAATTTTTAGTATTGGTTGACCACATACAGGACATAGTTGAATCTCACTATAACCGTTTATAACATAAATCTTTCTCAAATTGATTGTTGTATCGTTGGGAAGAAAATTTGTGAGTTTTAATAGTTCGGCTATTTCATCACTCATTAATTGGTTTATCCAGTATTGATTGTTTGATTTTATGTTCTTTAATTTGTCAATTAGGGTCATATTTCCAATATCCAAAAATAATAACAATATATTATATCACACTTGAGAAGAAAAGTCAATCAATTTTTATGTGTGACCAAGATTTGCCTGATTTTATTCTCTTTAGTTGGGTCATTGATATGTTAAATCTTTTACAAATGTTTATCATCGTATCAGATTTATTTTTAAAAATTATTTTTATTTTAATAACATCATCTTCCGTTAGTTTGGAATTACTGTTGTTGGAACCTCTATTCTGAAGAGAGCTTAATTGTTTTTGTTCCTCGGATATTATTTTTCCTTTGTGAATTTTTGACATTTTCTTTTTAGATTCTTCAGACATCTTTTTTCCAGTGTTGAATATTCTTAATTTTTCTTTATGTTCCTCTGTTATTATTCTGCCTTTAAGAGTATTTGAAATTTTTTCTTTAACATCATCCAGCATTACAGTTCCACTTCTTAATTCAGATAACTTCTTTTTGGTTTTATCTGTGTGTTTTTTGTTATAGAATGGATTTTTATCACCAGATACCATATCACTAATTTTCTGTTTAATCTCGTCACTTCTTGTTTTACCAGTTAGTGTTTTACTAATTTTAGCTTTTGTCTCATCGGTGTGAGTACATCCATAAGTATTATGTGCTTTTATACATAAATTATATCCATTACTTGGAATATATGATTTATAAAAATCCAAATAATATTGTTCTAAATCTAATAATATTTTTTTATTTTCTTCCATTGTATTTTGTATATTAATATCGATTTTTTCTAAAATAATAAATGAGAAATTTTCTTCTTTATATTTGTTCCAAGCGTTTTGTAGAAAATTGTTGGAGTGGGTATTATTATTCAACTTGTATTTATGATTATAAAATCTTTTTTCAATGTTTATTGAACTTCCAACATATACTTTTTTGTTAATAAGATTTATAATGATATATACACCAGACACAAAATCTTTTTTCATAAAAGTTCCTTTTAAAAAAAACATCTATACTATTATATCACATTTTTAAAAAATTTCAATTAAAAAAAAGCCCCTCCGAAGAGGGGCTATATAATTCAAAATAAATCTAAATTAAACATTCTGGAATGTTACTGGTATCGGTCCATCTCCGTAAGCGTACGAGAGACCGTCTATAGAGAGATATCTGAAATAGAGTCTTGCACCGAAAGGATTTTCAGCAAGTCCATAGCGGGTTCTGAAACCAATTCTTGGTTGGAAATCATCCTGACCAACTGCTCTAACCATATTCAACGGAACATATGGGCAATAGAACATGCCAGCGTCCATCTCTGAATCACCTTTGTAACCAACGATAGCATAATCACGAGTTGCGAGTGTATCAACATAAACTTTATATCTTCCACCGATTGTACCAGCATAAGCAATGGCACTATTAGCACTGAAGTTTGCATTTATGTCTGTCCAGAATTCATAACCGTCAAGTGAATCGAGAGCAGTCTTAACATCCATAGAACAGATAATGAAATTACCGTTTCCACGACGAGTAGAGATTGCTATTTCGTTTGCAACTTTGTTAATAAGGTTATAAAGAGTTCTAAATCTTTCCTGTGACCATCTACCATCAACATCAGTATAGGTAAATGGGCGAGTTCCACCCTGAATAGAAGCAAGTTTGATTCTGTCAACTATTTCTCTGTTCATTTCTGCGAGAATTTCGTAAGAAAGAATGTTTACAAGCTCATTTTCAGCATCTAAGCCGTGGTAAGCTTTAAGGTCTTCAGCAACTTCAAAAGAGTAACGAGCTTTCAAGATTCTTGTTCTTGCAGTAACAGTTACTTTATCAATGCTGAAATTCATCTGATTAATTTCTTTTCCCATTTGTTCTGAAACTTCACGATTGTATGTACCAGAATACTGTTGAAGAACAGCGTTATACATAGCTTCATCTGGAAGGTCAAAATAAACAGTAGGTTCTACTGACCATGTTGGGTCTACCATATCAGGAACAATAGTGTCGCTCTTTGTGAAGAACTCAGTAAGAGTAGCAGGATTGAAACCAACTTGTCTGTGTGATTTCTTAGCGGCATCAAGTCTTTCAACAAGAACAGTAAGTCTGTCAGTTGATTTGTCGATTTCTTTGTAAAGAACCATAGCATATTTAGTTGGAGAACCATCACTCCAATCATTAGCTACAACATCACCAACATTAAACATTGTTGTTGCGTTAACATCATCAATCTGAGTGACCTGAAGAATTTCGTAATAAACAGGAACTACACTGTTTTCTCTTGAGTCATAAGGAAGTCTGTTGCCAGGTACGCCAGGAACTGGGTACTGGTTAGGATTTGCATCATTACCAGCATAGTGTGCTCTCATAGCGAAAATAAGCTGTGATGGTTTTTCCATCGGCTGTGTTCCAAGGATGTCAAGGGCAATAAGGTCTGGTGCCACCCTGCGAAGAAGCGGGATAAGTACAGCATCATATGTGTTTACATCACTTACAGAAACATGGTTACCAAAAGCCATATCTTCCTTAAGTGTTTCCATTTTATTCTGTACGAATTCAAGCTGATTTTCGAGCATGAGGGCAACAACACCTTTTTTTCTTTCGTCGAGTTTTTTAGCAAGTGGGTGATTTAACACTTTGTTCCACTTCTGTTTTAACATTTCACTTCTAACTTTTTCCATTTTTTTACCTCACCTAAAATTAGTGTTATATTACCATATGTTTCTATAAATACTTGGGTCTATTTCTTCAATGATTTCTTCATTGAGTTTTTGTTTTTTGACCGCATCTGTAATTGTGTTTTCAGTAATCGTTGTTGATTTTGTAGCAACTTTTTTCTTATCGCTCTTAAGAGTTTCAAAAGATTCTTTTACCATTTTCAACTTTGATTTGAAATCCGCTGTATCTTTAACATCAAATGTAGCAACAAATTCGGCAAGCTTTTCTCTTTCAACATGAGAAACATCTTTTGTCATCTCGTTGAAAATAAGTTTGCATTCCATTTTTTTGATTGTGTTTGCAGATTCAGTAAGTCTTGTTTCAAGTTTCTGATTTTCAGCTTTCATTTCTGAAATAACATTGATAAGGAACTCTTCTGTTTTTTTAGCTTCAAGAATGTTTGTGGCTTTTTCACCATAAACTTTTTCAACTAAATATTTGAAGTTTTCATAAATCTCAGCTTTTTTAACTGATTCAACAGCTTCCTTGATTTCTTTTTCTTTTGTTTCAACAAATTCTTTTACGACATATTCCATATAGTCATTTGTCTTTTCAACTATTGTTGCAACTTGTTTCTTAGCAATTATTTTTGCTTTTGCTTCTGCAAGCATTTCAAAATGAATTCTAAGTTTATCTTGTGTTTCTTTTGGAAGAACACTTTCGCCAATTGCTTCAAGTTCTGTTGTTAATTTGTCTTTGATATCACAAATTTCATTTTCATAAGTCTTAACTTCATCCTGAGATTCAGGGTCAAGCTCACTAACATCCATTTGTTTGATTTCAATTGAATCTATCGGTTCATCATCAACAACAGGTTCACCATCCATAACTGGTTCTTCTATTGGTACATCAACTGGTTCTTCTACTGGAACATCATCCATAACTGGTTCTTCAACTGGTTCTTCAACTGGTGCTTCAGCATCTGAAAGATAATTTCCCATCGTTGGGTCTTGTAAATCTTCAACATCTTTTTCATCACCATAAATCGAACCTTCGTTCTCAAGTCCATAACCCATTTCAGCCAATTTCTTTTCAATTGGGTCTTCTTCTTTTTCAGGTTCCTCTACAGGTTCCTCTGTTTCACTCATCTGTTTAGCTGGCTGTACTTTCCCACCCTTTGTAACATCTTGTACATCGGTTGGTATTACATCATTTCCAGCACCGTCAGAAACGCTTTTTCCACCGAGAATCAATTCTGTCTCATCAAGTGGTTTGTCTTCGTTTTCTTTGAGTCCAACTTTTTTTGTCACATCTCCTGACATGACTTTCTTGAGGTTACCTTTAAGGATGTCATTAACGATGTCTTTTATTTCACCGTTAAGCCCTGGCTGAACTTTAGTTTTAGACTTAGAAACAGCATCCGTAACAGATTCTTCAGGAGTTCTGTTAAGGTTCTTTTTCTTAATGTCTTCATTTTTGTTTTTAGCCATCTGCTTCCTCCTTAGTTAATAACAATTTTCACTATCAACTTACATACGATATAAGCTATTAAAAAACTCCGTAATGTATGCTTTCGCAAACTCGGATTTTTCTTCTTCACTCAATAACATATTGTTATTTATGATTTTAAGTTCTTTTTTTAAATTTTCAGTTACAAAACCAGAGTTATCATTAAGCCAATTATAGTTAATGTTTGATTTTTTTGATTCTGTTAATGTTTCCATCATAGCACTTGCAACACTTGGCTCGTGTACAATATCCCAAGTTATAATCTGTATTTCAGATACTTCATTTCTATGGTTTAAATTTCCAAGTGAACGAGATGAAATACCAACTCTTCCACCAATATCTAATATTTTTTTAACAGAATCACCTTTCGGACCACCAATGAGAGCTTTACCATAAACATTATTACCCTCTATCCATAGATTTACAATTCTATGTGATACATTATCAAGGTTTATTTGATTAGAGTCTGGATGATTAAGTTCGCCCAACGCCCTGTTTTCCTTAACATATTTCTCAAAGTATCTTATAACTTCTGGTTTCATGATTGCTTCTGGATAAATTCTTCCGTTTTGATTTTTTACATTAAATTCTGAAAAAATACCCTGAATATAATATCTCTGAACACCGTTCACATTTTCAAGTATGGTTTCACATGGTCTAAATGTTTGTTCTGTTAAGAGCTGTCCATCTGGAACTTTTGGGTTTTCTCTTAAGAGTTTTTCCATTAAAATTTTAAATTCTTTGCTTTGTGACATTTTATTTACCTCTTATTTGAATAGTTTCTTGGATTTTATTTTTTGAAAGCACAATATAGTCTTTATCTATTTTTATGATTCGTTCATATATAATTGGAGCTATTACTTTACCACTCATATCAAACAGACCAATTCTTTTATCGACAGTTGCCTGAATTATATTATTGAATATGTTTATATGTTCATAGATTGGTTCAATTATACGAGTTTCGTTTTTAATAACACCAAACTTATTATTTTTTCTAATTATAAAAGCCTCATTTTCTTCATTCACTGAAATTTTTTCATATAAATTTTCTTTTATCATATATGATTGTTTGGAGATATTAAAAACACATTCACCAACGATACTTTTACCAAATATTAAAATATTATCATTGAAATTTAAAATTTTCTTTCCAGAGAAGAAAAAGTTACATGGTGTTTTTTTATTTTCTTTCATGTCTATGAGACCATAGCTATAATCAGAATCGTTGGTTTTGACCCAAAGATAGTTGTGACATGTCAGGCAAGAATCTATGTCTTCGTATATTGGTTTTATAATGATATTTTTATCTAAATCTATAAGACCGTGTTTATTATTTTTAGAAACTTTAATATAATTTGATTCACCGATTCTAAAGAAACTGTTGTTGGCATTGTCCCATTCACCAGAAATTAGTATTGGGGTTTTTCTGTTGTTGTATACTACTATAATTGCTTTCCCAGATTCGTCGATGGCATTTTGTAATTTCTTTTTATTTTTTAAATTTATTTTTGTAAGAAATTCTGAATCATTTATATTAATATTTGTTTTTTCTATTATGAAAACATCATTTTCTTTTAATTGTTTTGCAAGATTTATATTTGCTTTTTCTTCATCTGTTAATATATTTTTAAGTTGTGATTCAAATATCTTATCTAATTGTTTTAGGAAATCTTCTCTATTAATATTCATTGTTTTTCCTTTTGTTGCAATTATACGGTTATATTTATGATTTTAATTTTTATTTAGGAGGGGGTGGCATTTCTCCACCGCCCATTGGAGGTTCCATTCCAGGTGGTTCCATTCCGCCACCGCCACCCATTGGTGGTTCTTGACCCTCGGCTGGTGGTAAATCACCACTCTCTTGTTCTTCTTTCATTTTTTCTTTTAATACTTTTATTTCTTCTTCTGTTAGTTCAAATATATCTGTCCATACATATTCTTTAGGGAAGTATTTTCCAACGAATGGGTCGATAGAGTTTAAAACATCTAATCTTGTACTTAAAATATCAAGTTTCATAAAAGATGAAAAGAAGTTATCATTATGATAAATGTATTTTACTTTTGACATAACGGTATCAATATCTTCGCTATTAACATATCTTTTTGCAACTAACTGTGTTGATAACAAGTCATCAAAAAGTCTTGAAAATTCTCTTCTGAGTTTTAAAATGAATTTGAAAAATTTGAATTCTTCTATGGTTAATTCTCTTCCCGTGTTGAATTGAACACCATTATTTTCTTTATCAGCTCTTCTTGTATAAGGAACTTTCAATGCTCTCCAGATTTTGTTTGCGAAATAATTTAAATCTTCAACTTCGGAAAGATTCTGTCCACCTTGAAGAGTTGTTACTTCTGTCGTCGACTGTCCGTTCTTTCTTGGAAGCCAGAAGTCCTCTGTCATTGCCATGAACGCACCTTTTTCATTTATCTGACCTGTGTTGACATCGTAAACCTTTTCCTGTCTATATTGTCTCATCAATCTTCTGATATATTCTTCGGCTTTCTGTGGTGGCATATTTCCAACTTCAATAAAGAATATTCTTCTTTCTGGGGCACGAGTGATTCTATATATTAGCAAAGCATCTTCCAACAATGTTAATTGGTTCGATACTTTCAAAGCTTTATGTAAATGTGAATAAGGATAATATTTATTTGGGTGGTATAATCCAGAATCAATATATGTTATCAGAGGTGCTGGAACTTTTTTAGTGTGGAACTGGTCAGCTACAGCACCGCTTTTGGGGATATTAAACATCATTGTGTTTGTATTATAATAGTTTGATGAGAATATTGGCTTTCTAACGATGAAAAATTCATCAACAATCTTATCTTTCATATTATAAGCATTATAAGAAATATTATTTTTATCGTCGGCATTACTTAATACAGTAAAGTATGTTACATATGCAGAATCTAAAACATTGGCTTTGATTATACCCTGTCTTACATTTTCTGGATTGAAAACTTTTTCTATATATAAACAACCATCAATATACCAATTACGGAATAACTTCTGTCCCTGATTTTTGAAATCCAACAATATATCTCTGATGTATCTGAATTCTTCTACGATAACATCTTTCAACTCATCACCGATTTCATCATCTTTGAAAGCGGCTCTCACAATTTCATCTTCAACCTCATCGTTTACGATGGCTTCATTTATAACTTCTTCTATGGCATCATCGACTTCTGGAAGAGTAGCCATATATCTATATTTTTCAACAGCTTGTTTATGTTCCATCTCAAACATATTTGATGTTATATAGTTGGTGGCTTCATTCATAAAAGTATCTATTCGGATAGAACCGTCTTTGGCATAATATTCACCAAATTCTGTAGTATAGTCCTGATTAGAAGGTTTATTGGGGTCAATCATACCTTTTTTGACAATTCTTTCGAATTTATCTTCAACGGTTTTGTGGCTTTTCAGCTTTTTCATGAAATTAAATGTACCCATACCCATGTTTTACACCTTTTTTTTAAATTTGATTAAACGGTTCTGAAATTAGTATTATATCTTTTTCCCAAAACATTTTCTCTGACATCTATTTTCAGAGTCCAATTTGTGAGAGTTGTTGTTCCATAAATTGGGTCTAAATCTGCTGGATATATTTTTATTTTTAACAATTGGTCAACCAATGTTATATTGAATTCGTGTCTTAAGGATACCTTACTGCTTGCACCAGTGTTTGACCAAGTATATATGTTTTGAGCTATTGTTCCAGCGGTATCTTTTGCTTCATTTATATAAGAATCTGGATTAAAAATATCCTCATCTCTAACCCTTTCTCTTGTCACATCATATCTATATGAAGAGCGTTCTATATTTAAATCTATTGCTTGGTCTGGAGTATAATCAATATCAAAAACTATTTGAGATGTTGAGTCACTTTGTACTTTATAATAACATTCAACACAATCATCAAATAAATATTTTACATTATCTTCTTCGCACCACATACATAGAGTATCAACTGTTGGAAAATCATTCCAATGTTCACCTCTTGGATTTTGAAGATTTATTTGATATATGAAACTATATATTTCTCTTCTAATAAAAGATTCAGAAAATTTTTCATAAATTTCCATATGAGTATTATCTGTTATTGTTTTAATAGTAACTTCTTCTCCTTCAACTCTTATCTTCTGTCCAACAAAGTATTGGGTTGAGAATGTAGTTCCATGTCCAACGATACTTTTTTTATCTTCATCTATAGATACTAAACCAGTTTCTAAAACAGCAACCTCAAACACAGTATCGATTCGTCTTGTAACGATTGAGTCTAATCCAACACCTTCTTGATATGCAATATATCTACCCGCTTTTATGTCGGCACTGGTATTAAGAACTTTGTTGCCTTGCAGAATAACTGGAACGGCATCATCAGCACTGATTCTTTTTATTCTACCTGTATTACTACCAGCATAATCTCTAATATCTCTTGGAATGCTGAAAGTGAAATCTGATTGTAACGCTATTGTCATCTGAGTTTCCTCCTATTATACAAAAAATGTTCTTTCTTTATTTATAATTTTTGAAAATGAAATCAATTTTTTCTCTGACATTCACATCTAATTCATTTTCTTCATTATATTTGAAAAATCTTATCTTATCATCTAAGTCGAACGGGTTTTTCGATAGATTCAGTGTGAACATTACTATATAGTGTAGTATTGGGAATTTATTCATAACAGAATTGTTTATTTTGGTTTTATATTTTTTATTCACTTTACCAAATTTATTTTTCAATACTATATTAACAAGTATAAATTTTTTAACATCATTAGGCATATCGGTGGTATCTATTCGTATTGCATTGAATGACCTGAATGGTAAAAGATATATTGCGTTTTTCTCATACAGGATTAATTGTTCATATTCGAAGTCCATTTTCCACACGGTATCTTTTAAGATGTTTTTATTAATTCTCATTTTTTATTTAACAACCATTTTTCAGTTAATACTTTAAATTCCATTCCATTTTTTTCAGCAAATGCCGTCGCATATTTCCATTTGGCTTCATTTATAATATAATTCATGACTTTCTTTTTATATGATGCTGTTATTCTTTGTTGTAGTTTTGGTTCTAATGTTTGGTCATATGGTTTTATTTCTATTAGACATTTTTTAATTATTTTAATTTTATTTCCATTTTTATCCAATTTATAAGCTCCCTCGGTCTTTATGTATAAATTATTGGTTTTTTTACACAAATAAAGTGTGTTTTTCTTACCAATTATTGGGTTTGGTGGCTCAATATCACTTATAATTGGAACAATTGTTGAATTACCCTCTTTTATTTTTTTGATTTGAACCTGTTCTTTCTCAGAATATTCATTTTCTTTGACTAATTTCCAATAATCATCGTCTTTTTCATAATCATTTGATATGTATTTTATCCAGAAGTCCAAATAATATGTGTGAATTCGATTATCTGTTGGTTTTAGGTATGGAATTGCAACTTCTTCTGATGCCCATTCAATTATGGATGGTGTATTATCACACCAATTCATGAATTCAAGCTCAAATGAACTTCTATAGCAGATATCTTTGATGTTTCCTCGATATTTTTCTGGATGTCTTGGTTTATATTTGCCCTGTATGTATTTTACTGGTTTTTTTGCCATGTTAAAATCTACTTTTTAAGTTCAAAATGCCATAATTCGCTTGGAATTGTTCTCTTTAGTCCATATTTTGATGCGTTTTTGGTTAACCAATCATTTTGACCAGCACCTTTTATATTTAAATCAACAGCAACACCGCACTCATGCTTACTATATCTCGGTTTTGCTGTAAATGGTGAAAATTCTTTAGATGAAGCATTCAACAGTTCATCATCTGTCATTCTACGACGCTGATTTCTCTTTCTAAGCGATAATTGTGTTGTACATAGGTTCTCACCCGTCTTTATATGTTTTACATCTTCTACACCACTTCTGAATCCTGAATTAACAATAACTAACGAGTATTGACAATCATTGTTTTGATATTTTTCTTTTCGAGCAACTTCATTAAGTTCAAAAAATTCATCACCATCTTTATAATTCTCACCATCTTTATCGTAAGGGTTAACCATATTAAGACCACTTTCACCTTTTTTGGTCACATAGTATTTTTTCTTTTTTTCATCATATTTTATATATTTTAAATTTTCAACCATATTATAAATCTGGGAATCCTTTATCATTTTATATAATATTTTTGCAACATCTTCATCAACTATTTTATTTTGAATCTTGACCAAATTTCCAACTTTTGTTTTCTTACCAGCAACATAATACGGTGCGTGTGCAATAACTTCTCCAGTATATTTCGGTGGAAGACTCGGATAATTTAAAGTACCCTCATATTCATCTGTCGATGGGTTAACACTACCATTTTTTAATACTGTTGAAGCAACTGTGTTATCATCTGCAACTGGAGAAGTTGCTGAAATAGAATCTTTATCATATTGTGTTCCAGCGGGGTCATTTTGAGCATCGTAATCGGATGATTCATCAATTTTCATATTATTCATCGGCATTCCACCTAAATATGAAACAGACCCGAATACATGTTGCATTGAATCCATAGGCATCGTTGGTGGTGATGTTGGTGAAGACGGAAAAGAACTCGTGTGTGTATGAGTGTTGAACAACATCATAAATTTATAGAAATCTATTGTCTCATTTTTACCATCTTTTGATAAAATATATATCTGACCATCTTTATCCATATCAAATTGTGATTTTCCAACTGTAACTTGAAGTAAATCATTCTTATCGTCTATTAAAACAGATGCTCCTTTAGCAGTTTTAACTTCAATTTTTTCATTTTTACTATCTAACAACAGTGAATTTCCATTTTTTGAAGTTATTATTATTTTTTCTTCATCTAAATGTATATTATTTTTGAAGTGGTCTAATAAACTCATTATCTTTTCAGATATTTGAATATTATTACCCCAAGTGTCGGTTTTTTTGTATGATTCGTTATCAAATACCGTAACATTGTTCCATCTATCGGCAATAACTTTGTTTTCACCCTGATTATAGTTGGGGTTTTTATCTTTATTTCCCCTTATTGTTGCAAAATATACTGGAAAAAGAAAAGCATCATCAAAACCCTCAAAGAAAACCCAAACCCAATCTCCAATATCAGGAACATCGAATTCTCCATAGCCACCATTAACTTTTCCAACCAACAATGATGGTGCCGGTTCAGCCCAAGGTAAAATATCAGACGGTAAATCCAATTCATCAAAATTGTGTTTTCCCAACACTCTTACTTGAACTCTTTGAAGGTTTTCTGGGTCTTTGTTATTTTCGACTCTCGCTCTGAACATATTTAAACTCCAAAATCAATGGTATTGTTATTTATATTTTGGACTGATTTTAATGTTCTTTCATCTTTGGTTGAGCCAAAAGTATCTTTATTGATTGTTATTGACATTTTAAATACTGGATAGCTCATTGTCTTATTATCTTTATCTCTATTTGATATTTTCCAAGTCAATTCTGTTATGAGCCATGTTCCAGTTAATACAGATGATAATAAATCATTATCCTGAATAAATTCAACATAAACAGTGCTTCCAACATCTAAATCGAGGTATCCAGACATATCAATTTTTTCTCTTAAAACATTCAACATAGAAGTTCTGAAGTTGTAATAGGCAAATTTTTCCTTATATAAACCGTCTGTCCTATGGGTCTTATATGTCGGCATAACATCTAAATTTGATATTTCTTTTGAAAAAAATAAGGAATCTCCAAGTGTATATATTCCATTCAAATATTCTTCGTTTAATTTATAAGTAGATTCAATAATATCTTTATTGTCTCTATCAAAATGAACATATGTGTCGATTAAACCGCCTCTCCTCATAATATTACTTAGAGACATTCCTGTTACAAATCTGTCTTTTACTATTTTTGTTATTGGAATTCCCTTATCTCCCATGTCTGGACTTATACTTCTATCTAATTTTATTGTTGGTGCTACACCCAGCAACATAGATATTGGAACAAATTTTATTTTGTTAATCCCCTCAAATAAGAGAAAGAAATCTTTTTCATTTGAATCGTTTGAAATTATTTTTAAGAATTGTAGTTCTTCTAAAGGTTTTCTATATGTAATAATATAATCATCAACATATACATTATTGTCATAAATTTCCAACACCCCACTACCATTTAAACCAAGTTTTTCATTTAATATATATGCTGAAATCTGCGATGTTGTATATGTACCTTTAAAACCATGAGATATTGTGGAAGCTTCATTCAAAAACATAATTGGAGATATAAAACTTATTCTATATTGATTTTTAGAATTTGACATTTTTATATTCTTTGAAATAATATCAATATTATCAATTATAAAAGTTTTAAAACAAAATTGTTTCTTTGAAATTTCACTTATCACATTGATTGCAATAGTATCACCTCTATAAATGGAATAATTCTGAAAAACATTGAAATCTGTGTCATTCAATGTTAAATATCCACTCGCAAATCCAGATAAACTGAAATTTATTTCAATATCTATAACATCTGCCGTTATATCTACATTTGCGTTTAATAACACCGCACCAAATGTTACACTTCTCTCTATTATAGATTTGTTTATGTTTAAAACATTATTTGTGCTCATTTGAAATCACTCGTGAACTTAATATAAGCATTATATATTCTCTTCATTTCAGCCAACGATGGTAAAAATAAGTTTCTTCTTTCATCATTCTCTAAACCAAGTTTTGTATAGTAATGTGAAATTATATGTGCGACCAGAGGATTGTTTTTATCTGTAGATATAGTTGGTGTATAGTCATTTATCTGAAAACCAAATGTAACAGATAAACTTTCCAATATCTCGCTATTTTGTAAAATATATTCTCTTACTTCGTCATAATTCTCTGTAACATATTTCTCGGCATATTCTAATAGTTCATCGTTGGTTAAAACCCAATCAAAAAATGGGTCATATCTTTTATTTATCATTAGAATTAAAAACCAATATTTTCTATCGTGATAATATCTCAATGATAATGATTCTGGTGTTTCAAAATCATTTATTTTATATTGGGTGTAGTATTGTAAATTTTCTTTTAGATAATTATATAAAAAATCAACTCTGAAAAAATGGTCTTTTATATATTTGGCACCATCATTAAAGAAATATATGGTGTTTGGATAATTTTCTAACATATATAACCTCTACATAAACGGATTGTTATATAATTCTTCAGCATTTGCAAGCTCTGCCTTCAATAGACTTATTTTTAAATTTATAAACATTGGAAATCCATCTGGAGTTAACAAAACTTCACCACTTTCGTTGGTTGAAAAATTGATATTTAAATTTGTGATATAATATTGTTTTTTAGGTCTTAGGTTTCTTGTTTGACCTGTTGTGAAATCTTTTGTTATTGCTTCCATTTGCATAACTGGTGGCATAACATAGAATAAATCATCTTTATTGAATGAAGGTATTGATAAATATTGAAAGCATTTTAAAATTTTTATAATCATACCCATCTCTTCTTTGCTTCTCGGTATTAAATCCCATGTTAAATCTAATGTTTCTAATGATGGTGAATTTACTCTCGGTGCAACGAAGTCTCTTATCGTCGCCCCAAGGGCTGATTCGGCTGTTTTTAAAGCGTCTCCAGGTTGAATTGCAGACATTGCAAATATACCACCACCAAAAGTGGCATTAGTTAGTTTATTATAAATGTTTTTCGTCATTTTTGTTCCCAAATCGGAAATAACATCTTTATTTTCGGCTATACCACTATTTCTATTTATCTGATAGTTTCTCAATGGGAGATATATGTCAAATTTGTCTCTTTGTCTGCCTTTGTATGCAAGCATTGGTGATGAGATGACTCTACTGTTATCCTCTGGTCTTATATCTGGGTTGGTCATCACATTAAACGCATCATAACCCATTTCAAAACCTTTGGTTATTGTTAATAACGATGATGTACCAACAAATTGACCCATACCTACAATAGTCTCTGCTATTGTTGCGGTTGTGCCATACATTCCTGTCTTATCAAATTCGACTTTCATTTTTTGATAATTATCAACACCTTCTTCGGTGGTCATACCTTTTGTATATTGTGCATTTATATCACCAGTGTTCTTTTCATCTGTTTCTTTTCCATCTTTGATTTTTTTCTCTGGAAAATAATATATTTCGAAGTGAAACGCACCATAATTTTCCAAATCACATGTGGGTTTATTGTTTCCCGTCTCATTTTTACCATCTATATCTGGTCTATTTCCAACATTTTGCATTGGATACCAAAGTGTTTTTGTTGTCATCGGTTTTTCATTATCAATTAGATTTTGTATGGTATTGTTTTCTTCTGGTGTCTCTGGACCAACGCCAGTTCCACCAGTATCTACAACCTCTGGTTCAACACCGGTTCCACCAGTATCGGTATCTCTTTTATCTCTATCTGACATTATATATTAAACCCCTAAAAATTCGTAATTATTAATATTCTGATATAATAACACCCCATTTGCCGAATAAACATCATAAAGCGTTGGTTGTTCCAACAACAGACTTGTTTTTTCCAATATCAGGAAATCTTTATCTTTAGCTCTATGAAATTTAAACAAATAATTTTCGTTGGCTGGGATAATAATGTTTCCTTCGATGCTTAATACACCAACACCAGAATCATTCTGGAATAGATATAAATATTTTTGTGTGAAGTCATATATTCCGAGCCACATAAGGTCTTGAAATCTATCATTTATTATTTTTTTACCTAATATATCATGTAAAACATATTTTCCGCCAACATCAAAGCATTTAAAAACTATTGTGTGATGGTGTTGCCACATATCTATACTCATATATTCAATTGGAACAATGAAATTACAAGTCCAAGCGTTGAATATGCCTTTCATACCGTCTTTTGTTAGGAGTAGAAAATCCTGTTGTAAATATGTTTCAAAATTATTATCTAAAATAAATACATCATCATAAAGATATTCGGATGAATATATTATTTCTTTTTTCTTAAAAACTTGGAATGCAAATTTTCCAAATTCGTTTTTTAAAATAGATATGTCTTTCAAAGTTATATTTCTCCAGATATTTCATATTATATTTATAATTTTTAAAAAGGAATCTTATTTTGGTTCAATTTCAAGATGTTTGAATTTCAGGAACATTCTTAAATTCGGTTGAAGTTTTTCAACAAAAGCAGATAGTGTAAATACGACATTTATCATTCCATTTTTATCTTTAACTGAAACCTGACTTCTATCTGGATTGAATTTGAAAAAATATTCTGTTCCTGATTGATGTTTTGCGACATCTTGTAAATATTTTTCGAGTTTTAGGATATCATCTCCATTTAAATACTTAATTTCATATTCAATATTCATGTTTAAAATCTCCTATTTTTTATTTAATCTTGTATAACTAAAGGTTCTTGAAAAGGGTCATCATCAATTGTTAATCTCAGTTTCTCACCCAACGACAGTGAGTTATCATTTACAAAGAATGTGTCTGGTGTAGTTGTTGTTAATGTATCGCAACTGAAAATTATATTTTTTATAATTGTATATGTGTATTTCTTTGTTGAAACATTTCTATAGACAGGCAACATCATTCCGATATTAATTGAGTCAAAATGTTCATTTAATGCACCTGTAAATTCATAAGTCTGTCTATAAAGATTGTTTTCAATCTTTTCATTTATCAATTTTCTACCATATACATTACCCAACCCTTTTCCATGGTTGCTACCACCATTTTTAGATTGTGTTCCAGTATTGAATTTTCCATCTGGTGAAACAATCCAATTATATCCAGTGCTATCTTTTAAATTAGCAGTTGACATGAAGCCGTTCAGAACCACATCAATAAATCTGGTATTATAATATGAATTTATATGCATGTCGGTCTCTGGATTTATAAAAAGAACTGGTATTCCATAATCGTTGTCTCCGATTTCCATTTGATATTTAATATCATTGAAAGGATTTATATAATCTATGACTAAACGATATATTTTAACGAAATCACTGTTTTTATTCACAACGAGTGTTGGAACATATACATTTGTCTTTTTTATAGTAAGCATATCACACCTCGTTATTAGTTACCAAACTTTGGTATTGTTATTGGATTATATGAAATTGTGGGTAGAGTCTTTCTGTCAAATATTAATTGATTTTTCTGTATTATTCTACCATATGACATATCATATTTGTTTAATCTATTTTTAATATTATCAACGCTTATTCCAACGGGGAAGAAATTAACAGTATCACTTCCACCCAAGAATCTCCATGCAAATGGTCTGAATTTTTCTAACATCTGATTATATGTCAGTTTCTTTATTTTTATATCATCATCATAAATATTGCTAAACATCAACTGTTCTAATCTTGTTAGGAAATTCTTTTTGAATATTGGAGATAGGAAATTATTGTTGGTTCTAACTGAAACTTTAAATGCCAACTTCTGATAAGACTCACTTAAAGAAATCATATCGTTTATTTCAAAAACTTTCCATGTCGCATCTGTTCCAATTATATCTGTTGTGTATGTGAAAACGATTGATGTGTCTTCTGGTACAAGTATCGTTGAAAGAACCATGAACTTCAATATAGTTGTGTTTGTAGCCGTTAAATCTAATGTTGATGTCTGAATATCAAAAACGGTATCTTTTTCATATTGATTAACAGTTAAATCAATCTTTAACATTTTATTTGTTGTTTTTACATCATTTGACCATAATTCTGTGTCACAGTTTGCTGGATATGAAATTAATAAATCATCTTCTTCATCATAACCACCATTTTCAATATATTTGAATGAACAATCGTTTGGTGTATAAGAAGTTTCTTTTATGAAACCAATAAAGAACTTTTTATTTTTCGGAACATATATTGGTGTGTCCAGTTCGATTGATACTTTCCCATCTTTATATTCAAGACTACTCATATTAACATTTTTTATGACTGTTCTAACAATACCCGACTTGGTTATGTTGTCATTTATAAGGAAACCGAAATATACTGCAATATTTCCTGTATATTTTTCACCAACTATACCCTGAGCATCAAGATAGAAATCAATATTATTTAACATATAAGATTCTTTGAATTGATATACTTGATATATCGTTGGGGACACGAATTCCCAATTTTCAGGTTTGTTTATTTCATCAAATATTGAATAAATATTTCTTCCAGCTAAATCTTCGTCGGTAGAATATCTTTCAAAGTATACACAATGTCCAATTTGATTAAATATATAAGAGAATTCTTCGCCAATGTTATTGAAACTTTCATTACATAAAATATTGGTTGAAATCTTTAAAAAATTATAACCATATATGTTTGCCAAAACATTCTCATCAACATCAATAGAAATGTCTGTGTTTATCACACCAACATCATATATACCATTAATCATATCATATATTGATGGTCTAAGTTTAATAAGTCCATTTGTACCACTTAAAAAAGTAGTTAAAGAATCGTAATTAACAACATTGTTTTCACAAACTAAGTGAACATCGTTAGCCATTGTCAGAGCCGATATTCCATTTAAAACTTTCTTTACTGGTGTTGTATTTAATGTTATATTTGTGATACCAGTGTTTTTAGACGGAGCTATTGTCGGCTTAAAAGTTTGTTTTATAAATTCAGAAGATTCTGTTTTAAGCTTATGTGTTATATAGTAGTTATAGTCTACATTTTTTCTTTCTAAATCTTTTGAAAAATCGAAGTATTGGAATTCTGTGAAATCATTGTTTGCATCTGAGTAGTTGTTTATATAATCCTTTATTCTGTTTCTTGAGAAATCCCATTTTAAATCTTTTCCATCACTATTTAATATGTAACTGCCGTTTATCGCATTATCTCTATCATATAATTTAGCACCAACACCAGTAACACTGTTTAAAGTGTAGTTTATATCGAATATATCATCTTCACTTCCAGTTTCAATTGAACCGCTATTAAATTCTTTGGTGTCAATTATTTTTATATCTCCGTTAGCGATAGGGGTTAGAGTCATGTTTCCACTTGAATATTCTTCAAATTCAATTTCAGATTCTAAATCTATTTGTTTTGAGTATAGGTATGTTATTGGTGATATTTCATTATTATAAATATCAACTCTCGGTTTTCTGAAATATATATCGTCACATTGGATTTTATTGAATTTAAAACTTTCTTTTTTGAGATTCAATACTTTATAATCATCTTCAAAAATATAATTGTTGTTAAGGATGTTAAACACTGAATATTCTCTGTTATTCATCAAATATTGAATAAAATTGATATCCTGTTCTCTTTTTACATAGAAAAAAGATGGCTCGAAATATACTGAGGCATCTGTTACAGATGCATGATTAATCATTCTATCACGATTCCATATAAACGATTGTGGTAATACAATTATTTCACCCGCATCTAATGTATAAGCTCTTGTTGTTGTCATTTCTCCTTCGAGTATTAATTCATT
>Ga0265293_10003267_pt1 | contig 30428 bp, 29 predicted proteins | sample Munlanlewell138R_FD_192505 | JGI IMG/M metagenome (GOLD analysis project Ga0265293, IMG submission 192505) | Leachate microbial communities from a municipal landfill in Southern Ontario, Canada - Leachate well 138R | ecosystem: Engineered > Solid waste > Landfill > Unclassified | place: Canada... | reverse complement strand
AGTTCCCCTTCCGGTCACCTGTCAGCTCATGCAATCCGAAGTTCGGAGGCACCGACAGTTCTTCGAAGCTTTCCGCAGCGTCGATGAAAGCAAGCATCTTACGCAATCGCCCAGCATCCCCAACCAGGCCTTTAGCGTTGCCGGTCTGGAAGAAGCGGCGCAGGCCTTTGTGCCTGATACTTTCGATTTCCATTCCTGGGATATAGCGCAGCCATGTGAGAGCGTCAAGTGTCGCGCGACACTTGACTGAGGGTGGTTGAGCATGGGGCTATACTCGCGCTGGCCATTCCGGCCATCGGAGAACTATCATGGGACATTCAGACCTTGACCCCGCCATACATGATCGGTGCCCTTGGAACGCAGGGAAAAATGTTGGACCGAAGCGCCCACTGAAGCCGCGCGATATCTGGGCAATCCGTTTCTATCTCGACGAACACAAGCGTCTGCGTGATCGGGCCCTGTTCGATCTTGCCATCGACAGCAAATTGCGTGGCTGCGATCTGGTCAAGATCAGGATAGGCGACCTGATGAGCGCAGGGTCCTTTCGTGATCGTGCGACCGTTATCCAGCAAAAGACGGGCCGTCCGGTGCAATTCGAGATCATGTCGGAGGCACGCAAGAGCCTGAAAGCATGGCTTGATCGGCGCGGCGGGACGATCCGTGACTTCGTATTCCCAAGCAGGATCGATTACCTCGGTCACTTGAGCACACGGCAATATGCGCGCCTCGTCGACGAATGGGTGTCAACGATTGGTCTCGACAGGCGGGAATAGGCGGATGCTCAACCGCCGTACTCATCACGGACGAAATCACCTTGCAGGAGGTGCGCGCCACAGATGATGTAGACCTGATCGTCGGCCTGACCGGTATGACGCAATGGATGCAGCTCCAGGAAACCTTGAACAAGAAGGGCTTTACAGTATCGGGAGAGGATGAGGTCATCTGCCGAATGCGGCTCGGCAACCTCAAGGTCGATTTCATGCCCGACGATCCAGACATTCTAGGGTTCAGCAACCGCTGGTACAAAGAAGGCATCTACACCGCGATCAAGTACGCCCTGCCGAGTGGGCGCGTGATAAAGCATTTAACACCGCCCCTATTTCTGGCTACCAAACTAGAAGCCTACAGTGGGAGAGGCCAGAATGACCCCCTTGGGAGCCACGACTTGGAGGACATCATCAATGTCGTGGATGGAAGACCGGCGCTCCTGAGCGAAGTACAGGCGGCACAAAGCGATGTGCGACGCTACTTGTCAGAGCAGCTTCGGGCGTTATTACAGCATGCGGACTTCGAGAATTTTCTCTACGGAAATATCAGAGGCCCTGACGGCAGAGTCGAGATTGTACATGCGAGAGTAAAGGCGTTGGCCGAACTGAGTTAAGGTTCAAAAGTGCGCAAAAATGGCATGAACCGACCACCTTAAGCCGTTCCCCGACCCAAGCGGGAATGGCCGCTCCCGCCGAAACCCGTCATTCAAGGAGTGCATCGGGAACGACCGCTTCGTCCAACGAAGCTGACATCTGAATTCAGATTCGGCCGTTTATTGAGTCATCGGTACATCAAATATACACCCTGATTGGCAATGGTTTGGCGCAGACAGAGCCGCATCGGGCCGCCGCCGTACCGCATCAGTGGAGGCAATCGGCAGATTTCATTTGGACGCCGTTAAAGCTTCAAACCGCCATGCTCGACCGATCGCGTCCGCGAAGCATTGCAGGATACCCGCGTAGTCCTGCTTGCCGGTCCCCGTCAGGCTGGCAAGACCACCCTCGCCCGCTCTCTCGCCGAACCATCCCGTTCCTATCTGACGCTTGACGATGCAACCACGCTTGCGGCCGCGCAGTCGGATCCCGCCGGGCTCATTCGCGACCTGGACCAGGCGATTATCGACGAAGTATAGCGCGCGCCGGATCTGCTGCTCGCGATCAAGGAGAGCGTCGATCGCGATGCCCGTCCCGGGCGCTTCCTGATAACCGGCTCGGCCAATCTCATGACGCTGCCGCGCATAGCGGACCGCTCGCCGGCCGGATGGAGATCATTCGCCTGTTGCCGCTGGCTCAATCCGAAATCCTCGCCCGGCCGACACCTTGATCCGGACCCTTGATGCTCAGAGCCGCCCTCTACGCCCGCTACTCCTCGCCTGTCCTCGGCTTCATCATTCACCTGTCGGGTCGCCCCCGCTGCTCCACTTTGCGAAGCAGCGTCAAACGGCGAGCGGCAAACCTTGCTTCTACATCATCATTCGACCGACCGCGACCAGCGCGTATTGATGCCCGCGCGATCTTGATCTTGCAGCGCAAGAAATCCTCATATTCTTCTATCATCGCAATGACCTATTCTTTGAGCATCGCCGTAAGCACCCGTTGAAGCAGCAGTTTGTCGTCACGGAAATTTCAAACATCAGCGAACGGATTGCGGATGCGGAGCCGGTCTGCGACCAATAGTCCGTCCTGCATATCCTCCGACCAGAGCGTATCGCATTCCGCCAGCAAGGCCGCGCCGACGATTTGGCCGTCATAGACGGAGAAGCCGTAGCGCTCAGACAGGTCGATGCCCGTTTCATGCGTCTCTATAGTCAAGGGAAGGACCTCCACCAACCCCTTGACCATCGACAAAAAGCCGTTCGTGTCCGCCCAGGACCAATTCAGCTTGCGGCGCGCGACATTGGCTATCTCATTGAGAACTTGAACGCTGACCGTCGTGCCGTCCGAAAGCAGGCTCTCCACGCGATCCGCCTTCCGGTCGTCGCCGGAGGCCAGATAGATGAGCGTGTTGGTGTCCAGAAAGCTATCTGGCATTGGCCTCTTCCCGGTCAAACTTGAAGTCGGCAGGCAAGCGGCCGCGATAAGTGCGCAGACGTTTCAGCAATTCTTTTTTGCCGGGCTTGCGGGCAACGCCCATCGTGCGCTCATCGGCAACGTAGAACTCAATGTCGTCGCCTTCATGCAAGTTGAGAGCATCGACGATCGAAGCGGGCAAACGGACCGCGAGGCTGTTGCCCCATTTTGCGACCTGCATGGTCAATCTCCGTAGATATACATTTACTTCCATGTATATCATTCGTTCCGTGTTTCAAGTGCCGCTGTCGCAACTGATAACCGGCTCGGCCAATCTCATGACGCTGCCGCGCATCGCGGCTCGCTCGCCGGCCGGATGGAGATCATCCGCCTGTTGCCGCTGGCCCAATCCGAAATCCTCGCCCGGCCGGCGCCAGGCTTCATTGAGACACTTTTCGCCGGGCAAGCGCCAAAACCGGGGCCGCTTCGGGTCGCGGGCGATCTGGTCGCTCTTGCTCTTACGGGCGGCTATGCAGACTGCCATCACCGATTCGTTCCCGTCCGGTTTCTCCATATCCTGTTTTTTCCGATGGCGGCGCCGATGGTGCTGGGCGTCAGCCAGGCGCAATACCGGCTGGCGGAATTTTTGTGCTGGCATCGGCCGGATCCGGCCTGGTCAACGTTCAGAACTATTACGGCAATTACCCGCACCAGCTATGGACTGAAAACTCAGAGCGTCTTGCCGAAAAGTTTGCGTCTTGCTTCCGCGAGGAGAGTCTCTCACTCGAAGCGCTCAACGGTGCAACAGACGAGGAACGAAGGTCCCCTATGCGGTTTGCCCCGCAATGATGGCAAATGAGCAATTTGCAGGGCAAAGATTAATTTTGCGCCGTTTGCCCTGCATATTCCAGAATCATAGAATTTGCGGGGCAAAAACATGACCGTTCAACCTTTCACTGACGAGCAGGCGAGGGTGATCGTGAACCTGGATCAAGCCTATCAGGTTTGGATGGAAACGCTGCGCGCCCTCAGAGCCCGATCTGAAAGTTATTGAGTGATACCAGCATGTTGTGATTCACGCCGTCTTTGCGAGGAGATGGAGTGAACGATGGCATGGACTGGTATCGCCCGGCGTGAGCATAGCCGAGAAGGGCTTCGCTATTCCAGCGATATGACGGATCGAGAGCGGGCATTGGCGGCACCTTTCATCCCGGCGGCCAAAGACTGGCGGCTGGCGTCGGACGACGGACATGCGCGAAGTGCTGAACGCACTGCTACCTTGCACCTGCCGGTTGGCGGCAACGGTGGCTACCCGAATGGCTTTGGCGGCTTCGCGGGTGCCAGCACTGCAGGGCCGAACGGCGAATGCACGCGCTGGGATTTGCCGTTCAATCAATCGCAACCATCGGGTGTTGCGAGCCCCCGCAACCACCTTTATCACTGACGCTCTTGTTGCGTGACAGTGGCGGCAGCGGTCCTCTCGCAACCATTGTCAGACCGGAATTTCAGGCCAAATACCGTTTTCCGGGCAAGCGAGAAGCGTTCTGAACCGCTGCCTTTGAAGCCCGATGTAATACCGGGCGGCATATAGCCGTTTGCCCGCCGCTCAATCCAGATTGGGGCGGAGCCAGCGTTCGGCGACGGCAAGGTCCACCTCTCGCCGCCGGGCATAGTCCGTGAGTTGGTCGCGCCCGATCCTCGCCACTCCGAAATACTGGCTTTCCGGGTGTGCGAAGTAGAAGCCGGAAACCGCCGATGTCGGCAGCATCGCGAAGCTTTCCGTCAGTTCCATCCCCGCGTTCTCGCCTGCGTCCAGCAAGTCGAACAGGATGGGCTTGAGGCTGTGATCCGGGCAGGCGGGATAGCCGGGGGCCGGCCGAATGCCTCGATATTCCTCGCGGATCAACGCCTCGTTGGTAAGCTGCTCGCCCGGGGCATAGCCCCATAGCGTCATGCGCACATGCTGGTGCAGGCGTTCGGCGAAGGCTTCGGCGAAACGGTCGGCGAGGGCTTTCAGCAAGATGCCGTTGTAATCGTCATGGGCCGCCTTGAAACGTTCCAGATGCGGCTCGATACCATGGATGCCGACAGCGAAACCGCCGATCCAGTCCCGGTCCTCGGCAATGAAATCCGCCAGGCAGAAATTGGCGCGATCCCGGCTTTTCTTCACTTGCTGGCGCAGGAATGGCAGGCGCGTCCCGTTTTCCAGCACGATGTCGTCGCCTTCCCGGTGGCAGGCCCAGAAGCCGCAGACGCCTTTCGCCGTCAGCCACTTTTCATCGACGATGCGGTCGAGCATTGCTTGCGCATCGGCATAGAGGCCGCGCGCGCTTTCGCCGACGATCCTGTCGTCGAGGATGGCGGGATAGACGCCCGCCAGTTCCCATGCGCGGAAGAACGGCGTCCAGTCGAACGTCGCGCGCAGGTCCGCCAGCGCCCAGTCCGGGAACACATGCAGGCCCGGCTGCTCCGGCGGCAGCGCCTTGTCGCCCATGTCCGCCTTGAAGGCATTGGCGCGCGCGTCTTCCAGCGGCAGCAGGCCGGAACCTTCCTTGCCCGCGCGCGCGTCGCGGATCGCCGCGTATTCGCCGGCGGTGCCGGTGATGAAGCCCTGCGCCTGCGTGTCCGACAGCAGTTGCGATGCCACACCCACGGCCCGGCTGGCGTCGAGCACGTGGATCACAGGCCCTTCATAGGCGGGGTCTATCCGCAGGGCCGTATGAACCTTGCTGGTCGTCGCGCCGCCGATCAGCAGCGGGATCGCCATATCGGCGCGCTGCATTTCCTCGGCAACCGTCACCATCTCGTCGAGCGACGGCGTGATGAGGCCGGACAGGCCGATCATGTCGGCGTCCTTTTCCCGCGCGGTGTCGAGGATCGTCGCCCAGGGCACCATGACGCCGAGGTCAGTCACTTCATAGCCGTTGCACTGGAGCACTACGCCCACGATGTTCTTGCCGATATCGTGGACGTCGCCTTTCACGGTCGCCATCACGATATGGCCCTTGGCCTTCTGCCCCTCTTCCTTTTCCGCCTCGATGAAGGGGATAAGGTGAGCGACGGCCTTCTTCATCACGCGGGCCGACTTCACGACTTGCGGCAGGAACATCTTGCCCGATCCGAACAGGTCGCCCACCACGTTCATGCCGCCCATCAGCGGGCCTTCGATCACTTCGATGGGCCTGCCGTTGCGCGCGGCGATTTCCAGACGCGCTTCCTCGGTATCTTCGACGATATGGGCGTCGATGCCCTTGACCAGCGCGTGCTCCAGCCGCCTGACGACATCCCAGCCGCGCCATTCCTCGGCTGCCTTTTCGGCCACCGCATCCTTGCCCTTGTAGCTTTCGGCCAGTTCGATCAGTCGTTCCGTCGCGCTTTGTTCACTGCTGGCGGGCGTGCGATTGAGGATCACATCCTCGCATGCCTCGCGCAGCACCGGGTCGATCTGGTCATAGATGTCGAGTTGACCCGCGTTGACGATGGCCATGTCCAGCCCCGCCGGGATGGCGTGATAGAGGAACACGGAGTGCATCGCTCGCCGCACCGTCTCGTTGCCGCGGAAGCTGAACGACAGGTTGGAAAGCCCACCCGAAAAGTGGACGTGCGGGCAGGTTTCGCGGATCACCTTCAGGGCCTCGATGAAATCGACCGCATAGTTTTCATGCTCTTCCATGCCCGTGGCGATGGCGAAGATGTTGGGGTCGAAGATGATGTCCTCGGGCGGAAAGTCGATGCCGGTCAGCAGCTTGTAGGCGCGCTGGCAGATTTCGACCTTGCGATCCTTCGTGTCGGCCTGCCCCTTCTCGTCGAAGGCCATGACGACCACGGCGGCGCCGTAATCCATGCACTTGCGCGCCTGTTCCAGGAATTGCGCTTCGCCTTCCTTCATCGAGATGGAATTGACGATCGGCTTGCCGGAAACGCATTTCAGCCCTTCCTCGATGACGTGCCATCTGGAGCTGTCGATCATCACCGGCACGCGCGCGATATCCGGCTCCGAGGCGATCAGCTTCAGAAACGTGGTCATTGCCTCCACGGCGTCGAGCAGGCCCTCGTCCATGTTGACGTCGATGACCTGCGCGCCGTTTTCCACCTGCTGGCGCGCGACGTCCACCGCTTTGGGATAATCGCCCGCGAGGATCAGCTTCTTGAACGCGGCGGAGCCTGTGACGTTGGTGCGTTCGCCGATATTGACGAAACGGGCGGAATTCGGGGTGTTCATGGCGTTTCCAGTAAGCTCAGGCAGCAAGAGTGAAAGGTTCCAGTCCCGCCAGCCGGGTGACGGGTTCCAGAACGGGAATCTTGCGCGCAGGCAGGCCCTCCACGGCTTTCGCCATGGCGGCGATATGCGTGGGCGTCGATCCGCAGCAGCCGCCCAGCACGTTGACTTGCCCGGCCTGCGCCCATTCGTGGACCAGCCCGGCGGTGGTATCCGGCAGTTCGTCGTATTCGCCCAGTTCGTTGGGCAGGCCCGCGTTGGGATAGACCATGATGAGCGTATCGGCGATTTCGGACAGGGTCTTGACGTGCGGCCGTAATTGCGTTGCCCCGAACGAGCAGTTGAGACCGATCGTCAGCGGTTTCGCATGGCGCACTGCGTGCCAGAACGCCTCGACCGTGTGGCCGGACAGGTTGCGGCCCGAAAGGTCCGTCAGCGTCATGGACAGCATGATCGGCACGTCGCGGCCCAATTCGCGCTCGAGTTGCTTCACCGCCATGATCCCGGCCTTGGCGTTCAGCGTGTCGAACACGGTTTCGATCAGGATGAAATCCGCCCCGCCTTCCACCAGCGCGGCGGCCTGTTCGCGATAGACGTCGACGAGGAAATCCCAGTCGATCTCGCGGAAGCCGGGGTCGTTCACGTCGGGCGAGAGCGACAGCGTCTTGTTGGTCGGCCCGATACCGCCCGCGACGAAACGGGGGCGCTGGATACCATTTCTGGCGTCCTGCGCCGTATATTCGTCGGCGATCCGCCGGGCCATTCGCGCCGCCTCCACGTTCAGGTCGCGCACCAGATGTTCGGCGCCGTAATCGGCCTGGCTGATGCGGTTGGACGAAAAGGTGTTGGTTTCGGCGATGTCCGCGCCAGCCTCGAAATAGCTGCGGTGGACGCCCTCGACGGCTTCCGGCTTCGCCAGCGTGAGCATGTCGTTGTTGCCCTTCTGGTCGTGCGACAGGCCGAGGTTCCCGGCATAGTCCGCTTCCGTCAGGCCGAGCTTCTGGAATTCGGTGCCTTGCGCCCCGTCCGTGATGAGGATGCGCTTCGCCGCTTCGGCAAGAAAAAGATCACGTGCGGTCATACATTTGTCTCCGCTTTCGGGCGTAGGCCGAGCAGGTGGCAGATGGCATAGGCCTGTTCGGCGCGATTGAGCGTGTAGAAATGGAAATCGCGGACGCCCCCTTCATAAAGCCTGCGGCACATGTCGGCGGCGGCGACGGCGGCGACGAGGCCGCGTGGGCCGGGCCGCTCGTCCAGTCCCGCGAACAGTGTCTCCATCCAGCCGGGGATTTCGGTGTTCGCGCTCATCCGGCGGATGGCGGCGAAACTGGTGACGGGCATGATGCCGGGCAGGATCGGCGCAGAGATGCCCGCCGCCAGCGCCTTGTCCACAAAGCGGAACCAGGCGTCGGTCGAAAAGAAGAACTGGCTGATCGCGCGAGTGGCGCCAGCGTCCAGCTTGCGTTTCAGGTTGTCGAGATCGGCCTGCGCGCTGACAGCTTCCGGGTGGACTTCGGGATAGGCGGCGACCGAAATCTCGAAGTCGTGCTGCGCTTTCAGGCCCGCCACCAGTTCGGCGGCGCTGGCGTAGCCTTGCGGGTGTGGCACGAAGCGGTCTCCGTCCCCCGGCGGCGGATCGCCACGCAGGGCGACGATGTGGCGCACGCCCGCGTCCCAGTATTGCCCGGCGATTTCGGCCAGTTCGTCCTTGCTGGCGGCGACGCAGGTCAGATGCGCGGCGGGCACCAACTCAGTCTCGCGCGCGATACGGCTGACGGTGGCATGGGTACGCTCCCGCGTCGATCCGCCCGCGCCGTAAGTCACGGAGACGAAAGCGGGGTCCAGCGGGGCGAGGTCCGTGATGGCCGACCACAACTGTCCCTCCATCTTTTCGGTCTTGGGCGGGAAGAACTCGAAGGAAACGGAAATGTCACCCGGCAGGCCCGCGAACAGCGGGGCCGACAAAGCGGAAATCTGGGCATTCATAAGCGTTGTGTCTTTCCTCTCGCCACGGTCTCCCGCCCGGCTGCCTGCGGTTCGCGTAGTCCTGTCCAGATCTTCACGGTCAACGGCGCGCCCGGCAGGGCCACGGACGCTTGCGCCGCGAAACCGGCGTCCGTCAGCAGCGCCAGCATCTGCTCATCTGTGAAGCCGAGACGCGCGTGGGCATGGACGGCGCGAAGCTCTTCCCGGTCATGCGCGGCGAAATCGACGATGGCGATCCGCCCGCCGTTCCGCGCCACACGCGCGGCTTCGGCCAGCACTTTTTCCGGTTCCTGGGCGTAATGCAGCACCTGATGGAACAGCACCGTGTCGAACGTGGCGTCGGCGAAAGGCAGGGCCATGAAGTCGCCGTGCATCAGATCGACACCGTCGGCGGGGAGGTGCTGCAACCGCGCCCGGGCGATGCGGAGCATTTCCGGGCTTTTATCGAGTCCGGTAACATGGGCGGCATGGGGAGCGAACAGTTCCGCCATCCGGCCGGTGCCGGTGCCGATATCGAGCAGCCTGCCCAATTCCCGCCCCAGCGCCTGTTCCAGCGCGGCTTCCACCGGGCCGTCGGCGGCGTGAAGCGATCGCAGCGTATCCCATTCCCCGGCGTGGCGCGCGAAATAGGCTTGCGCCGTTGCTTCCCGCGCCGCGCGGATCGCGGCAAGGTGGCGGCGGTCTTCGGCGCAGCGGGCGGCGAAGGCGGCATCGTCGCGTTCGGCAATGCCCAGCAGGCGGGCGGCCGCCGCGCCCAACGGCGGTGCGCCCTGTTCCGAAATCGCACTGCGCAGGAACACCCAGCTTCCTTCCTTGCGTCGTTCGGCAAGGCCCGCGTCGCACAGGATGCGGACGTGGCGCGACACGCGCGGCTGGCTCTGCCCCAGAACTTGCGCCAGTTCGCCCACGGCCAGCTCCATCGCCGCAAGCAGGCGCATGATGCGCAGCCGCGTCTGGTCCGCCAGCGCGCGCAGGAGAGGGTCGATCCGCATGGAGAGGATCATATAAAGAAATCTTTATATCTCTGCAAGCGGCACGTCTCTGCTCCGCTACGGTGCGCCGCCATGCCGTTTGCGTTCCCTTGGCACCGGCGCTACAACCCGCGCCCGGTTGGTCGCACGGCATCTGCCGCAATCCAAGGGGATTACCATGAAGAAGATCGCTTATGCAGCACTGGTTTCCGCCGCCGCGCTGAGCCTCGCGGCGTGCGGCAAGTCGGACGACGCCAGCGAACAGGCCATGGCCGAAAATGTCGAGCTTCCGGCGGAGGAAGCCGTGGGCGACGCGACGGCCGTGCCGTCCGAGGACGCGGCCGCTACCGATGCGGCGGCCACCGACATGGTGGCCGATGCAGGGGGCGAGGCTGCCGCCGAAGTTACGACACCCGCGGCCGAACCCAAGATGTGATCGGGCGCGCAGGGCGGAACGTTCGTATTTCCGGCCCTTGCGTGCGTGGTGAAGCCCTCCCGTCCGGGAGGGCTTTTCCGTATCGGCGTTCCGTTCGCGGCTGAAAATCTTGCATGGGCGCGGTTGCGGCGGCATCTCTGTTCCGTGCCGCTGAACGCGCCATCCGCTTCCGAAGGACTTTATGCCCGATACTCTTACGATCACGCTTGCCCAGCTTAACCAGTCCGTCGGCGATCTGGCCGGAAACGCGGCCGCCATGCTCGCCGCGCGGGATCGGGCCGCGGATTCGGACCTGATCGTCTTTCCCGAGCTGCATCTGATCGGCTATCCGCCCGAGGATCTGATCCTCAAGCCCGCGCTGATCGAACGGGCCGCCTCCGCGCTTCAGGAACTGGCCAGGGCGACGGCAAACCCCGGTCCGGCCATGCTGGTCGGTTCCGTTTTCGTGCGCGACGGCGCGCTGCACAACGGCGTCGCCCTGCTCGATGGCGGCAAGATCGCGGCGACGCGCTTCAAGCACGAACTGCCGAACTACGGCACGTTCGACGAAGTGCGGCTGTTCCAGCCCGGCCCGTTGCCCGAGCCGATCATCTTCCGGGGCGTGATGATCGGCGTGCCGGTGTGCGAGGATATCTGGCAACCGGATGTCTGCCGCCACCTCGCCGATTTCGGGGCCGAGTTGTTCCTGTGCATCAACGGCAGCCCTTATGAGATCGACAAGGATGCGCTGCGGATCGACGGAGTGGCCAAGCGCCGGGCGATCGATACGGGAATCCCGCTCGCCTACCTCAACCGTGTCGGCGGGCAGGACGAACTGGTGTTCGACGGGGCCAGCTTCGTGGTGAACGGCGATGGCGGTCTGGCCGTGCAGATGAAAGATTGGGAAGAGCAGGAAGTCACCACGCGCTGGACGCGGACTGCGCAAGGCTGGCGTTGCGACCGGGGAGAGATCGCCCCGCTCGCCGATCACCCGGAGGATATCTATTGCGCCATGGTCCTCTCGCTGCGGGACTATGTGAACCGCAACGGCTTTCCGGGCGTGGTGCTGGGCCTTTCGGGCGGTATCGACAGCGCGATTTGTGCCGCCATCGCGGCGGATGCGCTCGGGCCGGACCGCGTGCGCTGCGTCATGCTGCCCAGCCGCTTCACCAGCGCGGAAAGCCTGGAAGATGCCGAGCAATGCGCCCGGATGATCGGCTGCCGGCATGAGGTTATCCCGATCCAGCCCGCCGTCGCGGGGTTCGATGCGATGCTGGCGGATAGCTTCGCCGACACGCAAGTCGACATCACTGAAGAGAACATGCAGTCGCGCATCCGGGGCGTGACTCTGATGGCGTTGTCCAACAAGTTCGGCCCGATGCTTCTGACCACCGGCAACAAGAGCGAGATGAGCGTCGGATATGCCACGATCTATGGCGATATGGCGGGCGGCTACAATCCCTTGAAGGACGCCTACAAGACGACCGTTTTCGCGATTTCGCGCTGGCGCAACGCGCAGAAGCCCCGCATCGGCCTGGGCCCGGACGGCCCGGTGATGCCGGAGCGGATCATTACCAAGCCGCCCAGCGCCGAACTGCGCCCTGACCAGAAGGATTCCGATTCGCTGCCGCCCTACGACGTGCTTGACGCGATTCTGCTGGGGATGGTCGAACATGAGAAGAGCGTGGAGCAGCTTGTGCGCGAAGGGTTCGACCGGGAGGCGGTGGTGCGGATCGAGCGGCTGCTGAACCTCGCGGAATACAAGCGGCGGCAGGCGCCGCCGGGAGTGAAGCTGGGCACGCGCAATTTCGGGCGGGACCGGCGCTATCCGATTACGCACGCGTTTCGCACCGCCTGAAGCGCATGGTTTGAAGCGCGGGCCGGAAAACGGCGCGCCAGGCGCCATATTGCGAATCATTATCATTGACGAGGGTTCTCGCGCCGCCTAGCCTTGTTGCAAATCGGTCGCATCAAGGATTCGCCATGTCTGCCACGCCACGCGCCACGTCATCTCGCTATGCCGCCGCCATCGCTTCGCTGGGCCGCCCGGCCGATATCCGCGCGCTGCCGCTTCCCGCCATGCATCTCGTCATGGCCATGCGGCTTTGCGCGCTGTTCGAGCAGGCGGGGCGTGAGCCGATCGTGGAGCTTACCGGCCGCTTCGGCAGCGTGACTCTGGCGGAACAGGTGCTGGCGCTGTCGCGCATGATCGGCCGGGCCTGGCCCGAACCTTATGGCGTTTCGCGGCCCTGCTGCCTGCGCATGACGCCGGACGAGCGCACGCTGGCCAGCATGGTGCGCCGGGCCATGGCGGGCGACCGGGCGGGCTTCGCCTCCGAGCTTGACGGTTTCGTGCGTCCGGTCTGGCATGAGCCGCTTTATGACCATGCCGTGGAATGCGTCGCGCTGCTTTCCTCGTTGCAGCAGCAACGCGCCTGATCCGCCTGCTTTCCGCGCCTCTCTGGCCCTCCCTCTGGCATCACGCGCGCGGGCCGCTATAGAGCGGCTCCATGGTTCCTTCCGCTCCTGTCATCACGCGTTTCGCGCCGTCGCCCACCGGGCGGCTCCATGTCGGCAATATCCGCACCGCGTTGCACAACTGGCTGTTGGCCAGGAAGTCCGGCGGCAAGTTCCTGTTGCGTATCGACGATACGGACACGGCGCGCAGCCGTGAGGAATATGTGGACGCCATCCGCGCCGACCTCGCCTGGCTGGGCCTCGACCCGGACGGGGAAGAGCGTCAGTCCGCCCGCTTCGCGCTCTATGAGCAGGCGTTCGGGCGGCTGGTGGCGGAGGGACGGCTCTATCGCTGCTACGAAACCGCGCGGGAACTGGAACTCAAGCGCAAGGTGCTGCTGGGGCGGGGATTGCCGCCGATTTACGACCGCGCCGCGCTGAGGCTGGCAGAGCCGGATCACACAGCGAGGGCGGAGGCGGGGGAGCGGCCCCACTGGCGTTTCCTGCTGGATCACGATGCGCCCATCGAATGGGTGGATGGTGTGCGCGGACCACAGCATTTCGATCCGGCGCAGATGTCTGACCCGGTGGTTCGCCGCGCCGACGGCTCGTGGCTCTACATGCTGCCGAGCGTGATCGACGATATCGAGATGGGCGTGACGGACGTGCTGCGCGGCGAGGACCATGTTTCCAATACCGCCGTGCAGATCCAGATGTTCACGGCGCTTCATGCCGCGCGGCACGACATGCCCCGTTTCGCGCACGAGGCGCTGCTGACCGGCAGCGAAGGCAAGCTCTCCAAGCGGCTGGGCGCGATCGGCGTTGCCGAGTTTCGCGAGATGGGAATAGAGCCGGAAGCGCTGATCGCCCTGCTGGCGCGGCTGGGTACGTCGTTGCCGGTGGAAGCCATCACAGATCGGGGAGAACTGGTCGAAACGTTCAACCTCGCCACCTTCGGCCGCGCGCCCGCGCGTTTCGACGAGGCGGAACTGGAAAGGCTGAACGCCCAGATCGTGCATCGCCTGCCTTACGATCGCGTTTCGCGCCTTTTGCCCGAAGGCATGGGGGAAGCGGGGTGGGACGCGATTCGTCCCAACCTTTCGCATATTTCCGAAGCCGCGGACTGGTGGCGGGTCGTGACGGGTCCGATTGAAGCGCCGGAAACGGATGAGGAAGGCCGCGCCTTCCTGCATACGGCCGCCGGAACGCTGGCCGCGCAAGAGTGGGACGGCGATCCCTGGCACACACTGACCGCCGCGCTCAAGGAGACCGCGGGGCGCAAGGGCAAGGCCCTGTTCCTGCCGCTGCGCCAGGCATTGACAGGCCGCGACCACGGGCCGGATATGGCCGCCCTGCTGCCGCTGATCGGCAGGGACAAGGCGCTGGAACGATTGCGGACGGCGGCGGAAGGCTGAAGCGCCCCTGAGTCGCGTGGCCGCCGGGGGCTTATGCCGCCACTTCCTCGGTCTCTTCCTCCGCCGCTTCCAGCAGGCGCTTTTCCACGGCCTTGAGGCGGACCGGGCTGTCGATCTTTTCGCCGAGCAAGTCCGTCACATAGAACGTATCCACCGCGCGCTCGCCATATGTGGCGATGTGGGCGGAATGGACCATCAGCCGCGCCTCGAACAGCGCGCGCGCCAGCCGGTTGAGCAGGGCCGGGCGGTCCCGCGCATTGATTTCCACCACCGTGAAGCGATTGGAGGCGGCATTGTCGAACTCCACGCGCGGCCGGACCTCGAAGGCGTCGGCGCGTGGGCGCGCCAGCGGACGGGCGGCCAGTTGCGGCACCAGCTTGACGCGGTTGGCCAGGGCATCGCCGATCGCAGTGCGCAGCCGGGCAAGCTGGCTTTCCTCCATGAACGGGCGGCCGAGCGGATCCTGCACGAGGAAATTGTCCACCGCCATGCCGTTCCTTGCCGTATGGATGCGCGCGTCGATGATGTTGCCGCCCGCCAGGTGGATGCCGCCCGCGATGCGATAGAACATGCCGGGATGGTCCGTCGCCACAACCGTCACGAGCGTCGCTCCGCGCGCGGCATAATAGTGCGTCTCGATCGACAGCGGTTCGCCGCCGACGACCGCCAGTTGCCGCAGGTTCATGGCAATGATGTCGTCCGGTTCGGCGATCCAGTAGGCATCGGCCAACTGGCAGCCGACGTCGTGGACGAGCTTTCCGTCCGTGCCCAGGCGTTCGGCGACCACCGCCTTCTTGGCGGCGACGCGCTCTTCCCGGCGGTGCTGGACATGGCCCAGCCGCAGCCGTTCTTCCGCCGCGTCGTAAAGATCGGCGAGAAGCTGCCGCTTCCAACTGTTCCACACGCCGGGGCCGACCGCGCGGATATCCACGATGGTCAGCAGCGTCAGTTGCCGCAGCCGGTCGACCGACTGCACCGCACCGACGAAATCGGTGATCGTCTTCCAGTCCGCCAGATCGCGCTTGAAGGCCGTGGCGCTCATCAGCAGGTGCTGGCGCACCAGCCAGCTCACCAGTTCGGTCTCGTCCGCGTCCAGCCCGAAGCGCGGGCAGAGCCTGAGCGCGATTTCCGCGCCGAGCACCGAATGGTCGCCGCCGCGTCCCTTGGCGATATCGTGCAGCAGCACCGAGACATAGAGCGCGCGGCGCGACTGGATCTTGTGGATGATCTCGTGCGCCAGCGGGTGATCGCCTTTCAGCTCGCCCTTCTCGATGCGCGACAGCAGGCCGATGGCGCGGATGGTGTGTTCGTCCACTGTGTAGTGGTGATACATGTCGAACTGCATCTGCGCGTTGACCCGGCCGAAATCGGGCACGAAGCGGCCGAACACGCCCGCTTCGTTCAGCCAGCGCAGCACGGTTTCGGGATCGTTGCGGCTGGTCAGCAGGTCCATGAACAGCGCATTGGCGCGCGGGTTCCGGCGAACTTCGCCGTTGATGAGCCGCGCGTCGCGGGCGATCAGCCGCTGGGTTTCGGGGTGGATTTCCAGCCCTTCGGCATCGGCCAGCGCGAATATTTCCAGCAGGCGCACCGGATCCTGCTCGAACCAGTCGTCCGAAGGCGCGGAAATTTTGCCCCCGAACACCTTGTAGCCTTTCAGCGTGCGGCGCCGGGCGCGAAAGCCCGCCAGCAACCCGCGTGGCTGCTTCTTCGCGAACTGCTCGTCAAGCTGGGCCAGGAACACGCCTGTCAGGTTGCCCACGACTTTGGCCTGAAGGAAGAAATACTGCATGAAGCGTTCGACCGCGCTCTTGCCCGGCCGGTCGGAGAACTGCATCCGCGCCGCCACTTCGCGCTGAAGGTCGAAGGTCAGGCGGTCCTCCGCGCGGCGCGTTATGGTGTGCAAGTGGCAGCGCACCGCCCAGAAGAACGTCTCTGCCCGGCGGAACTGGCGGTATTCGGCCTGAGTCAGCAGCCCCACGCCGACAAGTTCGCTGGGATCGCGAACCTTGTGGATATACTTGCCGATCCAGTAGAGCGTGTGGAGATCGCGCAGGCCCCCCTTGCCTTCCTTCACGTTCGGTTCGACGACATAGCGGCTGTCGCCCAGCCGCTTGTGCCGCTCGTTGCGCTCGGCCAGCTTTTCCGCGACGAACTGGCGTTCGGTGCCCGCCACCACTTCGCTCCAGAAGCGGCGGCGCACATCGTCGAACAGGGCCTGATCGCCCCAGACGTAGCGCCCTTCCAGCATCGCGGTGCGGATGGTGAGGTCGGCCCGGCACATGCGGACCATGTCGTCCAGCGAGCGGCTGGAATGGCCGACCTTGAGGCCCAGGTCCCACATGAAATAGAGGATCGCCTCGATCACCTGCTCGCACCACGCGGTCTGCTTGCCGGGGGTGAGGAACGCGATGTCCACATCCGAATGGGGCGCCATTTCGCCGCGCCCGTATCCGCCCACGGCCATGATCGTCAGGCGCTCGCCCGTGGAGCGGTTGCTGGCGCGATAGACGTCGCCGACGACGTGATCGTGGACGATGCGCGTGATCTGGTCGATCAGGAAGGCCTGCGCTTCGGCGCTGTCATGGCCCGCCGAAGGGCGCTCCGCCAGCCTGCGGGCGATTTCGTCGCGCCCTTCGTTCAGCGCGCGGCGCAGGATTTCCAGCACTTGCGGACGCGCGCCGTCGCCGCCCTTGTCGGCGACGATGGCCGCGATCTCTTCGGTCAGCGCGCGCCGGTCGACAATGGCGCGCTGGTTGGGGATGCGCTTGGGATTCATCGGGCTCGTTCTAGCTGTTTCGCCGCCCGCCGGATAGCAGGCTTTGGCGGCTTGCCCGTGACAACCCGGTTTCCCCCGCGCCCGCGCTGTGCCAGAAGGCGGCTCGCGCGGCCCGGCGAGGGCCTAAGGAAAGGTTCGGCACTTGCTGTCATTGATCGCCGCGGCTGCGGCAGGCCAGGCACCGATTTACTGGCTCGACCTCGGACTGACGCGGGGCATAGACCTCGGGTTCTTCACGCTGCGCTGGTATAGCCTGGCCTATCTCGCCGGGATCGTGCTGGGTTACTGGCACCTGACGCGCATGATCCGCGCGCCCGGAGCCCCGATGGCGCAGCGCCATGCCGACGACCTGTTCTTTTATTGCACTGTGGGCATCATTCTGGGCGGCAGGCTGGGTTACGCCACGTTCTACGCGCCGGAATTATGGGCACAGCCGCTCGAACTGCTCAAGCTGTGGAACGGCGGCATGAGCTTCCACGGCGGGCTGATCGGCACGGTCGTCGCGATCGGATGGGTTGCGTGGCGCGGCGGGCTGCCGTTCCTGCGCGTGGCGGACTACATCGCGGTCTGTGTGCCGTTCGGCCTGTTCTTCGGACGGCTGGCGAACTTCGTGAACGGCGAATTGTGGGGCCGCGTCGCTTCGCCCGATGTCGCCTGGGCCATGGTCTTTCCGGATGGAGGTCCGCTGCCGCGCCACCCCAGCCAGCTATACGAAGCCGTGCTCGAAGGGCTGGTGCTGATGATCGTGCTGCTGCTGCTGTTCTGGAAGACGCAGGCGCGCTTCCGTCCCGGCCTGCTCGTCGGCGTGTTTACGCTGGGCTATGGCCTGGCGCGCTTCACGGTGGAGTATTATCGCGAGCCGGATGCCCAGTTGCAGGAACTCGCGCTTCGCACCGGCCTGTCCATGGGCCAGTGGCTGACGATCCCGATGATGCTGCTGGGCCTTGCGCTGGTTGCGTTCGCCCTGATTCGCAAGCCGTTGGCATCCGCCGCCCGCGCGGCCTGAGCGGACGATGGCAACGGACGCGGACGAGGAGACGACGGGCGAGGGGACGACGGGCGGGGAGACAACAGGTACCGAGCCGTTGACCGCCATGTTCCGCCGCCTGATCGCGAACCACGGGCCGATCTCGCTCATGCATTACATGGGGGAATCGAACGCCCGCTATTATGCTTCGCGCGATCCGTTCGGCACGGCGGGCGATTTCATCACGGCGCCCGAAATCAGCCAGATGTTCGGCGAACTGATCGGCCTGTGGCTGGCGGACATGTGGATCCGGGCCGGGCGGACGGAGCCGGTCCACTATGTCGAACTGGGGCCGGGGCGGGGCACGCTCGCCAGCGATGCGCTGCGCACGGCGCGCCGCTATGGTCTCTCGCCGCAGGTGCATTTCGTCGAAGCCTCGACGGAACTGAAGGACGCGCAACTGGCGACGGTGCCGCAGGCCCAGTGGCACCATGACCTGTCGACCGTGCCGGTGGCGGGGCCGGTCCTGCTTGTCGCGAACGAATTTCTCGACGCCCTGCCGGTGCGGCAACTGGTCAGGACGGATGAAGGCTGGCGCGAGCGGATGGTCGGATTGGCGGCGGATCACTCCGATCAGGGCGCGTTCGTGCCAGTCGCCGGACAACAGCCGATGGACGCCGCCGTGCCCGAGGCGCGGCGCGATGCGCCGCCTGGCACCATCATCGAGACATGCCCCGGCGCGGCGGCGGTTCTCTATGAAGTCGCGGGACGGCTGGTGGAGCAGGGCGGTGCGGCGCTGTTCATCGACTATGGGCACGATGTGCCGCGCGACGGCTCCACGCTTCAGGCCGTGCGCGCGCATCGCATGGTCGATCCGTTCCGCTTTCCCGGCGAGGCGGACCTGACGGCCCATGTCGATTTCGCCACACTGGCGAATGTGGCGCAATCGCGCGGCTGCCGCTGGCTCGGCACCGTGACGCAAGGCCAATGGCTGCGCGCGCTCGGCATCGAGACGCGGGCGGAGGCTCTCGCCGCGAAAGCGCCCGAACATGCCGCCGCGATCGCCTCGGCGCGCGACCGGCTGATCGGCGAGGGGCAGATGGGCGCGCTGTTCAAGGTCATGGGCCTTGCCGGGCCGGACTGGCCGGACGGCGCGGGGTTTTGACGCCATGCTGATCCGTTCCGCCGCCGCCGGCGACTGCGCCGCCATCTGGGCCATTCTGGAACCCGTGATCCGCGCGGGCGAGACATATGCGCTCGACCGCGACATGCGCGAGGCCGATGCGCTGGCCTGGTGGCTGGGGCCGGACAAGGAAACCTTCGTCGCGGAAGAAAATGGCGTCGTGCTGGGCACCTATTACATGCGTCCCAACCAGCCGGGTGGCGGCGCGCATGTCTGCAACTGCGGCTATGTGACTGGCGCCCATGCGGTGGGCCGGGGCGTTGCGCGCGCGATGTGCGGCCACTCGCTCGATCACGCGCGGGGGCGGGGCTATCGCGCCATGCAGTTCAACTTCGTGGTCAGCACCAACGAGCGCGCCGTCCGGCTGTGGGAGTCGCTCGGTTTTGCGACGGTGGGCAGGCTGCCGCTGGCCTTCCGCCATCCGGCCCACGGGTTCGTGGACGCGCTGGTGATGTTTCAGGCGCTGTAGCTCTGCGCTGAACGGAGTTCAGCCGCTAACGGTCCCGGATCAGGTCCGGGACGACGATCTTGCTCTACACGTCCAGATTGGCGACGTTGAGGGCGTTTTCCTGAATGAAGTCGCGGCGCGGCTCCACCACGTCGCCCATCAGGCGCGTGAAGATCTCGTCGGTCACGTCCGCATCCTCCACCTTCACTTGCAGCAGGGCGCGGTTTTCCGGGTCCAGCGTCGTTTCCCAGAGCTGTTCGGCGTTCATTTCGCCAAGGCCCTTGTAACGCTGGATGGAAAGGCCCTTGCGCCCCGCGGCCAGCACGGCGTCCAGCAGTTGCGAAGGCCGGGTGATCGCGACATCGGCAACGGCGGCGCGCACGGGCGCGACTTCGCTTTCCTCTTCCTCCCCGGCGACGGTTTCCATGGCCGGTTCGGGCGTTTCCTCCGCCACGCCCGCCCGCACGAGGCGGGCGACACCCGTATAGGCTTCGGCCTGCTCACCCGCGAGGGATGCCAGCTTGCGTGCTTCCGCGCTGGCGAGGAAGCTGGCTTCGATCAGGTGGTGATCGGTCACGCCGCGCCACAGGCGCTTCAGCGAAACCGCGCCCCGAGCCACGCCTTCCTCTTCGATCCGGGCGGACCATTTGGCTTCCGGGTCGCCCCGGTCGAGCCAGTCCACGGCGCGGGCCAGCGCCGCTTCCCGCGCGGCGGTGGAGAGGTCGGGATCGAGCACGCCCGCCAGCGCCAGCGTTTCGATGATCGCAGGATCGTATTTGCGCGGGGCGAAGGCCATGAGATTGCGCATGCGGATGGCGTGCTGGACGAGTTGGCGCAGTTCCTCGCCGCCGCGCCGGAGCGGATTGGCCGTGCCCGCCGTTTCCAGCACGCGGCCCTGAAGCCCGGCATCGACGAGGTATTCGTCCAGCCGCGCGTTGTCCTTCAGGTAGACTTCGCTGCGTCCCTTGGCGACCTTGTAGAGCGGCGGCTGCGCGATGAACAGGTGCCCGGCGCGGATGATGTCCGGCATCTGGCGGTGGAAGAACGTCAGCAACAGCGTGCGGATATGCGCGCCGTCCACGTCGGCGTCCGTCATGATGACGATCTTGTGATAGCGCAGCTTGCCCAGATTGAACTCGTCGCGGATGCCGGTGCCCATCGCCTGGATCAGCGTGCCGACTTCCTTGGACGAGATGATGCGGTCGAACCTGGCGCGCTCCACGTTCAGGATCTTGCCCTTGAGCGGCAGGATGGCCTGATAGTGCCGGTCGCGCCCCTGCTTGGCGGAGCCACCGGCGCTGTCGCCTTCGACCAGGAACAGCTCGCACTTGGCCGGATCGCGCTCCTGGCAGTCGGCCAGCTTGCCGGGCAGGCTGGCGATGTCCATCGCGCCCTTGCGCCGGGTCAGCTCGCGAGCCTTGCGCGCCGCTTCGCGCGCCGCGGCGGCGTCGATGATCTTGTGGATGACGGTCTTGGCTAGAGCGGGGTTTTCCTCCAGCCATTCGCTCATCTTGTCGGCCATCAGGCTTTCGAGCGGCTGGCGCACTTCGGAGGACACCAGCTTGTCCTTGGTCTGGCTGGAGAATTTCGGATCGGGCAGCTTGACCGAGACGATGGCGGTCAGCCCCTCGCGCATGTCCTCGCCGGAAAGGGAGACTTTTTCTTTCTTCAACATGCCGGACCGTTCGGCATAGCCGTTGAGCGAGCGCGTCAGCGCGGCGCGGAAGGCGGCGAGATGCGTGCCGCCGTCGCGTTGCGCGATGTTGTTGGTGAACGTCAGGACGTTTTCGTAGTAGCTCTCATTCCATTCCAGCGAAACTTCGATGCCGATCCCTTCCTTTTCCGCCGTGATGGTGATGGGATCGGGCAGAAGCGGCTGCTTGTTGCGGTCAAGATACTTCACGAAGGCCGAGATGCCGCCTTCATAGAACAGGTCGTGTTCCTTGACCTCCTCGTGCCGCTTGTCGCGCAGCAGGATGCGCACGCCGGAATTGAGGAACGCCAGCTCGCGATAGCGGTGCTCCAGCTTCTCGAAATCGAACTCGGTGACATTCTTGAAGGTCTCGGTGGAGGCGAGGAACGTGACGCGCGTGCCTTTCTGGCCCGGCGCGGCGTCGCCCACCACTTTCAGCGGGTTTTCCGCATCGCCGTGGCGGAAGCGCATCCAGTGTTCCTTGCCATCGCGCCACACCGTCAGCTCCAGCCATTCGGACAGCGCGTTGACGACCGAAACGCCCACGCCGTGCAACCCGCCGGAAACCTTGTAGGCATTGTCGTCGCTGGTGTTCTCGAACTTTCCGCCCGCGTGAAGCTGCGTCATGATGACTTCGGCGGCGGACACGCCTTCCTCGGCGTGGATGTCGGTGGGGATGCCGCGTCCGTTGTCGGTCACGCTGACCGAGCCGTCCGGGTTCAGTTCGATGAGGACAAGGTCGCAGTGGCCCGCCAGCGCCTCGTCGATGGCGTTGTCCGAAACCTCGAACACCATGTGGTGCAGGCCGGAACCGTCATCGGTATCGCCGATATACATGCCGGGGCGTTTGCGGACGGCGTCCAGGCCCTTGAGAACCTTGATCGAATCCGCGCCATAGGAATTGCCGTTCCGGTTGCTTTCCGCCCGGCTGTCGTCTGCGTTGCTGGCCATGCCAAGCATATAGGGTTTCGCGGGCGCGAACGGAACCCGCGACAAGGCTCCGTCCACAAGATTCCGGCCGCGTGATTCCGGCTGGGCGCGGGCAGGCCCGGCGGCCTGCCGCGCGCTATCCCCCTGCCATTCGCGCGTTCAGACGAGCGTGATCGCGAACATGAGGCTGCTCGTGCCGAGCGCGACGGCGATGCCGACGGCGTTGCGAACAATCCTGTCCATGGTTTTCCTCCTGCTAAACCCAATATGAGTGAAAGAAACTCATATTTCGCAGATGCAACATAGGAAGGTTAGTATTTTTCGCACTCGCAAAAGAGACAAGTAATGTTGCAAAAAATGCAATTATGGTTCGGCTGATCCGCTGCATGCCGGCAACACTGGACCCAAATGCTGGACAGGGCCTTTCGGGATGATTAGGTGCCCGACATGACAGTCCAGCCCTCAGATTCCATCCTCATCGTCGATTTCGGCAGCCAGGTGACGCAACTGATCGCGCGCCGCGTGCGCGAAGCGGGCGTCTATTCCGAAATCGCGCCGTTCGGCGCCGCCGAAGCGGCCTTTGTCCGCATGAAGCCCAGGGGCGTGATCCTGTCCGGCTCTCCCGCATCGGTGCTGGACGAGGACGGGCCGCGCATCCCGCGGGCCATTCTGGACAGCGGCTTGCCGATCATGGGCATCTGCTATGGCCAGCAGGCGCTGATGCACCAGTTGGGTGGGGAGGTTTCGGCGGGCGACGCGGGCGAGTTCGGCCGCGCTTTCATCGAGATTTCGGACTCCTGTGCCCTGTTCGACGGATTGTGGAGCGAAGGGGAAAAGCATCAGGTCTGGATGAGCCACGGCGACAAGGTAACTCGGCTCGCCCCCGGCTTCCGCCCGGTGGCGGCGAGCCCCGGCGCGCCGTTCGCCGTGATCGCGGACGAGGCGCGGCGCATCTACGCCATGCAGTTTCACCCGGAAGTCGTCCACACGCCGGACGGCGCGAAGCTCCTCAAGAACTTCGTGCGCCATGTCTGCGGGTTGGCGGGCGACTGGACGATGGCGGAATTCCGCAAGACCAAGATCGCCGAAATTCGCGAGCAGGTGGGGCAGGGTAAGGTCATCTGCGGGCTTTCCGGCGGCGTCGATTCCGCCGTCGCCGCCGTGCTGATCCACGAGGCGATCGGCGACCAGTTGACTTGCGTGTTCGTCGACCATGGCCTGATGCGGTTGGGCGAGAGCGAGCAGGTCGTCTCGCTGTTCCGCAACGCCTATAACATCCCGCTGGTCCACGTGGATGCCAGCACGCTGTTCCTCAAGGGACTGGAAGGCGTGACGGACCCGGAGGCCAAGCGCAAGTTCATCGGCAAGACCTTTATCGACGTGTTCGAGGGCGAGGCGAAGAAGATCGGCGGGGCGCAATTCCTGGCGCAAGGCACGCTCTACCCGGACGTGATCGAGAGTGTGTCGTTCACCGGCGGGCCGTCCGTCACGATCAAGAGCCACCACAACGTCGGCGGCCTGCCTGAACGCATGAACATGAAGCTGGTGGAGCCGCTGCGCGAGCTGTTCAAGGACGAGGTTCGCGAACTGGGGCGCGAACTGGGCCTACCCGAAGTGTTCGTCGGCCGCCATCCGTTCCCCGGCCCCGGCCTCGCCATCCGCATCCCCGGCGAAGTCAGCCGCGAACGCTGCGACATCCTACGCCGGGCCGACGCCGTATATCTTGAGGAAATCCGCAATGCCGGGCTTTACGACGCCATCTGGCAGGCCTTCGCCGTGCTGCTCCCGGTGAAAACGGTGGGCGTCATGGGGGACGGGCGCACCTATGACAGCGTCTGCGCGCTGCGCGCCGTGACATCCACGGACGGGATGACGGCCGATATCTATCCCTTCGACGCGGCGTTCCTGTCGCGCGTGGCGACGCGGATCATCAACGAAGTGAAGGGCATCAACCGCGTGGTCTATGACTATACGTCGAAACCGCCCGGCACGATCGAGTGGGAGTGACGGCGGGCTGAACTTACCACGCGTTGCCCGCCGCGATGGCGCGCGCTTCCGGCGGGGTCGTGGTGCGGCCGAGAACGGCGTTGCGATGGGGGAAGCGGCCGAACCGGGCGATCATGGCATGGTGCGCCCGCGCGAAGCGCAGGATCGAGGCATCGCCGAGCGCGGCATAGACGCGCAGCGACAGGCACTGGTCGGCGATGTGTTCGCTGTGCATCAGCGGCATGGCAAGGAACTGGCGCTCGTGCAGGTCCAGCCCCTTGTTCCAGCCCCTCGCCAGCGCCCCCAGCGTGAGCGTGCGTGCCAGCCGGTCCGTGGCGAAGGCGCGCCGGTCGCCCCTGTAGAGATTGCGCGGGCACTGGTCGAACAGCAGCACGGCGGCGCGTGCCGTCAGCGGATCGGCCAGGAACCGTTGCGCGGGCTGGCCCGCCAGCGCGGCAAGGCTTCGTCCGAAGCGGCGGCGCAATATGCCGTCAACCTCCGCGTCCTGGCCGAACCACTGGGTGGGGCCCAGCTCATGGAACCAGAAATGGAGCAGGTCGGCGGCCCAGGCGCGCGTTGCTTGTGTCACGCCCGGCGCGCCTGACCGCCGTCAATCGGCCTTCGCGGCCTTTGCCCTGGTATAGGGCACGAACTTGCCCAGGCCGACGAAGCCTTCCCAGAAATGCGAGGAACGGTCGCGCAGATGCACCGTGTCGATGCTGCACAGTTGCGATCCGGTCAGCCGGGTGACGAGCATCGAATCGCGATCGAGCGATTCCGCGCCGGAAGCCGGCCGGTTGACATAGATCGTGCTGCCCGCGTCATAGACGATCGCGGTCTTGTCGATGATTTGCGTGTTGCGCACGCTGGGCATGAAGATGCAGTCCACCGGCTCTCCGGCGACGCGGCCTTCGAGTATCTTGGCACGACGGGCTTCGGGGGTCGGCTTATCGCTGGCCTGAACGGCGGGCGCGGATAGCAGGACGGCGCCCGTAGCAAGTGCAAGAGCAAGTTTGCGCATGTTTTCTTTCTCCTTGCTGGATCGCGCGGGAGATTATCATGACAAGCTGAACCGCCGATGGATGGCCTATGCGGGACGGCCTCAGGCCGTGCCGCCCACCGTCAGCCCCTCGATCAGCAAGGTTGGCTGGCCGACGCCCGCGGGCACGCTCTGCCCGCCCTTGCCGCAAACGCCGACGCCTTCGTCCAATGCCATGTCGTTGCCGATGCCGATGACACGCGTGAGCACGCTTGGTCCGTCGCCGATCAGCGTCGCGCCCTTGATCGGCGCGCCCAGCCTGCCGTTCTCCACCCGATAGGCTTCGGTGCAGGAGAACACGAACTTGCCCGAAACGATATCGACCTGCCCGCCGCCGAAGCTCCTGGCGAAAATGCCGTTCTTCATGCGGGAAAGGAGTTCCGCCGGATCGTCGCTGCCGCCTTTCATGAAAGTGTTGGTCATGCGCGGCATGGGGGCGTGGGCATAGGATTCGCGCCGTCCGTTCCCGGTCGGCTCCACGCCCATCAGCCGGGCGTTGAGGCGATCCTGCATATAGCCCTTGAGGATCCCGTCCTCGATCAGCACGGTTTCGCCGGTGGGCGTGCCTTCGTCGTCGATGGAGAGGGAGCCGCGCCTCCCCCCTCCATTTTGGGCCGCTATCGAGCCGTCGTCCACCACGGTCACGCCGGGCGCGCCCACGCGCTCTCCGATGCGGCCGGAAAAGGCGCTGGTGCCCTTGCGGTTGAAATCGCCCTCAAGGCCGTGACCCACCGCTTCGTGCAGCAGCACGCCGGGCCAGCCGGGGCCGAGCAGCACGGTCATCTCGCCGGCGGGGGCGGCCACGCTTTCCAGATTGGTCAGCGCCTGTTCCAGTGCGGTGTCGATGGCGCGGTTCCAGTTTTCCGGCTTGAACAGATCGTCATAGAGCCAGCGCCCGCCCATGCCGAAACTGCCGGTTTCCCGCCTGCCATTACTTTCCGCCACGATGCCCACGTTGAGGCGCACCAGCGGGCGGATGTCCGTCGCGACAAAGCCGTCCGCGCGCACGATTTCCACCACGGACCAGCTTCCCGAAAGGCTGGCGCTGACCTGGCTGACGCGCGGGTCGCGGGCGCGGGCGGCGGCGTCGATCGTTTCCAGCAGCTTCACTTTTTCGGCGAAAGGCACAAGGTCGAGCGGCGAGGCGTCAGTGTAAAGGTGCCGGTTGTTGAGGCGGGGCGGGGCAGCCATCGCGCCTGTCGCGGGGTCGAGCAGTTGCAGCGTTTCGCCCGCGCGGCGGATGGCCCTGGCGGAAATCTCGTTGGCGTGGGCAAAGCCGGTCATCTCGTCGGATACGCCGCGCAGGCCGAAGCCCGCGTCGCGCGAATAGTCGGCCGTCTTGAGTCGCCCGTCATCGAAGCCGAAGCTCTCCGACGCGATGAATTGCAGGTAAAGCTCGCCATCGTCGCAGCGCGCCAGCGTTTCGCGGGCCAGCGCCCGCGCCTCATCGGGGGAAAGCAGGCCGGGACGGTAGAGGAGCGAGCGAGGATCGGCGGAAACGGTCATTTCGCCGATATAGGCTGTTCAGACGCTCGCGCCAGAGGCGATGTCGGGCAGGCTGGCCTGGTCCGCGCCGTCCGCCGGGCCGCCTCTCAGGATGAAGCGCCGGTCGCAATAGCCGCAATCGACATAGCCGTGCTCGTCGATTTCCAGCCAGACGCGCGGATGGCCGAGCGCGGCGGGCGTGTAGGCGCCGGTGGCGCGGATGCCGGTGGCGCCGTCGCACATCACGCGATGGGAATCAGTCAGCACGGTTTCGGGCGGTTCGATCATGACGGGCCGATTACCAAGGCCGCGCGCGGTTTTCCAGACGGAAAGGGCGGACAATTCGCAATCCCCGTTTCGGCCCCTGTTCCGGCCCCCATTTCGACCCCCATTCCGGCCCCTGTTTTTGGCCCTCGTTCCGGCGCGACAATGTCGCGGCCTTGCCATTTCGCGGCGCGCGTGTTCTGCATCGCGCTTTCCGCCGGGGGAGAAGCGATGGACATGCGCGGTCTGGTTCTTTTCGCCGCCATGGCAATCGCTTCGCTCACGCCGCGGGCCCATGCGCGCGAAGAACTCTCCGATATGACGGATGTGCTGCGAGAGCAGAAAGTGGAGTCCGTGTCCGTCGCGCTCATCCGGGGCGGGCGGCTGGTCGCGCGGGCGGCCTGGGGCATGGCCGCGCCGGACAGGCCCGCCACGCCGGACACTACCTATAACCTCGCATCGCTGACCAAGCCCCTGACGGCCGAGATCATCCTGCGCCTCGCCTCGGCGGGCAAGCTTTCGCTCGACGAGCCGATGGACCGCTACTGGAGCGATCCCGACCTTTCCGACGATCCGCGCCGCCTGATGCTGACCCCGCGCCTGGCGCTCAGCCACCGGACCGGATTTCCCAACTGGCGGGCGGAAAGCGGGCTTGCCTTCGAACGCGATCCGGGCGGGGCGTGGGGCTATTCGGGAGAAGGCTATCAATACGCGGCCCGGTTCACCGAACGGCGGACGGGCAAGCCTTTCGCCGCGCTGGCGGAGCGCTGGCTGTTCCGCCCGGTGGGGATGCGCCACAGCGGCTATGTTTCGGCGCAAGGCGCACCCGCGCCGCGCGCGCTGCCGCATGACGATGCGGGCGCGCCGCTGCCGGACCATGCGGTGACCAGATACAACGCCGCCGATCTCGCGCATGCGACCGCGCCGGACTATGCCCTGTTCCTGATCGACGTGATGAAGAATCGCCGCGTGGCGCCGTCCATCGCCGCCGAGCGTGTCACGTTGCAGGCGGACATGCGCGATGTCGTATGTGCCGGCGCAAAGGCGGCGGGCTGTCCGCCCTGGGTTGGCTTCGGGCTTGGCTGGCAGTTGCTTGGATTTCCCGATGGCACGGTGATGATGCACACGGGCAAGGATCCCGGCTTTTTCAGTTTCGCCGCCATCGACCGGGCCAGCGGGAACGGTATTGTCATCCTGACGAACAGCGACAACGGCTGGCGCACGATTCTCCCGGTGCTGGAACGGACGGGCGCCGACCCGGCCCTGGTCCGCTTCCTGCGCGCCCAGATCGACTGACCTTGGGGATAGCCATGAATGCTCTTGTCCTTGCCGCCGCCGCCCTGCTCGCCGCGCCGCCGTCCTTGCCCGAAGGCGATGCGCTGACGGCCGAAGTGCGGGAACTGGATGCGAAAGTGTTCGATGCCTACAACCGGTGTGACCTCGATACCTTTCGCGGCTATTTCGATCCGGCGGTCAGCTTCTACCATGATACCGGGGGCGCGACGTTCGACCGCGAGACAATGGTCGCCAATACGCGCAAATATATCTGCGGCAAGGTCAGGCGGCAGCTTATCCCGGCATCGTTCCGGGCCTATCCCATAAAGGACCATGGCGCGATCGAGGAAGGCGAGCACCGCTTCTGCGAGATCGCGACCGGGCGGTGCGAAGGTATCGCCAGGTTCGTGATGGTATGGGCCGTGCGGGATGGAAGATGGCGCATCACCAGCGTCCTCAGTTATGGCCACCGCGCCGCCACCGTGGAGGAACAGCAGGCGGACGCTGCCGATCCATAAGGCCGATCCATAGGGCCGATCAATGGTGGGACTGCCCCTCTTTACCCCGCGCCCATCCTGCCGCATGGGCACGGGTCATGAGCAACGCGCCCGCCATTTCCATCCGCGATCTCGTCAAGCGTTATGCGCCCGTGGGCAAGGCTCCCGGCAAGCTGGCGCTCGACGGCGTGAGCTTCGATGTGCCGCAAGGCGGCATCTTCGGCCTGCTCGGCCCCAACGGCGCGGGCAAGTCCACGCTCATCAATATCCTCGCCGGGCTGGTGATGAAAACCTCCGGCACGGTGCAAATCTGGGGCTTCGATATCGACGCCGATATGCGCAACGCCAAGCGCGCCATCGGTATCGTGCCGCAGGAAATCGTGTTCGATCCGTTCTTCACGCCACTGGAAGTGCTGGATATCCAGGCGGGCCTCTACGGCATTCCCAAGGCCATGCGCCGCGGCATGGAACTGCTGCGCGCGGTGCATCTGCACGACAAGCAGGATGCCTATGCCCGCACGCTGTCCGGCGGCATGAAGCGGCGGCTGCTGATCGCCAAGGCCATGGTCCATTCGCCGCCGGTTCTGGTGCTGGACGAGCCGACGGCGGGCGTCGACGTGGAACTGCGCCGCCAGTTGTGGGAACTGGTCGGCGAAATGAACGCCGAAGGCGTGACGGTGGTGCTGACCACGCACTACCTTGAGGAAGCGGAAGAACTCTGCGACCGCATCGCCATCATCAATCACGGCAGGCTGATCGCCGACAAGCCGACGCGCGAGCTTGTCGGCATGGCGCGCGAAAAGGTCGTGGCGCTGGTGCTGGATCGCGACGTGGCCGCGCTGCCTTCCGATCCGGCGTTCCTCAAGTGCGAGCGGACGGGCGAACGCACGGTGGAAGTGACGTTCGATCGGGACCGCACCAACGCCGGGCAAGTGTTGGCGCTGGTCCAGGGCCAGGGCTTCGGCATTGTGGACGTGACGACGCGGGAGCCTGATCTGGAGGACGTGTTCGTCAGCCTGACGAGCGCGGCGCGTTAACGGGCGTTTTCCGGCGGCCCCTCAAGCCAGTCCCGCTCCCAGCGGTTGTGCTTTCGGCGCCGGATCGCCGCGCCGCAGCGGCGGCAGGTCGAGACATAGCTCCTGCCGTCCCACGGCGCCTGCTGACGGTCGGGCAAATGTCGGTTCAACTGGCACAGGAATCGCAACATGCGGACGATGCCGCCTCTTCTTCCGTAAGAGGCGCAGGATACGGACTTCTATTGCGATGCACAACGGAATTGACGGCATTTCATCGCGGCGGGGCCACGCCGTATTCCGCTTGATGCCCACGGCGTGGCCCGGCATGAGAGGCCGATGCAGTCCCATTCTCCGGTGTCCGCGATGGCGGAGCCATTCGCGCACGATGTCATCATTGCCGGGTCCGGCGCGGCGGGGCTGACAGCCGCTCTCGCCCTCGCCGAGAAAGTGCGGGTGCTGGTGCTGGCGAAGGGCACGCTGACCGGCGGCTCGACGGCCTGGGCGCAGGGCGGGATTGCCGCCGTGCTCGACGCGGGCGACACCTTCGAGGACCATATCCGCGATACCATGATCGCGGGCGCGGGCCTCAATCGGCGGGAAACCGTGGAGTTCGTGATCGAGCGCGC
>Ga0265293_10003266_pt1 | contig 30429 bp, 22 predicted proteins | sample Munlanlewell138R_FD_192505 | JGI IMG/M metagenome (GOLD analysis project Ga0265293, IMG submission 192505) | Leachate microbial communities from a municipal landfill in Southern Ontario, Canada - Leachate well 138R | ecosystem: Engineered > Solid waste > Landfill > Unclassified | place: Canada... | reverse complement strand
TCCCCTGCAATCAACCAGCAGGGGTGGGTTCAAACATGGGTCACTTCTCAATGGAAAAATCCCTCAATCCCGGGTCAGCTCTCAGCGGAAATCAACACAAAGGGGGCGGAAATCCGCAGGCCCGCGAATACCCATGACAGAGCAGAGGGGATGAACACCTTGGCCACCGTGTTCCAGCGCGATGCACCCATGACCTTTATCACGTCGATGAGATCCGCATCGACCGAACGGATACCCGACAAGGTGTTCATGAATATCGGAAAGAAGACCAGGAGTGCGGTGAAAGCCACCTTCATCTCGAATCCGATCCCCAGCCACAATACGAACAATGGCACGAGTGCAACCCGTGGCAGCGAATACATGCCCACCAGATAGGGATCCAGAACCCGGGCTATCACCGGACTCAAGCCAAGAAGAATGCCCAGCGCCGCGCCCAGGATTACTCCTGCGAGAAAGCCTGTTATGGCGACAGCCACGGTAGCGCTGACTGCCGACATCAAGCGCCCATCGGCCAGCATAGCCCACAGCGCATGCAGAATATGGGAGGGGCTGGAAACCCAGAAATCGGAGAACCAGCGGCCGCTGCCCCATTCCCACAAACCGAGGGATGAAACGGCTAGCAGGATCCGCAACGTCAGGACAAGACGGTTTTCGCGCTGACGCCTGGCAATGGCGGGATCGATGAGAGGACTTTCTTCGGCCTGCATCGGACGTATGCCGATAATAGAGGTCAATGGATTTCCTCCCCTTCGGCCATGTTCGTCCTGAGGGCTGCCCATAACTCCTCGAAATAGGTGCCGAACTGCGGCTGAAACCTGATTTGGAAAACGTCGCGCGGGCGTGGCAGGTTGATATCAGCTATGGCGGTTATCTTACCGGGCCGGCCCGACATCACTATCACGCGGTCGGCAAGGGAAATCGCTTCCGTCAGGTCGTGTGTAACCAGAATAAGTGTCTTGCCGGAGCCCTCCCAGGTTTTCAGGAGTTCGGCCTGAAGCATGAGCTTCAGCTGAGCATCCAGCGCCCCGAAAGGCTCATCCATTAAGAGCGTGTCCGGCTCATAAACGAGAGACCTCGCCAACTGGGCCCGCTTTCGCATACCCCCCGACAACTCCTTGGGATAATGATGCTCGAACCCTGCAAGGCCAACCATCCCGATATAGCGCGCGACCCGAGCGCCTTTCTCCTTCTCGGGCAGGAAACGATGATCGCCCATCTCCAGCGGCAGGCGGACGTTCTGCTCAACTGTACGCCAGGGTAACAGGTTGTCCTTCTGGGTGAGATAGGCCACCTCGGTGTTCGCCCCCGCAACCACCTGACCCTTGTAGCGGATGGCGCCGGTGCCGGGCTCCATCAGACCGGCGGTCATGTTCAGAAGCGTGGACTTGCCGCAGCCCGAGGGACCGACCACCGCCAGAAGCTCCCCCTCGCGCACTTCAAGGTTTAGTCGGCCCAATGCCTGTATGGGGGTCGCCCCTTTGAAGAAGACCTTCGAGACGTCCTGAAATTCCACAATCGGGAGCATCATCACCCCTTCCTCCCTCTGTCTGATCCCGTGCGCCGCCATTCTCCACCCGGCAGCGCGCCGGTCAGTTATCCAGTCTGATCTGCACGGTCTTGACGGACTGATACTCCTCCAGACCCTGCCGGCCGAACTCCCGTCCGATCCCGCTATCCTTGACCCCGCCATGCGGCATGTCATCGATGCCGGCGGTATTATAACAATTCACGAACATCTTTCCGGTCCTGATTTCGCGGGCGACGCGAAGCGCTGTATCGATCGAATGGCTCCAGACACCGCCGGCAAGGCCATAATCGCTGTCGTTGGCCAGCGCGATCGCCTCCGCCTCATTCTCGAAAGGAATAACCGACAACACAGGGCCAAAGATTTCCTCGCGGGCGATCCGGGATTTGTTCGTGACTCCGGCGAAAATAGTAGGGGCAACAAAAAAGCCCTCGCCGGTCGGCCCGCCATGGACCCGACGTCCCTCCGTATCACCAAGGTCGATGTAGCTGGACACACGACGGAACTGCTCGTCATTCACCAGAGGTCCCATTGTCGTTGCGTCGCCAGCCGGGTTGCCCAGAGTCTGGTGGCCGGCAGCTTCAATCAGTGCTTCGAGGAAGCGGTCATGAATTGATCTTTGCACCAGCAGACGGCTGCCAGCCGAGCACTGCTGGCCGCTGTTGAAGCAGAAGGCGGATACGGCAGTTGCCACGGCCGTGTCGAACGGTGCATCATCAAAGACAATATTCGCCGATTTTCCGCCGAGTTCGAGGGCGACATGCTTGTTGTTGCCAGCGGCCGCACGCATCACGGCACGTCCAGTCGTGGTAGAGCCGGTGAACGCCACCTTGTCGACCAGTGGCGAGGCGGCCAGAACCTGCCCGACGATACCGCCGCGCTCCAGATCTGAAGTCACGAGGTTGAACACCCCCTTCGGCAGGCCGGCTTCAGCCAGTATCTCAGCCAGAACCGCCACCGGTCCCGGACACAGGTGAGAGGGCTTGATCACGACCGTACAACCTGCTGCGAGAGCCGGAGCAATCTTGCAGACCGGATTGAGCATTGGGAAGTTCCAGGGCGTTATAAAAGCACAAACGCCGATCGCTTCGGGCAGTATCAGGCCCATGGCATGAGGCACACGGCCGGAAACGGCTGCGCCTTCATCGGACAGGGCCAGACCAGCGTAGTAATCGAATGTTCGCGCGGCGGCGGCGACCTCTCCCCGAGCCAGTACAACCGGCTTGCCCGATTCCTGCACCATGCGGGTCGCGAAATCCTCGATGTGAGTGCGGATCAGATCGGCGACGCAACGCAGAATATCGTGCCGCGCACGGGCCGGCGCTTTCGACCAGATACCGCTATCAAAGGCAACCCGCGCGGAGCGGATCGCGGTATTGGCATCGTCTGCAGTGGCGTTGGCAAATGCAGAGGCGACAGAGCCATCGAACGGGTTCCTTCGCTCGAAGACACGCCCTTCACCTGCATCTCGCCAGTCATCGTCAATGAACAGCTGGAATGTCGGATATTGGGCGCGGGGCTGTTCGGCGTTGATATTCATCTCTTCCCCAAACTTTTTGCGATCCGGCGGATCGCCTGTTGTGTTCGCAAGGATCGCTACTATAATGTCCGAACATTTTCAACATTAAAAGAGAAAAATGTCAGACCTGCCCCTTTTTGCCATCTCATTCACGGATGATGATCATGTGTTGCGCCTCATGCGAGATCTGATCATGTGGCACGAACCGGAGGCGCGGCAACGCACCAAGGCATTCTTCCTGCCTGAAAGAGTCGAAGAACCTGTCCTGAGCTCAATATTTGCGCCACTTCGTGCAATCTCCTCTCCTTTGGCTCATCCTGTGGGGGAGGGCTTCGCCGACGCACGGGCAATTGTCTCGAGGCGGGGCGACGTCACTGCTCCACTGCTTGCCGGGTCACCACGCGCCGCGCTGATTCAGCGATTAGGAGAACGATCAAAAGGTCTGGACATTGGTGCATGCAAGGCGGTGGGGGCAGAGGTCTCTCTTCTGCCGAGATACAGCCTGGAACACGTCGCCGACCATACGATGATGCTGATCCTTGCGGCGGCGAGGCGACTACAGGCCATGCGGCAGGGGCTCGATCGACCCGTTGCACAGAAGGGGGAACCGGGCCGGATCAGTTATAACTGGCCTGCAATTACCGGCATCCGAGCACTTTCCGGCCTGACTCTCGGCGTAGTCGGCATGGGAGAGATCGGGTTGCGCGTGGCGCGTCGAGCTGAGGCTTTCGGGATGCACATCGTTTGGACATCGCGCCACTCATCCGGTGCAGACGGGGCTTCCGGCGGATGGACACAGGCAGATCTTCTGACTCTCCTTGCCAGCGCAGACATCGTCACCTTGCATGTCCCTCCGGCCGGTTTGACTGATGCGCTGATCGGCGTTTCCGAATTGCAGCGGATGAAGCCGGGGGCTCTGCTTGTCAATACTGCGCGGGGAGCACTCATCGACGAGATGGCGCTTACAGATGCCCTGAGAAGCGGTCACCTAAGCGGTGCCGCGCTGGACGTTTATGCAGCAGAACCTCTGAACCCTTCCTCTCCGCTACGCACGATGAGCAACGTCCTGTTGACGCCACACGTGGCTGGCGGATCCCGTCAGGTGGTCCTCAAGGAAATGTCAGACATCTGTGAAAATCTTGTCGATACGCTGCACGGCATGCCGCCACGTCACGGCAGGATTGTCGCATGACCCCGCTTTTTCTCGCGCCGTTACTTCGTTCCGGCGACATGCTGATGTGGTCGCAAGGCGCAGCCGAACCTGTTGAATTGGTCAGGGAAACCCTGGCTGCATTGCCCGGGCTGGATGATCTTGCCGTGTTTCTTGCCGGAAGCTATGCACGGCTCATCAGCGCTGACGCGCCTTCGCAATTGCGAATACATGGCATGGGGGCGGTCGGGTCGAATCGTGAGCTCTGCGCTGCCGGCCGCATGCAAGTGCATCCGGTGCATCTGTCGCAACTACCTGAATTGCTTTCGAACGGAACGATTCCGGTTTCTGTCGTCCTGCTTCAGTGTGGTCCATGCGATCCGTCGGGCACACCAAGTCCCGGCGCGGTTCAGGCGTTTGCGAATTACGCCGTCGCTTCGGCTCGGCTGGCAATCGCGGAAATCAATGCCGGGGCCCCACGTACGTTCACCCGCCATCCGCTGAACCTGTCACGATTCGATCATGTCGTGCACTGCGAGCGCCCGCTGATCGAAGTGCCGCAGACGCGCCCCGGGGAACTGGACAAGCAAATAGCCAGACATGCTGTTGAGTTCATTCAGGACGGCGATACGCTTCAGATCGGCATTGGTGCTGTGCCTTCCGCTATCCTCGGCAACCTGTTGGGGCATCGAAAGCTTGGCCTGCATTCGGGCGTAATAGGCGATGCAGTTCTGCCACTGATCCAATCCGGCGCGCTCGACAATTCCCGCAAGCAGCAGGACACCGGCCTGTCCGTTACGGGCGCGCTGGCGGGCAGTTCAGAGCTTTATCGCTTTGCCGACGGCAACCGCGACATGTTGATCGAGCCCGTTCACTATACGCATGCGATTTCCACACTTGCGAGATTTGACAATCTTGTCGCGGTGAATTCTGCCATTGAGGTCGATCTGGGTGGTCAGGCAGGTTCTGAGATCGCGGGAAAGCGCTATCTCGGCACGATTGGTGGACAGGTCGACTTTGTGCGCGGTGCTCTTGCATCAAAGGGCGGGCGTTCGATGATCTGCTTGCCGAGCCGTACCGCTTCCGGACATTCGCGCATCGTAGCCAGTCTCTCTTCCGGCACAGTTACCGTGACGCGGGCGGAAGCAGATATCGTTGTAACCGAATGGGGGAGCGCTCAACTGCGTGGGCTGGCCGTTCGTGAGCGCGCCAGGCGTCTGATTGCCGTCGCCCACCCCGACTACAGAGAGGAACTCGAGCGTGCCGCCGCTCAGCTTCCGGGTTGATCATGCCGGCGATTCGTGCAGGAAATCGACCTCCTGGCAGTAGCGGTCTGGCCGGGCGCTGACACTTGTGTGAAGGATGGCGTGGTCACGTGCATCAAAATAGGTGCGCTTCAGAATGAGCACGGGATCCCCGACAGCCATACCGAGCTGGCGCGCAGCTGTGGGGCCTGCTGCAGCTGCTGTCGCCACCTGCCGCACCCGCACAGAACGCACGCGCCCGTACTTTTCGACAAGCTGGATCAATGGCTCTGTGCCGATGGCCTCCTGCGGAATGTTGCGGGTGAGGTTCGGCCGTGTAAATACATCAGCCAGCGCGTAAGGGACACCTTGCGCGAGCAGAAGTCGCATGATGTAGAAAAGCTGTGACTCGGGCGGAATACCAAACACAAGTGCCGCTTCCTCATGGTCTGACGCAGGCACTATCCTGGCCACCAGTGTGAGATAATCCTCAGGCTGGAACTCTCCGATCAGGTTTCCGAGAACGCCTACGGCCCAGATGCCACCACGGGCGCGATCTGTGATGCGGGTGCCCGATCCTGCCCGACGTTCGATCAGCCCTTCCGATACGAGGTGCTGGAGAGCCGAGCGCATGGTGTGCCGGCTGCATTGGAATTCCTGCATCAGCTGTATCTCGGGGGGCAGATCTTCGCCGTCGTAAAATCCTTGGGAAATGCGGCGGCGAAGTTCGTCGCTGATCTTCAGGTGGAGAGGAGGAAGTCTGGACACGGCATTCTCATTTTTCGCGGTCAATTTGTTCTAACATTTCCCGCAAAGACTGCAACCAATGTCACTTTGTTGGTGGATTTGGCACCTTCCAGCCTGTAGTGAGCCCGCCATCGATCACGAATTCCTGACCCGTTACATAGGCCGCTGCGTCCGAGGCAAGATAGCAGGTCAGTTCGGCGATTTCGCGTGGATCACCGGCGCGAGACAATGGAACCTGCGCCGCAAGCGCGGCGAGATAAGGTTGTCCCCGATTGATATCGGTAACGAACAGGCCGGGGCAGATTGTATTCACACGGATTCCCAGCGGTGCGAGTTCCAGCGCCGCAGACCGGCCAAGGCCGCGTACCGCCCATTTCGTCGAGGCGTAGGCTGAAAAGCTGTGGCCGCCCATTGCAGCCGCTGAAGCAACATTCACGATGCTGCCCCCTCCTGTCCTGCGCATCGCAGGAGCGGCGGCGCGTATCCCGAGAAAGGAGCCGTCGACGTTCACCGCGAAGAGTTGGCGCCAGCTTTCCATATCGCAGTCCAATATACCGCGGCGATCAACGATCCCGGCGCAGTTGACGAGGATGTGAAGCGGGCGGTCCGACAAGATTGTTGCCCAGTCCTCTGGCCGGGTGACATCAAGATGTGCGAACTCGGCCTTCACTCCGCTGCGGCACAACTCCTCCGCAGCGGCAATGCCTTCTCTCTCCCGAAGATCGGCAAGGATTAGCTTTGCACCTGCATTCGCCAGGCCCTGCGCTATTGCCAGGCCAAGCCCGCCTGCGGCGCCGGTAACAAGGGCACACCGGCCTGAAAGGCTCCTGCTATCGAGCTGCCCATTTAAAGAGGACGTCACGGATTCTCATCCAGATGGATAACGACTTTTCCAAACTGGCCGCGCTGGGCAAAGTAACGCAACGCCTCTGCCACAGCATCAGGGCCGAATCGACGATCGATTACCGGTTCGATATTCAATGCTGAAATGGCGCGGTTCATTGCCAGAAAATCCGAGCGGCTGCCTACTCCTATCCGCCGGTACGTGGCACCCATCACCCCCATCAACAGGGCCGGATCCACAGGCGGGGCGCCCACCGGGCGCCCGATCAGATTGATTTGTGCGCCAACCGCTGCAGCGCGGATGGATTGCTGAAGCGTACCGGCTTCTCCGATCTCAATGACGTGATCCGCACCATACCCGTTCGTCAACCGACGGACCTCGTCTCCCCAGTCGGGGTTCACTCGGTAATCGATTACGGCTTCCGCTCCCATCTTACGCAGCCGCTGCGCTTTGGCCGGAGAACTGCTGGTGGCGATCACCCGCGCGCCGGCTGCCCTGGCAAATTGAAGCGCAAACAGGGAGACGCCGCCAGAGCCCTGAACCAGCACTGTCTCTCCCGGCAAAACCGGACGCGGGCCAGTGAAGATCTGCCAACTCGTCAACGCTGCGCAAGGCAAGGCCGCAGCTTGCCCCCAATCGAGGCATTCCGGCGCTGCTACGATGGCTCTTTCATGGAAACAGCGCACTTCCTGAAGTACGCCGTCGATGGTGGAGCCGGGGATCGTTCTGCGCGCATCATCCGTAAGGGGTCCCGCCTGCCACTGCGGAAAGAATGTCGAGACGACCCGATCACCCGGTTGCCATGAGGTGACACCCGGCCCAACAGCCAACACCTGTCCGGCAGCGTCTGACAGTGGAACCAAACCCGAGCGTCCTCCGGGAAAGGTTCCCGCGATCACCTTCAGGTCCAGATAGTTGAGGGACACGGCGTGGATCCGGACGGTGACTTCACCATAGCCCGGTTCGGGCTGTTCGCCCTCGTGCAGGGAAATCCCGTCGGGTCGGCCGCTGCCATCGGTTCTGTAGATCTTCATTGCACCTCTGCCTGCACCTTGCTGAACAGAAGATATGCTCGGACAGAAAAAAACACTTGTCAATTTAAATGTCCGAACATTATGTATGGCATGTTGGAGGAAAACCACATGAACGTTGAGATCATCGGTTGGGGGCATACCCGTTTCGGCAAAAGCAGCCTCGGCATCGAGGAGCTGATTGTGGAAGTAGCCAACGCGGCTCTGGAACACGCCTCGACGCCGGCCGCTGAAATCGACGAGATCGTTCTCGGCCACTTCAATGCAGGTTTTACCGCGCAGGATTTCACGGCCGCGCTGGTGCTTCAGGCAGACCCGTCCTTGCGGTTTCGTCCGGCGACGAGGGTTGAGAATGCATGTGCGTCGGGGGCCGCTGCGGTTCACATGGGAATCAGAGCGATACAGTCCGGTCACGCGCGTAAAGTGCTTGTCGTGGGCGCTGAGCATATGAGCGCTACTGCCCGGAACGAAGTCGGGCGCAATCTGCTGCGCGCTGCCTATCTTCGGGAGGAAGGCGATACAGAAGGCGGTTTTGCGGGTTTGTTCGGCCGCGTCGCCGACACGTATTTTCGACGTCACGGCGACAAGTCAGATGCACTGGCTGCCATCGCGGCGAAGAATCATCGAAACGGGGCCGACAATCCGCTTGCCCATATCAGGAACGATCTTGGGGTCGACTTTTGCAGGACTGTAGGGCCAGACAATCCGCTGGTGGCCGGCCCCCTGCGACGCACCGACTGTTCTCCTGTCTCGGATGGAGCGGCAGCGTTGATACTCAGCTCTGATACGCATCATCGCGCGCCCAGGGCCGTGCGTGTGGCTGCAACCGCACATGCGCAGGATTTTTTTCCGGCAAGCCGGCGAGATCCGTTGCTGATGGAAGGATGTCGCGAAGCCTGGAGCATCGCCCTGGCAGCGGCAGGATGGCAGATGCGCGATCTCTCTTTTGTCGAGACCCACGACTGCTTCACCATCGCCGAGCTTTTGCAATACGAGGCCATGGGCCTTGCTCCGTACGGGCGTGGTTCCGATGTTGTGTCGAGCGGACTGGCTGAGCCAGACGGAAAGCTGCCGATCAATCGCTCCGGAGGGCTGAAAGCCAAGGGGCATCCAATCGGCGCGACCGGCGTTTCGATGCACGTTATGGCCGCTATGCAACTCACCGGGGAAGCCCCCGCATCCCTGCAATTGGCTCGCGCCGACAGAGCCGGCATCTTCAACATGGGGGGGCTCGGCGTGGCGAATTACGTCAGTCTTCTGGAAGCACGGAAATAGGGGAGCCGGTGATGAACATTGCAAGCTGGCTTTATCGCACCGCTCATAGGTTGCCCGAACGCGAGGCCCTGTTTCACGGAGAGAAGGCGATTGAAACATATGACGGTTTTGCCAGCCGCGCCGCCTGCTTGGGACAAGCTCTCCGGGATCGTGGCCTTCGCTCTGGTGAATCCGTAGCCATCTTCATGGGCAACCGACCCGATTATCTGATCAGCCTGTTCGCAATCTGGTGGGGAGGCGGGGTTTGCGTTCCGATCAATGCCAAGCTTCATCCCAAAGAAGCAGCCTGGATCATCGCTCATTCCGGGAGCAGGTTCGTATTGTGCGACACGGAACATGCCGCTGACCTAAGAAACGTCGAAGCCACGTCCCGGATTCTCGACATCACTGAAATGAGTTTGACGCCTGTTGTGGGCGAGCCTTCCACTCTGCCGGAGTCTAAAGGTCAGGATGATCTTGCATGGGTATTTTATACATCAGGCACGACAGGCACACCTAAGGGTGCCATGCTCAGTCATGGCAATCTCGTGGCAATGTCGCTGTCTTATCTGGCTGACGTGGATGACCTTCGGCCTCTGGACTGCATGCTCTACGCTGCTCCATTGTCTCATGGTGCAGGATTGTACTGTTTGCCGGCCGTGCTGCGTGGCGCTCGGCACTGCATACCTTTTTCCGGTGGATTCGACGGTGCCGAGGTGCTTGCACTTGCCCGTAAGCTCGACCATGTCTCGCTTTTCGCAGCCCCGACCATGGTCCGGCGACTTACCGACGCCGCCCTGCAGCAGCGGCAGAGCGGGGAGGGCCTGAAAACTGTTATCTATGGCGGCGGCCCCATGTATCAGGCCGATCTTCTGCGCGCGATGCAAGTGCTCGGCCCGAAATTCACGCAGATTTACGGTCAGGGCGAATCCCCGATGACAATCACGGTGCTGTCGATCCCGGATCACGGCAGCATCGACCTGCCCGGTCCGCATATAGGGACCGTCGGTCGACCACACTCGGTAGTCGATATCCGGATAACCCGGGACGGACGCCCGGTACCGCCGGGGATCTCCGGTGAGGTCGAGGTGCGCGGCGCAACCGTCATGCAGGGCTATCTGAATGATCCTGCCGCAACCGGTCGCAGTTTACGCGACGGATGGCTCATGACGGGAGATATCGGCACGATCGGAGCTGAGGGCTATCTGACCCTCGCGGATCGCTCGAAAGACGTAATCATCTCAGGTGGATCGAACATCTATCCACGTGAGGTGGAAGAAGTATTGCTGAATCATCCCGCCATCCACGAGGTTTCGGTGATCGGCTTGCCCGATCCGGAATGGGGCGAGATCGTTATGGCAGCCATCGTTGCGACAGGCGATAACCCGCGATTGGAGGACGAACTTGATCGTCTTTGTTGTGATGCGATCGCTCGTTTCAAGCGACCCAAACGCTATGTGCGGCTACCCGAACTCCCCAAGAACTACTACGGCAAAATCCTTAAAACGGAGCTGCGCCGGATGCTGACCTGATCGATTTGTGATCCGCGCCCAATCTTCTCCGGACAAATGTCCGAACAATAACAGAGGCCAGTCATGGAATACACCGATATCCTGTTTGAGATCCACGAGCGGACGGCGACGATAACCGTGAACCGTGCGCACCGCCTGAATGCCGTTACCCGGCGCACATATTACGAACTAACGGATGCGATCCGCAGGGCGGGTTGGGATCGCGATGTCGGCGCCATCGTGCTGACCGGAGCGGGGAGCCGTGCGTTTGGCATAGGCGGAGACAAGGACGAGAAGAAAGCCGATCGGGTGGACAATGGCATTGGTGTCCTTGGCAATGGCATCGAGGAGTTACAGACGGCCATTCGTGACGTGCCAAAGCCTGTGATCGCCAAAGTGCGCGGTTACGCGGTCGGCTCGGGAAATGTGCTCGTGACCCTGTGCGATCTGGCAATTGCAGCGGAAAACGCAGAATTCGGGCAGGTCGGTCCCAGGATGGGGTCTGTCGATCCCGGTTTCGGAACCGCCTTCCTGGCCCGCACGATCGGTGAAAAGCGTGCACGTGAGTTCTGGTATCTCTGCCGGCGTTACAGCGCCCGTGAGGCGCTGGCGATGGGTCTGATCAACGCAGTCGTACCCGACGACAGACTTGATGCTGAGGTTGAGGCCTGGTGTCGTGAGATCAATGAACGCAGCCCGACTGCCATAGCGATCGCGAAGCGATCCTTCAACGCTGACAGCGAGAATGTTCGTGGAATCGGGCAGCTCGCTTTCTCGGCGCTGGCACTTTATTTCGGGACCGAAGAGGCGAAGGAGGGCGGAAACGCTCTGCGCGAGAAGCGCAAACCGGACTTCGTGGGCAAAATGTATCGTGGCCGTTAGCTCACAGTTTTGCATGATAAATTGTCCGGATATTTTAACATGAGACGCTCTTTTTCTCCTTTCCTGCCCCTTACGGGACTGACGGTGGTTGAACTCCCCGGCAGACGGGAGCTTGCAGTCTGCGGCAGCCTTCTGGCGTCGCTCGGCGCAACAGTCTTCGTGGTCGAGAGCGACATCGGGGGAGCGGGTCTCACCCGCAGGCGTGCAGGCAAGCACCCGATCCGGGCAGGTGAGGCGAAGCGCGTTTTGGCGGACATAGTCCTGGCTTCGCCGGATATCAGTTCTGTCCCTATGCCTGCCACCAGGACGGCCATTCTCTGCAACATTACGGCCTATGGAGTAACGGGTCCGCTATCCGGCGCCCGGCATAGCGAGGCTCTGGTTCAGGCCATCGCAGGCATCGCGGACACGACTGGTAGTCCCGAAGGTGCACCAAGTCTCACCGGAGCGCCATTCGTGGGGATGGAAACCGCTGTCTACGCTGCGTCGGCGATACTGGCGGCACTGCGCCACAGGGATGTGACAGGCGAGGGCCAAAGCATCGACATGGCTATCTATGACGTGGCGGTGAATGCTTTGCTGACATTCCTGCCGCTGGTTTTCACTGGTCGCCCTGCCGGCCGGGCCGGAAACCGTCACCCGACGCTCGCACCATGGAACGCTTACCGTGCCTGTGACGGGTGGGTGCTGATCTGCGCGCCGACAAACGACCAATGGTCGCGGCTATCTAAGGTCATCGGGCGCCCGGACCTCTCAACCCTTCCGAACTTTGCCACGACCACGGCACGTTTCGCGAATGTGGATGCGCTGGATGTTGTCATCGGTGAATGGACAGAGCGACACAAGGTGGAAGAAATCGTCGGGCAGGTCGCTGCGGCAGGCATACCTTGCGGCCCGATCCATCAGTTGGAAGACCTGCTGACGGACCCGAACCTCAAGCTTCGCGACACATTGGTGCGTAGTCAGGATGGAAGCTTGCTGGTACGCAATCCAATTCGCGCACTAGGTCACGCACGGCCGCCATTACAGGCAATGCCGCGGCCGGAGGCATCCGCTGCTGCCGGTGGTCGTCCCGTTCCGATGCGCGACATCCGTGTCATCGAGATCGGCATGAACACTGTGGCCCCGCTTGCCTGCCGGCAGCTCGGAGCCCTTGGCGCCCAGGTGATCAAGGTGGAACCGCCGGCGGGGGATGCCAACCGCGCAAACACGCCTTTGCGCGAAGACGATGGCCAATCCTATGTCTTCGCGCTTTCCAACACTGACAAGCACGGCATCGTACTCGATCTGAAAAAGGCCGGGGATGCGGCGGCTCTCTGGCGCCTGATCGACAGCGCGGATGTCGTGATTGAGAACCTCAAGCCGGGCTCGCTGGCCCGTCTTGGCTTCAGCGCCGAAGCCATTCGGGCCCGCAAGAATTCCATCATCCACTGCTCCGTCAGCGGTTTCGGACAGGACAGCGTGTGGCCCGGACGGCCGGCGCTCGATACCGTCGTGCAGGCGCTTTCCGGCGCCATGGCTGTGACATTAGTCGATGGAATGCCGACGAAGGCTGGTATTTCGATTTCGGATCAACTTGGCGGCCAGTTCGGATTGCTGGGCATATTGGCCGCGCTTCGCCACCGTGACCATACCGGCGATGGCGTTTCGCTGGATATTGCCATGCAGGACTGCACCGTGTGGGCCACGCAGTTTGCATTCGACGGCATGCCTCATGACGCCCATATCCTGCCATGCACGGAGGGATGGATTGCGGCGGAGGTGCCCATCGATCTTTCGGATTTTTCCCGCAAAGACGCCTTGGTGGAATGCGCACGCCTTGGCATTCCGGCCGCTCCCGTTCTTTCCGTATTCGAGGTTGCCGAAGCTGAACAAACCCGCGCGCGGGGTCTTTTGATCGAGGTTCCCACCCCGGACGGCGGAGCGTGGACGGTGCTGGGCTCTCCCCTGCGGCTGGAAGCCAGCCCGGCAAGGGTTCGCATGGCGATGCCTCCTCTTGGCTGGACAGAACCAACATCAAATATCAGCACGATTTGGTCCGAGGCTTCTCATGCGTAATGCCTCTCGCATGAAGGCCCTGTCTGGAGTTGCCGCCGTCGCCGGCATCGGCGAGACGGACTACGCACTTGATGCTGAGGCCAGTCGCAAAGGTAAATCCTTCGATGCCTACGAGTTGGCTTCAACCGCCTTTCGTCGCGCGCTGGATGATGCCGGGATTCAACGGAGCGATATTGACGGGCTGATCGCCGGCCCGCCGCTGGCGCTGGAACGAACGGGCGAGGTACTCGGCCTCGATCTTTGCTATGCCGCTCAAGCCGACGCGGTAAATGCAGTCATTCAGGCGGTATTGGCAATTCATGCCGGCCTGGCTGAGTGCATCGCGCTTGTTTACGGAAACAACCAGCGCAGCGCGTCCACGGCCTATGGCGGCCCGCAGGCGATGGGCGGCGACCGGTTTCTTGCTTACGTACAGTATGCACCATGGGGACTGACGTCTCAGGGCGCGCTGTATGCAATGATGGCAAGCCGTCACATGGTTGAGACGGGCTTCACCAGCGCTGATCTGGGCGCAGTCGTGGCAGGTATCCGAAGCTTTGCCGCCATGAACCCGAATGCCATACGCCGTCGTCCTCTCGCCGTGGCGGATTATCTGGAAGGACCGCTGATCTGCGAACCTCTGCGCCGCGATGACTATTGTCTCATTAATGATGGCGGCGTGGCCATGATCATCACGACAGCGCAGAGAGCCCGGAAGTTGAAGCGGCCTTTGGTGACGCTGGCCGGATTCGGCAGGCATGACCTCAATCGCGACGCCACGAGTCTGCGACCCCGCCTGATCGAGCGTTATCAGCCTGCACACCATGAGGCTGCAGCCGCTGTCGCGGAAATGTCGGGTACTGGCCCGGAGGATGTCGGGGCCGTGCAGATCTACGACAGCTTTTCCGTTCATGTTCCGATCGCATTGGAAGGCTTTGGTTTCTGCGCTCCCGGTGAAGCTGCGCGTCTGGTTCGGACAGGACAACTCGCTCCCGGCGGGCGGCTACCCGTCAACAGCGGAGGCGGGATGTTGGGAGAAAGTTACATGCAGGGATGGAACCATCAGATTGAAGCCGTGCGTCAGTTGCGCGGCATGGCGGGAGACAGACAGATTTCGTCAGCCTTGCGGCATGTCCAGTATCTTTCAGACGTGGCAGGCAAGGCTGCGACGCTGCTTTATCGGCGGGGCACATGATCATGCTGCGTCCAACACCTCGCCAGGACGCGCTGGAGCGCACCTACTGGAACTATGTGGCCAGGCAGGAATTGCGCCTGCAGTGCTGTACCGATTGTAACCGATACCGATATCCCCCGGCACCTGCCTGCCCCGATTGCGGAGAGACAGACGCAGAGTGGCGTCCGCTGTCAGGCAAGGGCCACGTTGTGGCGTGGACGATCTTTCATCGCAGCTACTTTCCCAACCTGCCCACGCCCTATGCCGTCGTCAGCGTCCAGACGGATGAGGGCCCTCTACTGGTCGGCAATCTGATTGGAGCTTCTCCCTCGATCGGCCTGCCGGTTCAGGTTCTGTTCGAAGAGACGCGTTTCGATGACGGCACCACCGGCAGCATCTGCCAGTGGAAACCGCTTGCACCTTTTCATTCTTCATCCACGGAGCATCGCAATGAACCACAAAGCAACCTTTGACGCCGTGCCATACGGCAGGAACTTCGACGTCGCAGGACGCGTAGCAATCATCACCGGAGGCGGTCAGGGCATCGGTCGTGAATATGCACGGCAATTCGCTGCCGCCGGCGCTCATGCCATCATAGCGGAGGCCAATTTTGAGCGGGCGAGCGCGGTCCAGGATGAAATCATCGCGGCAGGCGGATCGGCCTTCGCGCTTCACACGGATGTAGGCGACCAGAACTCGGTGGAGGCCATGGTGGCCGATGTTATCCGCAGGTTTGGACGCGTCGATGTGCTGGTGAACAACGCAGGCATTTTCACAAGCCTCAAGATGAAACCTTTCGAAGAGATCCCGTTCGACGAATGGGAGCAGGTGCTGCGCGTGAACATTACCGGATGCTATCTTACCGCACGGGCAGTAACGTCGCATATGCGCCAGAGGAACTGGGGGCGCATCATCAACATCACTTCAGGGTCTGTGCCACTGGGCGTGCGCAATTACCTTCACTACGTCACCTCAAAATCAGCTTTGATCGGAATGACCAACTCGATGGCGCGCGAACTTGGCAGTTATGGCATCACGGTCAACGCCGTGCAGCCGGGTGGCACTTTTACCGAGGTTCCCCGCGAGACACTAACGGAAGAAGGTAAGAGCCGGCTCATCGCAAGCCAGTGCATTCCTCGTGAGGAAGTGCCGATGGATCTTGTTGGATTGGTACTCTTCCTCTCAACCCCTGCGGCATCCTTTATCACCGGACAGACCATTGCGGTCGATGGTGGCCTCACGCACTGGTAGGTGCGTGAGATCAACAGAGGAGGGTGAAGGTCAGTCTAATTTCAATGAAGGCTTATGCACAATTGTCGCCCCTTCTGGCCCAACTGCTTCCAAATTTTTTGGCAACTCTTTCGACCGTAGCCGGTGATGCTGCTGGGCGCGGGACGGGCAGGCTGCAATTTGAATCTGAGTAATTTATAACAGACGATAGCTGAAGTGCATGCGAATTTCCTGACGTTTCTACATTGGCCAGAAGGCTCCGCTTTGTAAAACGGAATATCAATGGCTATTCGGCGTGAGCGCTTGTCCAAAGCCGGTGTGCCGCCACCAGCACGGTGCGGCCCAATGTCAGTTCCTGAAGAGCCTGCTGACTCAGCCATTCATTGTCGGGGTCGATGTGCGATGAAGCCTCATCGAGGATGAGAATTGGCTCATCTTTCACAAGCACGCGGGTAATGGCAATCCGGTGATGCTCGGGGCCGCGGCAGAAAGCTCCTGCTTCGTTGCTTCACAACCGGACGATCTGATCGACGTTGCGGATCGTTTCGAGGCGATGGGCGACCAGAATGACCGTCCTGCCCCTGCACAGCCGGGCTATTGCACGCCGCACCTGAGCTTCGCTTTCCGGGTCGACCGAGGCTGTCGCCTCGTCCAGTAAAACGATGGGCGCATCCTTCAGCAAGGCGCGGGCAATGGCGATCCTCTGTCTTTCGCCGCCGGAAAGCATCCCGCCCTGTTCGCCAACGAGGGTATCGTAACCGTTCTCCATTCTGCTGATGAAATCATGACACAGTGCGCTGCGCGCCGCGTTCTCCACCTCTTCTCGAGTGGCGTCAGGACGGCCGATGGCGATGTTCGCGTGCACCGTGTCATTGAAGAGAAAGGTTTCCTGAAAGACCATCGAGAAAAGCTGTGAGCGCAGCCCGGTGCCCACATCGCCCAGGTCCACGCCGCCGATGGTTATCCTTCCCCCGTCGGGGTCCCAGAAGCGCGCGATCATGTTGAGCATCGTAGTCTTGCCCGAGCCGGAAGGGCCGGCGATGGCATGGATCTTCCCTTGCCCGAAGCAGGCACTGACGCTGCGCAGCGCCGGCAGGTCGCCATAGGAAAAACTGACTTCCTCGAAACGCACCGTAGCGCTCGCCGGGACCGCCGGGCTCCGTGGCTCGGGCAGCACCGGCATGTCGAGAACGGTGCGCAATCTCCCGATGACGCCCTGCTGCTGGCGCCAGATGCCGCTGAGCTCGAATGCGTCTGCGACGGGACCATAGAAAGCCAGCCCCGCCATCAGAAACAGGATCCATGTCGCAGCGCTTGCCGTGCCGGCAACGAACATCAGGCCACCGCCGACGATCAGCAGCACCGGGCCCGTTTCCAGAACCAGCCAGCCGACGGCGAGCATCCGGGTGAGGCTGCGGGTGGCGTCGCTACTGATTTGCCGATGATGTTCAATGGTGTGCGCAAGCGCGTCGAAGCCGCGCGACGGCAATCCGTAGGCGCGCAGAACCGGCATTCCGGCGACGAAATCGAGGATGCGGCTTGAGAGGTTTTCGCGGGCGATGAGCATCGCCGTCATCGTCCGGCGGTAGACACCGTCACTGACGAGAACGACGGCAATGAACGGCGGCAGGATTGCCAGGGCGACCAGCGCCAGCCGCCAGTCAACCCAGAACATCAGCACCGCGATCGCCGCCGGCACGACGAGGACGCGCGCCGCCTGCGCGCTCGTCGTCAGAAAATTCAGCTCGGTCGCCGTTCTTGTCAGGGTGGTCTCCAGCGCACCGGTGTCCCTTGCGAAGATCACGCCAAGCGGCGCGGCCAGCAATCTGCGCCCGAGGCGGCGCTGAAGCGCGGCCACGGAACCGAGCTGCACGCGCCACAGAAGCCGGTGTGAGGCAACGTTCACGACGACCTGAACCAGCAGCGACACCGCAATCGCAAGGGTTGCGGCTGTAGCCGAGGTTGCGGTCAGGCTGTTTCGCAAAACCGCGTCCAGCACGTACCAGATGGCGAAGATCGGAACGGCCATCATCAGGCTTTCGAGAACCAGCAATGGGAACGCCCTGCCCAGAAGCAGTCCGCGCATCGGCCCCGCAAGGCGAAGAAGGACAGCCAGCGTGCTTCCTTCGAGCCGCGCTTCCCGCGGTACTGCCTCTTCGGGTGTCGCCTGCGCCTGTGCCGGCAGGCGCAACGACGCAGGGTCATCGCCCGACTTTTCGAGCGACCAGCCTTCCGCGGCCTCGTAGTTCTCGACGGCCTTGCGGTAGCCCGCACATGTCGCCATCAGCTCCTCATGCGTGCCCTGGGCCCGGATCGATCCTTCCTCGAGATAGATGATCCTGCCTGCATTGCGGATCGTATGCAGCCGATGGGCAACGACGATGACCGTGCGGCCTTTCGACAGCTCGCGCAGCGCCTCCAGCACATGCGCTTCGTTGTCGGGGTCGAGCGAGGCCGTCGCCTCATCGAGAAGCAGGATCGGCCTGTCGGCAAGCAAAGCCCGCGCGATCATCACGCGCTGGCGCTGGCCGCCTGAAAGAAACCGCCCCGCCTCGCCCGCCGGCATGTCGAGATCGGCAGCGAACTCGCTGACACGGGCGGCATCCGCCACCCGGCGCACATCCGCCTCGCCAGCATCCGGCCGTCCCATCAGGATGTTGGCGCGGATGGTGTCGTTCATCAGCCAGGCGTCCTGAAACACGACGCTCATGGTTTCCAGCAATGCCGTCTGCCCAAAATCGCGTATGTCTGCGCCGCCGATGAGAATCCGTCCGGCTTCGGGATCGAGAAAACGCGCCAAGAGCCGCAGGATCGTCGACTTGCCGGCGCCGGAGGGGCCGACGAGCGCGGTCGTTTCGCCCGGAGCGGCGACGAAGGAGATGTCGTCAAGAATGGTCTTGTCCGCCTGCCGGAAAGTAACGCCTTCAAACCGGACCTGCGCATCGGCGGGACGCGCCGGCTGCATCGGTTCCGTGAATTCGGGGGTGTCGAGAAGCGAGGCGATGCGCTTTCCCGACGATTGCATCTTCCAGAAGAAGGAACCGGCGGTGAAGATGATCTTCAGTGCCGAGGCGTTCATGCCCATGCCGACCAGAAGGGCCAGCACGAAATCCGGCGCCGTCACATCGCCGTGCAGCAGAAGCAGGCTGCCGACGGGCACGATGACCAGAAGGTTCGCGCGCATGCCCGCATAAAACAATGCCATCCATCTCAGCGATGCGGTGGCATAGGCTTCGCCCGAACCGGCGAGGTCGCGCACGGCGCCGTCGAAGCGGTCGAGCATGGTCTCCGCGCGCAGGAAGGCGCGGATGACCTTCATGCCCTGCACCAGCTCGCCTGCGCTGGCCTTCATGCCGGCGAGCGCCGCCAGATAGCCGGCGCTGCTGTCCTTCGAGGAGCGCACGGCGGCGCGGTAGAACAGGAACAGCAGGGGAAACATCACGATCGATGCGATGCCGAGCCGCCAGTCCACCGCCCCAAGCATCAGCGCCGACAACAGCGGCACGGACAGCCCGGCGGCGATGTCGGGAACGGCATGGGCGATGGCATCTTCCATCTGGTCGACATCGTCGGCCATCACGCGCTTCAACTCGGTGGCACTGCGCGCCTGAAAAACCCCCAGTGGGATGACGGCGAGCTTGCGGGCAAGCGCCAGGCGCAGCTCCGCCAGCGTCGCGTGGGCGGCGAGATGGGATATGCGTGTCGATATGGCCGCAGCGATCGCTTTGAGCACGATGGCCCCGAACGCCAGGGCGCCGATCGACAGCACGGATTGCTGCCCGATCGGTTCACCCTGCCAGATCAGCGTGGCGATGTACCAGACCGCCACATTGGGAACGAGCCCAAGTGCGGCGGCTGCAACCGAGAGAAGCGCCGAGCATGACAGAGCCCAGCGTCTGGGCAACAGGATTCGTCTCATGAGCGTGGCTCCGTTATCGGGAATTGGGCAGGCGCAGCGCAACGAGGCAGGCGGCAAAGGCCAGCGCCGCCGCGACGCTGAACGTGCCGGAGTAGCCGAGCGCCATGGCGAGGGCGCCCGCACCGATACCGGCAAAAAGCCGGACAGCCGCATCCCCTGCCGTCAGCGCGCTGTAGCCGAGGACGGGGCTGCGTGCGTGGGCGGCATGGCTCATGAACACCTGCCAGAGCGCAACCGTCATCGCCCCGGCGAGCACGAAGTCGAGCACCGAAAGCAGCGCAATGGTCTCTGGCCCGCCTGCGGCCGACCAGGTCAGCAGGCCCAGCACGACACCCTTCGCCCCGGCGATGCCGGACAGGACGACGGCCTTGCCGTAGTGGCGGATGAGCAATCCCGTCAGGCCGGACACCGGAATGATGGCAAGAGTCGCGACCATCCCCAGCAGCACGCCTGTCCTCACCGGATCGTAGCCCGCATCGACGAGCCGGGCGGGAATGGTCGCGTCCGCGCCGGACGAAAGAGACAGCAATGCTAGTGCGGCGATGACGCGCCCGCTGCCCGGAAGAACGACAATCAGGCGCAGCGTCTCCACGAACTGACGCGCGGAGGTGACGGGCGGGCGCGGCTTTGCGGGAAGTCGCCTCAGGCCGATCGTGCCGAGGCTGGTCAGAGCGACGAACGCCGATGCGCCGGCGATGGCCGTTGTCCATCCGACCTGGCCGGCAAGGAGCGGCAGCAGTCCGCCGCCGATAACGCCGCCCGCGACCATGCCTGCGACCCCGACGCCATTGGCCAGCGCGCGTGCGCGCTCGTCGAAATCGTCCATCAGCCAGACGGCGAACAGCATCTGCAAGGTCACCGAAAACGCCGCCGACAACACGGCAAGTCCCACCAGCGGCCAGACGGTCAGGCGCTCTACCAGCGGCAGCGTCGCGAGGAAACTCAACGCGATTGCCAGAATGAGCGCGCGAATCCAGCCGAAGGTCGACCCGAAGGGGCGGCGCGGCAGAGCGTCGAACCATGGAGCCCAGAGCCATTTCAGCGCGGAGGGCGCCCAGACCACATAGATGAGGCCGATCTGGAACAGCGATGCGCCTCCGTCGCGCATCATGGCTGGCAGCACGATCGTGAAGAAAGCGCCGGGAATGCCGATCGACGCCGTAATCAGAGCGATCGCGATGAGATTTCGAACCAAGGCAGACCTCAGGCATTCAAAGGAGATACCGATGCCTCAGGCAGGCATCGTCGCATGTGCCTTCATAACGCCGTCGGAATGCCGCGGCTTTGTCGCGGCGGAACTTTGCTTGCGCGCGCGCAAATTCCTGGTCTTCAGGACGACAGCACTTCGCGGCTCGGAGGGTGGCCGAACTTTCGCCGGTAGGCGGTGGCGAAGGCGGCCGCACTGGTGAAGCCGACGCTGTAGCCGACCTGCGACACCGGCATTTCGCCGTTTCTCAAAAGGGAACGCGCCCGCTCAAGACGTCTCGCGCGCACATAGTTGAATATGGTCTCGCCATGGATGGTCTGGAACTGGCGGCCTAGGGTCGTCGCATTGACGCCGGCAAGGCGGGAGAGCGACGCGAGGCTGATCGATCGTTCGAGATTTGCATCCAGGAAATCGGCGACACGGCGCACGCGGCGATATTCGTGCGGCTTCAGTTCCGTGGAGGCGGCTTGCGTCTCCGCCGCCTCAAGACGTGAAAGTTCCGCCAGAAATGCAAACGCCAGGCCTTCCAGATAGAGCGCCTGCAAGGTCTGCTCACAGGGTCCGCTCAGCGTCTGGTCGGCAATGGCGTTGAGACGGGTCGAGCCGCCGATCATGCGCACCGCCGTTCCGCCTTCCATGAAGGAGCGCAACGATCGCAAGGCCGTCGCGGCGGTGGGCGAGAACTCGCTGTCGAAGAAATCGCGTGTCAGCCTTATGCCGATGCCGCAGCAATGCGTTCCCGCCTTGCAGAAACCTTCGCAGACGGTATCCTCAGCGAAATTGATGATCAGCGGGGTGCCGGGCCTTACCTCGACAGATCCGTGACCGGAAATCTCCAGCCGCGAAGGCGCGCCCGAGAGCATCAGCCCGCAGAACAGGGATGGCGTCTCTTTGACCGAAAGCCGGTTGTCCTGAAGATATTCCAGATCATAAGCGCCGAAATAGAAGCCGGGCCGAGGGGTATGGACGAGGATACATCCCTGCGACAGCTCCGTCTCAGTGTGGATATGACGGGGCAGGCCGACCTGCACCGACTGACCGGCTCCCCCTGCCAGCGCCTCGATGTGCCGCTGACGGAACCTCAGAGGAGCGGCAATGTGATCTGATGTTTCGACAACCCGATGCAACTGATGACCGGAATAATGAATGGGTGGCGCGCCGGAAGGCTTCTGCATCCATTATCGTTATCAAATCCGGAGTTTAAAAGTCAACTTAAACCGCTTCCGGGGCAGTGCAGGCCAGCGCCTTCAGAAGCTGCGGGACATGCCGAGACCGAAAGTGCGGCCGGGGCCCACGGCAACCGAGTGCGCAGTCGGGCTGTAGGTCGCGCCGAAATTGAGCGGGCGCTCGTCCAGCAGGTTGTTGACGAAGCCATAGACCTCCCAGTCGGCATTGTTCCAGCCGACCTTGGCATTCACCATGTGATAGGCAGGGAGCGTGCCGGTATTGGCGATCTCCATCGCGCGCGTTCCGACATACTGATATTGCGCGGTCGCGTAGAAATTCTCCAGGAAGCGGTAGCTTACGTCGAGGTTCGCGGTGAAATCGGGGCTGTTGGGCACGCGGTTGCCGGTGTGAGCGCCGAAGGCGGCGGTATTGGTCACATCGCCCAGACGCGAGCGCGTCAGGCCGATACCGGCCCCGGCATGCAGATCCGGCAAGATCTCGGCGCGCGCCTCGATCTCGAACCCATAGGTCTGGTAGTCCTGATTGACAAACTGGAAGGTCACCGGAAAACTTGCAATGTCGTAACCGACGAGCTGGCCATCGCGGATGTCGTTGAAAAAGACGCTGCCGCTGAGGGAAAGCCGGTTGTCGAGCAGATCCGCCTTTGCACCGGCCTCGTAGGTCCAGCCGGTCGACGGGCGGAACGGCAGCGAATCGCGCCCGACCGCGTTGTTGAGCGTGTACCGCTCGAAGCCGGCCGAGGCGTAGCCGCGCGACACCGAGGCATAGGTCATCACATCCGGCGTCCAGTCGTAGCTCACCGCAAGACGTCCGGTGAGATATGTATCGGATATGTCGGATTTCTGAGCGTAATCACCCACCGTGCCCGGGAACCCGATGCCGGTATAGTCGCTGTCGAGGGATTGCCTGTCGTGAGCCGCGCGCAGGCCGCCGCTGACCTTGAATGCCTCCGTCAGCGGAACCGTGACATCGCCAAAGGCAGCCAGCGTGTGCGACCGGATGCGGGTGTCGAAAAGACCCGCGGAATAAGGGCTGTAGGACGAGACCTGATCGCGGTCCGAGCTGTAGGACGAATGGAAATAGTTGACACCGGCGACCCATTTCGTCGGCTCGCCCTCAAGGGAGGAAAGGCGGAACTCCTGGCTGAATATGGTATCGGTGTCGCGCGACAGGGAGATGTCCGCCCCGTGTGGCGGCGTGAAGCCATACACGGCCTGGAACACGAGATCGTCGGCGGTGTCGACCTTGCCATCGAGTTGGATACGCTGGAAATTGGTCAGCGACGTCAGCCTGATGGCCTCCAGATCGCGCTGGATCTCCAGCGTGGCTTCGCCGCGCTTGCGGCGATTGTCGGGAATGATGTCGGCGCCGCTTGCGGGGAAATGCGGTGTCTCCAGCAACATGTTGTAGTTGCTGTGACGCTGTTCGGTATCGAAGCCGAGGATCAGATTTACCCGCAGGTCGTCGGTTGGCGTGTAGCTCAGCGTGCCGCGCGCGGCCGCCAGCCGCGTGTCACCTTCCTCGCCGCCAACGACGACATTGGGAATGGTGCCCGAAACACCGTTCAGCCGCGCAGCGAAACGCCCGGCGAGAACGTTTTCCTGAAGCCAGCCGCCGGCGGTGAACTCGGCAAGGTGGTGTCCGTCATTGCCCACCTCGCCCCTGATCTTCAGTTCCCGCTCCCCGTCCGCCGGGCGGGTTACGACATTGACGACGCCGCCCAGCGCATTGCGGCCGAACAGCGTGCCCTGCGGTCCGCGGATCACCTCGATGCGCTCGATGTCGAGCAGCGAAGGCGGAAAGCCGAACGCGCTCGTCGCAGCGCCGTTTGTGGAAAAGCCCACGCTGTTGTCGAGCGAGTTTGAGGGCTGCCCGAGCGGGCCGATGCCGCGCATGCTCACGAAGTCGACACCCGGCTGCGCGAAGCCGCCGAAATAGACGTTGGGCGTGGCACGCGTGATCGCCGCGCCGGGATCGATGGCATCGGAAGCCTGCCCGTTTCCGGGAATGACTGAAACGCTGACAGGCAGCTCCTTCGCCGCGTCCGTACCCTTGAGGCCGGTGATCACGATCGTGTCGAGCACCGTTACCTCGTCGCTCTTCCCGGCATCCTCCTGCGAGGCGGCAGGACCGGACATGCCGGCGAAGGTAACGGATAGCGCCAGCGACGCTGCAAGTGCCTGCGAGGTCTTCATGAAATGCTCCAGCCAACACGATACGGAGCCGGATCAGAACGCTTCTCACCAGCCGCCTTACCAGCGTCTAGCGGCAGACGGAGCACGGTTCCATCCTGCGACTTTGGTGCGGTCAAATATCGCTTTCGCGACGTCAAACTGTGACCCGGTATGGAATGAAGGTCATGCAGATGGGGTGCCCGGTGCTCAAACGGACTCTGTTTGCAACCGGGGCTGCCACCTCTGTTCTCCGGCGATATGCTTCTTTGATCCAGCGCTAACAATGTGTGGCGTCAATGTCACATTGGGATGAATTCTCTACATCGGCCCCGACAGTTCGCGCGCCTCGTTCTCAGGGAGATGTGGCGAGTCAGCGAATGAAATCATAGACAAAACATGCATCATGTGCTCATGTTTTTCTCCGACGCACCTCACGGCATTTTGATGTATTCTGATGCGCTGTAGTTGCCTGCTTTTTGCGGTCGTATATTCACCGGCGAGACCTTCTGTCCAGCCCTTCTCAGCCACGGCAAGCCGAGTCGAACATAACGCTGTGCGGAAATGGTGCCATGGTCCGTTCATTCCAGAGTTTTCTGAACGATATCTTCCGGAGCTACCACGCCGAAGCCGTACGCTTTGCTGCTCGATTGGTCGGTGGCCGTGACAATGGCGAGGAGGTCGTACAGGACGCATGGGTCAGCCTCGCCGTTCGCGGTGGCGCAACCCCGATCGAGCACCCGAAGACTTACTTCTTCACGGCCACCCGCAATGCGGCAATTGCATTCACGGCACGCGAACAGCGTGAATGGTCTCGTCGCGTCGATTTCGACGCTTTGACCGAGTCCGAACTCGCTGATGAGACTCTGGCGCGCTACGAACAGGCCCGGCAATTGGCCAAGCTGGCTGTCTTTCTCAACGAACTGCCGCCCGCCTGCCGCAAGGCGTTCATCATGAACAAGTTCGAAGGCTATTCTCACCCGGAGATCGCCTCAAGGCTTGGCATCTCCGTCAGCATGGTCGAGAAACATGTGGTCCGTGCGCTTCTCCACTGCCGTGCCCTCATGAGGGTCCATGCCGGCGATTGAGGAAATTTCGTCTGGCGTTGCGGATTTTGTGTCAGCTAGGGCTCTATACCAATAAGAGGGTATTGATGCCTGTGAGCCGGTGCTTGTGACGATGGCAAAATCCGATTCCGAGATGGAGGAACTGGCCGAAACCGCCATGCGGTGGATAGCGCGGCTGAATTCTGGCACAGCCACTAAAGCAGACCGGCAGCAGTGGGATGCATGGCGTGCGGCTAGCATCCTCCACGAACAGGCGGCCGTCGAAGCCGAGAGCCTGTGGGCAGATATCTCCCAACTGCATGTCGATTCCGCAACCGGCCTCATCAGGCCGGGCAGCAAGCCGCGTACTCTGTCCCGAAGAGCCATGATGACAGGTGGCGTCGTCGCGGCGGCTGGTATAGCCGGTGGAGGTATGTGGCGCGCCGGCACCTTTACGCGCCTGTTTGCCGACCATGTCACGTCCGTCGCAGCGACTGAAATGATCGAACTTCCGGATGGTTCGAAAGTTACGCTCGGCGCCCGCTCGGCGCTCGACACTTTCTTTAGCCCGCGTTCCCGTGGCATCTCGCTCCTTCAGGGGCAGGCATTTCTGGAGGTCGCCCAGGCGCCGTCTCTTCCTTTCGAGGTCAAGGTGGGAGATGTCTCCATCCGGGCGTATGGTGCTGTGTTCGACGTCGCTCGCGATATTCCCAACGGCGTGACGGAAGTTGCCGTCGCAGCCGACACCGTAAAAGTGCTCGCGCCTTCTGCCGCCTCGATCAATCTGCATGAGGGAGAGATTGTTGCCGTGGATGGGGCAGGTGACATTGGCCCCGTTCGCCACCAGAATGTAGCCGACACCGGCGCTTGGCGGCAGGGCATTTACCGCGCCAACGCGCGGACGCTGGCCGAGGTCGTTGCGGCCCTGTCGCCATGGTATGGCGGCAGCATCGTCATTGCCGGTGGTGACCTGAGGGCACTGCGCGTCGATGCGGTGCTCGACCTGCGCGATCCGCGTGGCTCCCTGGATGCCTTGCAAGGCGGCTTGCCAATCCGCGTTCGCCATCTCGCAAATTTTCTTACCGTGATTTCAAGCGTTTGATAAATTCCTGAATTATTTTGTCCTGTTTATTGAGGATTTTTTCCGCTTCGGACCTCTAACCTAATGAGGGGTATGGAAAGCGCTGGCGAGCCTCCCCTCACACTGAGAACCGAGGACAGGGGCTTATGGTGAGAAATACCACGCGTGTACATTTGTTGAAGGCGTTGCTGATCGCATCGACTGCGATCATTCCGGTAGCATCCGTGTCCGTCGCTCAGGCGCAGACGGCGGCAAGACTTCAACCCGCCTCTTTCGATATCCCCGCCCAATCGCTTTCAGATTCACTTGCTGCTTTCGCGCGCGCCACGGGCCTGCGCATCGTCTATCCCGCGGAACTGGCGCAGGGCAAATCTGCCCCGGCAGTGCAGGGGGCTCTCACGCAGAACGAGGCGCTGGAACGGCTCCTTTCGGGCAGCGGCCTCGCGTGGCGCTTGACGGGCGGCAATGCGGTTACGATCTACAAATTCTCAAGCGCTGCCGGTGCGGCTCCGGTGGATGCTGACGGTTCGCTGGTGCTCGATACGATCACCGTTGCGGGGAGAAGCAGAGGTTTCTCGCCCGATACGCCTTATGAGACGGCAGGTTCAAGCGCGTACATTTCGGGCGAGCAGATGGAGCAGCGCCGGGGCACCTCTACCGGCGATTTCCTTCAGGGAATCCCCGGCGTGATGACAGGCGAAAACCGCAACAGCGGCGCTATAGACGTCAATATTCGCGGAATGCAAGGCATGAACCGCGTGCCGGTGGTCGTTGACGGCGCATCCAACGAGGTGGTTATTTATAAAGGTTATGCCGGGGTGGCCAGCGCCAGCTATGTTGACCCCGACATGATCTCGAGCGTCGCCATCGAGAAAGGTCCCAGTTCCTCGGCCGATGGCAATGGCGCTATCGGCGGCGTCGTGCGCATGAGCACGATCGGCGTCGATGACGTGGTGCTGCCCGGCAAGAGTTTCGGTATCCGCCTCAAAGGCGGCTTCAATTCCAACAGTTCGAGCGCTCCGGCGGTGGGCACGTTCGGCGGCTTGCGGCTTCCGGGCGCCGGTTTCAGCACGGTCGGCGTCTATGCCAACGACCAGCTGCCATCCTCGTTCGGTGGGCCAGAGGGCATGGATCGCCCCGGCTTCCTGGAGCCGACGAGCGGCAGTGGCAGCATCGCGGCCGGCTTCCGCTCTGACTATGTCGATGTGGTCGCCGCCTATTCCAGGCGCCGGAACGGCAATTACCATGCGGGCACCCATGGCGACGGCCAGCCAGAGCCGTGGTTCATAGCCGACTGCGCCGGTGCGTTGGCCTCCGGCAGTTGCTACAATCCCCGCGCGGGATGGACTGCGGTGGGGATCGACGGCCTCAACCGCTACCGGGCCGGCGAGGAAGTGCTGAATACCTCTTTCGACAACACGTCCTACCTGGTTAAAGGGACGTTCAGGGCGGATGGCGGCCACAGACTCGATCTCGGCTTCACGCGGTTTGAGTCCGATTTCGGCCAGATGATGCCATCGCAGATCACACGTGGCGAAGGCGCATACCAGAACTACCTCTCCACGGCTGAACTGGACACTTACACCGCCAAATACGCCTTCAACCCGGATGACAGCGATCTCATCGATCTGAAGATTTCTGTCGGCTTGACGAACCTTGCAAGCGTTGATCGAACCTCCAGCAGTCCAGGCGACTTTATCGCGAACGCGCAACGGGACTCACGGCGCTGGACGGCGAGCATCGACAACACCTCCGGTTTAGATACGCGGTTCGGCCCTGTCTCCATGAATTACGGGGTGTCGTATGCTCATGAAAAGCTCTCGGAACTGTCGAGCTATGACGGCATTAGCGCTGCCGACCGGCCGGGGCGCAGCGGGACACGTCAAGAGATCCACGGCTTCGGAAGCGCTGAATGGAAGCCCTATGACTGGCTCACCCTGAACGGAAGCCTGCGCTATTCCAACTTCAAGACGCGCGATAACAACCAGCGTTCGCTCGGCTCAAGACGATTATCGTATTTCGACGAAAACGGCACCGTTGTCGAATTCGAAGGGACGCAGTCGCAATATAGACGTGCCGGCGGGACAGGTACTTTCCTGCGAACCGACATCATCCCTCTCTATGAGGATCCGTTCGCCCAGAACGGCTCCGGTTTCGCTCCCATCCTCAGCGCGACCGTGGAGCCGTGGAAAGGCATTCAGTTCTATACCAAATATGCCGAGGCGCTACGTGGGCCGAGCTTGTGGGAGGCGACGACCGGGGACTCGTCCACCGGGCTGCGTTCGTTCGATGTCATCGACCCGGAGCACGCCAGGAATTGGGAATTCGGACTGAATGTCCTTCGCGACGATCTCTTCCTCGCCGGTGACGCGTTCCGGTTCAAGGCCGCCTATTTCAACAACGATATCGAGAATTACATTACCCGTTTCAACGATGCGGAGCGCAATTACCGGCTCGACAATCTCGACAATGCCAGGATGCGCGGGGTCGAAATCAGCGGTGAATACGATACCGGAAAATACTTCGTCAGTGCTGCCTGGAACCACTATCTGGAAACGGAATTCTGCCACAGGGAGGATACCGCTCTCACCGCCAGCCAGCCGCGCTGCACCTCCGGTGGAATGGATGAAAGCTATGCCGGCGCGCACATTCCGCCGAAGGATACGGTTTCGCTGACGGCCGGTGTCCGTCTTCTCGATCGACGGCTTACCCTTGGCGGCCGCCTGACGCATGTCGGCGAGCGGGCTTCGACCCAGGTGACGGGAATGACCGTCGAATGGACCCCCTATACGCTGGCCGACCTGTTCGCGAGCTACAAGATCAACGAGAATTTCCAGATCGACGCGGCGATCGATAACCTTACCGACGTCTATTACATGGATGCACTCACACTTGGCATGATGCCATCACCTGGTCGCACCTTCCGATTGAACATGACGGCGAAATTCTGACGCTGCGTGTCGCAGGGCGGGCTTTGGCTCGGCCTGATCCGTTTTCCATTTTCTTCCCCACGAGGCTGTGTCCACGATTGAAACTTTCATTCTCGACAATCCTCTCTCCCGCCGGACGCGGCTGAAGCCCGCAATTGCCCTGTCCCTGAAGATTGGTCCGTCTTGAGAGTTGCCTCAGCTAACCGTGAGGTGCTCCCTTGGTGGAGCAGGCTATCGGAGCCGTCTCATTTTTGTCCAAAGCACTTTGCTTTTATTCAGAAACAGGCGACGCGCTTTAAGGTCTTATTCTTATTTATGTCGCCTTCCCAAAGTCTGCTCCCCCTTTGGGAGGCAGGCTTCAGGTGAAGCGGCCGCCGATCAGGCGGCTCCATTCTTCGCCGGCCAGTCCGTTCAGAAACGCCTCGCCGTGTGCCATGGCGTTCAGCAGGGCGGGGTCGCGCGAATGGGCAATGGTGGCGGTTGCTGGCAGAAAGGCCGTTCGCCGCGTCAGCATTGCGGCCAGCAGTTCCGGCTGGGTGCGACCGCGTAGCGCCGCGACGCCACGATTTCCTGCATGTTCAACCAGACAGTCGATCACCGCGCCGGCCTGCCCGGGGCGGGACATGATCTGCAGAACACGCCCGATGCCGCCTTTCAGGGCATGATATGCGAAGGCGCCGACACTTGCGCCGCTCGCGGTGGTGACGCTGGCCATGACGAACTGGCCCCAGTCCGGCTT
>Ga0265293_10003265_pt1 | contig 30431 bp, 25 predicted proteins | sample Munlanlewell138R_FD_192505 | JGI IMG/M metagenome (GOLD analysis project Ga0265293, IMG submission 192505) | Leachate microbial communities from a municipal landfill in Southern Ontario, Canada - Leachate well 138R | ecosystem: Engineered > Solid waste > Landfill > Unclassified | place: Canada... | reverse complement strand
AAATTTAAAATAAAATTAAACTCTGCACTCTTTTTTCTAACTTTTATTTTTCTATTAGGATCTTTCTTTTTTCTTAGGTCTTCAACAGAGTTTGTAAACGCTAATTATAAGGTAAAATTTTTCCCCCTTGCTCTTTCACTACTGTTAATAGTCCTATGCGTTGCAGAATTCTTTAGGAGTAATATTTCTGAATCTAACAAAGAAGTTGTTGAAAAAACAAAACCCGATAAAGATGACGAATTGGAATCCCCGCTTGTTGCCTTCATGTGGCTAGCTTTTATTCCCATAGTGACTTATCTAATCGGTTTTTATGCTTCACTTCCTCTGTTTACATTTTTGTTTTTAAAGTTTAAAAAAATTAAAACAAAAATTGCTATAATTATAACCGCATGTATTTTTTGTATAGTTTTATTCGGGTTTGGGATGGTGTTAAGGATGCAACTTTATAAAGGGCTTATATTTAGGTTCCTTTGAGAATTTTACGAGACAAAAACTAAGAAGGTGGATTTTCCACCTTCTTGGTTATAGTGGAGTTTTTAATGCCAGTTGGAGTAATAATAAATGTCCTTTGCGTAGCTTCAGGTGGAGTGCTTGGGTCATTCCTTGGATTATTCATCCAAGAAAAGCTAAAAAATGCACTTAGTCAGCTTTTTGGATTTGTTGGTTTATTTATAGGAATTCTCCTTTTAACAAAGGCAAACAATATAGGTGCAGTTGTTTTAACCTTGATTTTTGGGTTAATAATTGGAACATATGCTGATTTAGATCACAGGCTAAATTCGATTATTCTACGTTTAAATAAAGCAATTTATAAAGAGGAAACTTCATTTGACATCGACTTGTATTCAACACTAATTGTACTTTTTGTTTTTAGTACTACTGGGATTATTGGGGCAATATCAGAATCAGCAACCGGGGATAATTCGCTACTAATAGCTAAGGCAATTCTTGATTTTTTTACTGCTATGATTTTTAGTACAAAACTTGGAATCAGAGTATCGTTGATAGCAGTCGGTCAGCTTATTTTTCAACTGTTTTTGTTTTTTATAGGGAAGATAGCTTTTAATTTCCTGCAACTAAAAACTTACGGAGATTTTTGCGCCACAGGTGGAGTTATCCAACTAATGGTTGGATTTAACATATTAAACATTTACAAATCAAAACCTCTCAATTTAATAATTTCTCTTTTTTTAATTATTCCAATCTCAATATTTTGGCAAAAAATTTTTTAGTGACTTGAAATTGCTTAAAACTATCAAAGAAAAATTATATTTCATTACTGTTGGGAAAATATTATAGAATCTTGTTACGGATGGTCGCAAGTGTATGAATATTAGACCGCCATTAACTCTCAAATTCAGATAGCAATTCTTTTTTCATTCTCAAAACATTCAACTTTCTTCAGTTGAGTATTGTATATTAAAAATGGGAACTCCCCCGTACCTTCCCTCTAAATAGGCTTTATCTGCTTTCCTGTCAAAGCGGACATTCAAAGGCGTAACTATAAAGTTCATTATCAATTAAAATTTCAAACTCGAAAGGATTGATATTTTGATGCTAATTATAGACGACTCTTATTATAAAAATAGTTGAGCATAATGTTTTTCTTAGTTGCCTGAGCAGTGTATTAATTAACAAAAGTGTGAAATTTAGATTTACGTCTAATATAAAGATGTATTGTTTTGCATAAATATTGTAAAATATTTGACATTAATAGTGATTCAAGTGTATATATAGGATATATTTTGGTGAAAAATTGTAAAATTGGAGGACAGCATGTTGCTAGAATTTAAAATGGAGAATTATAAATCCTTTAGGGATGAGTGTGTATTCTCAATGAAAGTAGCACCGAAGCAAAAAGGATTAGACTACAGTATTCTTACTGAGATGGTTGGAAATAAAGAGTACAAAGGAGTGTGTTCAGCTGTTATTTATGGGCCTAACGCCTCCGGTAAAACAAATATAATTGGAGCAATGGACACTTTTAAACAAATAGTACTACGTGGGAATATTCAAAATGTTGTACAGAAAGATTCTCCTAATGTTGCAGCTTCTTCTTTAGAACTTATCCCAAATAATAAACTTGAAACAGCCAAACCTGTCAAATTTTCCATTGCTTTTATAGAAAGTGGAATGCTGATTGAATATGCTATCTCTCTAGATTTGGGTCTTTTTTTGGAAAGAGATTATCAAAGAAAAATTCTTGAAGAATCCTTAAATGTAAATAACTCTATTATTTTCTCGCGAGGATTAAATTTGGAAATTGGGGATTTAAAAGTGATTGATAAGTTTATGCTATCCGCATATATGAAGAATGAAAAAGGAGCTTATTCTTTAGCAAAAAGTAGTCTTCAGGAGGATGATCTTTTTCTTACTAATGGGTTTAAAACAATGTTTAGTGCAAAATTAGTTTCTTTAATAACCCGATGGCTGGATAAAAACTTCTTAGTAATCTACAAATTCGACTCAATGCAACTAGTTCCTAAGTTTCCTGAACAAAAAAAAGGATTAGTTCACATTAGTAAATCTCTAAATGAGGCTGCTACTCTATTTGGTGTTGATTCAAATGAACTCGGATACATTGTGGATGGAAAAAGTGGGGAAGGGAAGCTTTGCTCAGTGTTCAGTGATAATTCAAAGCAAACTGCCATCCCGGTCGAACAGTTTGAATCATACGGCACAATCCGTTTTATACACATGTTTCTGCTGATTGTAGATATTTTAAAGTCTGGGGGAACTCTGGTTGTTGATGAGTTAGATGCATCTATTCACCCAATGGTGTTAATGAATATTATTACATTGTTTCATAATGATGAGTTAAACACCAAAAATTCACAGCTAATATTTAATACCCATAATCCAATTTTTCTTAACTCTAATTTGTTTAGGAGAGACGAGATAAAATTTATAGATCGTGGTTATGAAAATGATGAAAGTGTTCACTACTCCTTATCAGATTTTGGAACTTCAGGTTCCAAAGGAGTGCGCAAAAATGAGGATTATATGAAAAATTATTTTGTGGACAGATATGGGGCAATCAGGGTCATAGACTTACAGCCTCTTCTACGTAGAATAATAACTGAAGACCATGAGGATAACTCAAAATGAAGCTTTCCAACAAATACTTTTTTTCCGTAGAAGGAGAAACAGAGGTGTGGTATTTGGAGTGGCTTAGAGACAGTATTAATGCTTCCCCTGATGCAGAGTTCAAAGTCTCATTTGATTGTAAGATAGAAAAAGATCCAATATCCAGAGTCAAGGGAATGAGCATTACAAAAAAGACATTTGTAAATCATATCTTTGATAGGGAAAGTGAAGAAGAAGAACATGTGCAACAATTTAATAAAACTTTAAAAAGAATGAAAGATTCTCAGAAAATAGGTAAAACTATAACCTATTGCCTAGGGTACAGCAATTTTGCTTTTGAGCTTTGGATGATACTCCATAAATCTGATTGTTATAAACCTTTTAATTATCGACACCAATATTTGAAACTGTTAAACGAAGCCTACAAAGAAAAGTTTATAAGTTTAGACGAATATAAAAGTGAGGACAATTTCAAAAAATTACTCAAAAAACTAATTTTAACAGATGTTTGGATTGCTATAGACAGAGCGAACAATATAATGATTCGGAACAAAATGAATGGCTATATTTTGCACGAATACTGTGGATTCAAGTATTACACTGTGAATCCCTCACTATCTGTGGGCAATATTTTCCAAAACATTTTAGAGGAGAGCAGGGTACCTAAATCATAGTTTCCTCTAAGTAAAGAGCAACTTTTCAACCAAACTCCCAACATTGGTACCTAATTGCTCTTTTAGTAAATTTATTTCATGCGCATAATATCTTTGCAAGTTAATAGCTGTTTCAATTTTATCCATAAACTGGTCTTCAAAATTTATATTTGCTTTGTCATATCCATCGAAGTGTGTATCTAGTAGTTTTTCTATATATTTTTTTTTATTTTCTCTTCTATTTTCCAGCAGTTTTTCTTTTGGATATTTTAAAACATCTTCTGTGTGAAGAAGTAACCAAAACTCAAAAGTTGGGTTTGAAACGAACAGGTTTATGTTCTTCTCTCTACAAATATTAATCACACTCTCTAATTGCTCTAAAGAAAGGTTTTGGTTGTCACGGTCAATTACTAAACAGATTTGATCATAATCTTCAATATAGGGAAGTTCTTGTTGAGAAATATATGTTGATATTCTTTCAATTTGCTTTATTAAAAGGCTGTTAGTCCAACTGCTTTTTATTAACTCCTTAATAAATTCATCTTTATCTTCAACATTTTCTTCCAAACTGCTATCAGGGAACAATTGTTTAAAGGTTTCAAGAAAATGGTTTTTTAGTTCTTTTGAATCCAACATGTTAAAAGACTTGCTTTTACAGCAAAAGTCGACAATTTTATCAATCACCATTGCAGGAGTGTTGTATTGTTCTAAATGTTCTATTAGATATTTTAATGTTTTTATTGGGTGACTCTCAGATTCAGAAACTATTCCCCGACGAAGGGGAATTATCTCTATCAGAGATGATATATTAAGTTCCAATTTGTTGTTATTTATTCCTTCAAAGTATTGGATTTCTGTTTTCTCACCCTCAAAAGCGATTATGAATTTAACCCTTTCATCCATCTCTTTTTTAAAATGAGAAGTTCTTTTCCCATACTCTTTTTCTATTCTCATATCAGATATTATTACCTTCAAGTGGGTAGAGCTTATTAAAAATGGGAACTCCCCCATACCTTCCCTCTAAATAGGCTTTATCTATTTTTCTGTCAAAGCGGACATTGTACTCATCTAAAGAATATAATGTTGATGAGCCTTCTTTATTTTTATCGATTAGCCATATCTCATCCTGTCTTAATAAGTCAAAATCTAGCAATCTTGATTCATGTGTAGTAATAATTAATTGTATGTTCTTTTCTACTGCATATTCTAAAAATAACTTTGCAAAACGGTAGGTTAGTTGAGGATGAAGACTACGGTCTATTTCATCAATTATAAAAACTTTATTATTGGTTAATAACACTTCTAATAAGTCAATTATCTTCTTTGTTCCGTCAGACTCTTCGCTGAAAGAGAAAAGAGGCATCTCTTTTCTGTGAGAAAATTTTAAGGTAGAGGCTTTTACGTTTCGTTCTTTATCCGCTTCAACCAAATAATACGAATCTAAAATGGTAAAAATTATTGCATGAGTTGATTTAGATTTTTGGGCTTCATTTTGAATACTGTTGATAGCAGCTGTAACATCTTTTGTTATTTCTCTAGATACAGAGCTTAACTCATGTTCTAAATTTACTTCTTCTTCAAAATAATCTTCTATATCAATTCCGAAGTTTTTAAAAAGTGAGATTATTTTGGTTTTCTCTTTGCCTATCCAAAAATTCGGTGAAGGAGATAGTGGTCTGTTAGGATATGAAACTTCTAACTTAAAATAAAACCATTCAAAAATTTTCCTAAAAATAATTAAGTCACTGTTTTCTTTATATAAATGATCTTTGTTTTTATTGATTTCGGTTAAAAACAGGGATGTTTTGTTATCTTTGATATCATCTAAATAAACTTCAAATTTGTTTTTGAGAGATTTATCTTTGATAGAAAGAGAATGGGTAGTTGAACGTTCATTTTTTTCTATAGATTCCCTTTTGAAAATCTCAATATTCCTGCCACTGGGAAGCAATTTTATTAACCATTCAGAAATAAAGACTTTCTTTGATAATATTACTTCAAAGCCGTAACTATAAAGTTCATTATCAATTAAAATTTCAAACTCGAAGAAAGAGGGCTTAGTTAGGCAATTTTTTTCAAGTTTAAAAGCATATTTTTCCAAAGGTGGCTGGCTCTCTAAAGTACCAATAATAAGAGATTGCGCAAATGCAATGCTTTTAGCTAAATTAGATTTTCCAGAGGCATTGGCCCCAAAAAGAGCTGCAAATTTTAATAGTTTTAGATTATTTGTTTCATAAACTCTTTCACTTTTGTTAATAGGTTTGCCTTTTAGCATTGAAAATTCTTGTATTTTATTAAAAGAAAGGAAATTCCCGACATTAAATCTAACTAACATATCTAAGTCTCCTTGTGAAAAATTCACTTATTAATACGATTTTACCTATAATAAATTAAAAATACCAGAGTAATAAGAGAGAATGTCACACAAATATCACTCTTTCGAGTAGGTAGTATCTACAAATGTATAGTGGTAGCAGGACATAATTCAGACTTACAATCTCTTAAATAAGTAGCTTATAAACAATACACACACCATTGTTGAGGCTACTTTAATTTAAAATATGAAATTATTAATAACATTTTATGCTATATTAAACAGAAAATTAAAAAATATGAATATAATAGTTACATTTATGTTAAGTTGTAGTCTACAATATAATCACCAAGGAGGTGTGCAGATGAAAGTATTATCTGCAGTTAAGCTGTCTGAAACAGTGTCGGAGCTAAGAAAAAAAAAGAGCATGACCCAAGAAGAATTAGGCACACTGACAGGTATTAATAGGGTTATTATCGGACGTATAGAACGTGAGGACTTTTTTCCATCAATAGTACAACTTGAAGCACTGGCAAGTGTTCTGGGGTTTGATATTACAGACATATTTACTGAAAATGAACGACCACAATCTTTTATTGCTCTTCGAAGTGAAGGTATTAATGATGCAGAAAAAAGGGGAGTCGACACCCTTTTACAAATGATATTTGCATTGCGCCAGCAAATTTTACTGAGGAAAAAATTCGAACATGAATCGGAAAATAAAGCTTAGTATTCCGGCAATTGAAATAATTAGGAAATTAACCAAAGATGTAAGATTTTCGCTGGGTTTTTCTGCTGATCCTCCAATTGCAAATGATATATACGCAATACTTGAAAAACTTGACATCATCCTACTAGAACTTCCAATAAAAACAGAAAGCAATAAAGCTGCTTTCTCTGCAGCTATTTTGTGTTCGGATGAGGGTGATGAGAATCTTGTATTTATTGGACTTAATACTGCAGATTATTTTGACAAACAAATTTTTGCTATTGCACATGAACTGTATCACTTTTTTACTAAAACAGGATCACACCTCAGTCGACAGAATGAGCAGGAAAATGATTCTATAGAAGCCAAGGCAAATTGGTTTGCTGCGGAGTTGCTACTTCCTGAAGAAAAATTAAAAACCCGAGTTTTTGAAGAGTTCAAAACTTTTTCTTTAGAAACGGTTCAAGTTAAAGTATTGCTTCGCTTTATTGCGAGGTTACACTGTACATGGTGGCTCCCATATCGCTCTTTGGTGAAACGCTTGTTGGAAGTTCAGGCTATAACAAAGACACAGCATAAAGAGCTCTATGCTGTCGATGAACGTGATTTAGATGGAGAATATGGAAGAATCGGTAAATCAACTCAAAACAGTGTGTTTGCTAAATTAAATACTAAAACTATGTCAGTCGGCACCTCCCCGAGGGCGATGGAGATTATCTTGCGAAACTATGAAAATGATTTGATTGATGAAGATGCTTTTATTAAAATTCTAAAATTATTTGATAAGAGTCCCAGTGACTATGGTTACAATATAATTGTTTCACAAGATGATATAAAAGAATTTCATGCTTTCATAGAAGGATGTGAGCATGATAGTTGATGCTGTGACAAAGAACTCAGCTTTAGTGTAACTCCGCCTTTGTAAGTTTTACCGATATAAATCTTGTAATTGTTAATTATTAAAATATCTAATATAATAGCTATATAATACTATAAAAGGATAATCCAGATAATATGTTAGCTATAAATCAAGATATTTCAAAACGCGTTCGTTTACGTCGAAAAGAGGCTAAATTTTCTCAGATAGGACTTGCGGAGCGCAGTGGTGTTAGTTTGGGTTCGCTTAAGAGATTTGAAAGCAGTGGTGAGATTTCTCTCTCTTCACTTGTAAAACTGGCAATTGCACTCGGTTATGAAAATGATTTTGAACATCTGTTTGAGCGAAAGAACTACCAGACTCTTGAAGAGGTAATAAATGAAAAGAACTAATTTGTTGAGTCTCTATTACCAAGATATTTTAGTAGGTAGATTGGCACTCACAAAAGAATCTCTATGTGCATTTGAATACGATTTAAACTGGCTTCAAAACGGATTTTCAATATCACCTTTTAAACTGCCTTTGGAAAAAAGAGTCTTCATCGCAAACCGAGATCCGTTTAACGGGAACTTTGGAGTTTTTGAAGATAGTCTACCCGATGGCTGGGGGCGTCTGTTAATAGACCGTTTGCTGATAAAAAACCAAATAAAACCGGCAGAATTATCTATTTTAGATCGATTGGCAATTGTCGGTAAGACAGGTATGGGCGCATTGGAATATCGTCCTGAGACTAATCTCACTTCAGAAGAAGTAAAGTTAAATTTAGAGAGCCTGGCTGCGGAGTGTGAAAAGATTTTAATCGGTGATTATTCTGCAAGTATTGAAGAACTTGTCAAAGCAGGCGGATCCAGTGGCGGAGCAAGACCAAAAGTTTTGATAAAGCATAACAGTGAAGATTGGATAGTAAAGTTTCGCTCTTCTCTCGATCCTGTTGATATCGGCAAACAAGAGTATGAAACATCCATTAAAGCAAAAAAAGCAGGACTGGATATGCCGCAAACAAAACTATTTGAAAACAAATATTTTGGCGTAAAACGTTTTGACCGAAAAGAGGGGGGAGCGAAAGTTCACATGCTCTCTGCAAGTGGTCTGCTGGATGCGTCACATCGTTATCCGACACTGGATTATGTTGATTTATTAAAAGCTACGTTGCTTTTAACCAGAGACTACAGAGAACTTGAAAAAATGTTTCGTTTAATGTGTTTTAACGTATTTTCCCATAATCGGGACGACCATGCCAAAAATTTCTCATTTCTCTATATCGATAATAGATGGAGAGTTTCACCGCCTTATGACCTTGTTCGTTCCGATGGACCTGGTGGGGAGCATACAACGGCTGTTGGCGGAGAGGGGAGAAATCCAACTGAAAAAGATATTTTAAAAGTTGCCAAAGAGACAGGAATTAAAAAATCTAAGGCTCAGCAAATTATTGACGAAGTAAAATCGGTATTCTGAATAAAATTAGCTGGTTTTAAGTAATAGATTTTCAATGGAGTAATTTAAAATAAAGTCTGTTGCTTTAGATTTTACTGCTCTCTTTTATAGGGCTTAAATTCTTGTTTTAAATCACCATCTTATTGGTTACACAACTGATTACACGTTTAGATAGAAGAATTTTATGTAAAAAAATAACCCTTATCATTTTGTTATAGAATAAGGGTTTAGATAATGCGGCAGACTGGACTTGAACCAGCACAACCTCTCGGCCACTAGCACCTCAAGCTAGCGTGTCTACCAAATTCCACCACTGCCGCTTATCAAGCAAAAACCTACACTAAAGCTAAACTTTCGTCAATACCAACTCTTCAAATCGGTTTAGAAGAGACTCAAAATAAAAAAGCGCATCATCAATCGGTTTTGAATCTTGCATATCAACACCGGCTAATTTTAATGCCTCTATAGGATAACGTGAGCCGCCCGACTTCAAGAACTCCAAGTACCGGTCTTTATCCTGTTTGTCGCCTTCCAAAACCCTCTTAGCTAAAGAGATTGCCGCACTTATTCCAGTTGCGTATTTATAAACATAAAAAGCCCGATAAAAGTGGGGAATCCTTAACCCCTCTAAACTACTTTTAGCAAAAAGTTTTACATTATTACCAAAATATTTTTCCAAAAGAATACTATAATTGCTTCTTAATGAACTGACAGTTATCGGCTCACCGCCTTCAACCATCTGGTGTATTACCTTTTCATATTCAGCAAACATTGTTTGTCTAAAAAGGGTTGCAACAATATCATCAATCTGTTTTCCGATGATATAAGCTTCCATTTGGGTATCGTTGCTGTTTTTTAGCATGTAATCGGCTAATAGCTGCTCATTAAAAGTTGAAGCGACTTCAGCTTCAAAGATAGTGTAATCATAAGAGGCAAAGGGGTTGTTTTTACTGCTGTAGTAGGAGTGCATTGCATGACCGGCTTCATGGGCAAGTGTAAAGACATCCCTGAGAACTTCCTCTTGGTAGTTCATTAAAATAAACGGATTTGAGGAGAATATTCCCGAAGAGAATGCTCCCGAGCGCTTGCCTTTATTTTCGTATCTGTCGACCCATCTTTGAGTTGTTAAACCCTCAGTTAAAACAGAAACATACTCTTCTCCCAGTGGCTGCAGTGCTTTTTTTATTACCTCAACAGCTTCTTCGTAAGTGTGTTTAACTTTAATCTCTTTAATTAGAGGGACATAAACATCGTAGTGACTCAGTTCTTTCAAATTGAGCACTTTTCTTCTTATTTCATAGTAACGGTGTAAAACAGGAAGAGCTCTGTTAACAGAGTCAACCAGATTCTCATAAACCTTTTTATCGACATTATCGGGAAAAAGAAACATTGTTAACGAATCATCGTATGAACGAACCTTGGATTTAAAAATATCCTGTTTTACCGAGGCATCATACAAATGGGCTAAAACATTTTGGTGTTTGTAAAATACGTTATAAAACTTATGATACGCTTTTTTCCTGACACTTCGATCAGGATGCTGTAAGAAATACGAGAAGGTGCTTTGTGTTAAACTGATTCTTTTTCCGTCAACTATTAAATAGCCAAAATCGAAATCTACATTCGTAAGGGCTCCAAAAGATTCTTGGGCTTTGGAACCAACTTGAGCCTGCATCGCTAAAATTTTCTCTTCGTTGTCACTGAGGATATGGTTTCTGAATCTAACCAACTTTTTTAAATAAACCCTGTAAGGCTCAAACTCTTTTGACTCAATCCAGCTGCTAAATAAATTTTCGTCAATCGAGAGGATTTCGCTGTCGACAAAACTGACTGCGGTTGAAAACCGATTGGCTAAATTTGTGGCTAAAGAGTAGGTTCGTTGATTATCGGTATCAAGAGCATCACCGGCATGAAGCAAAAAAGCGTACTGCATAACTCTCTCTAACCGAATCTGAACAGCCATAAACCACTCTAAAAATGTTATTAGATTCTCTTTAGAGGTTCCTAAAGTTCCTTTGAAGTTAAGTGCATCATTAACAAGAAGCCCTAAAGCTGAGTACTCTTTTTCCCACTCTTCAAAATTCCCAAATAGTTTTGTCAAATCCCATGTATCTTCTGTTCTTATCTGGTCTCTAGTCTTAACAATCATTGCAACTCCTTAATTATGCTAACCATTCTTTTAGCAGCGAGAGCCCGGTGACTTATTTTGTTTTTCTCCTTTTGAGAATAACTGGCCATGGTTTTATTGTTCTCACCGACTAAAAATATTGGGTCGTAACCAAAACCTCCCATACCAAAAGGCTCGGTAGCAATCCTGCCTTCAAGCGACTCTTGAACTACATAAATTTTGGTGGGTGAGTAGATTAGTGCTATTGCACAAATAAAGTGGGCTCTTCTGTTGTCTACATGCTCTAGGTTTTTTAGAAGAAAAGCATTGCGCTCGGCACTCTCTAAAAGGCGGTTGTGTAACTCAAAACCATAGCGGGCACTGTAGATTCCGGGGCCTCCGTTTAAGGCCTCTACAGCCAAACCTGAATCATCGGCAAAAGTTGGTATTTTTGCCAATTCATACAATGCTTGGGCTTTGCCTAAAGCATTTCCGACAAACGTTGATTCATTTTCTTCATAATCAAATTCAATATTTAAATCTTTGGGACTGATTATCTCAAAGTCCTTAAACAGAGCACTCATCTCAATTTTTTTATGTTCGTTGTTTGAGGCAAAAAGTAGTTTCATTCTTTGAACATAGCCGATTTGTTACGGGGCGTCTATAAGGCGATTTAAAATTTTTTTAATGGAGTGCATCCCTGAATCAACTGTTCCCTTAGGAACATTCGTCAGCTTTGCCAAAACAGTATGAGTGACAGGATTGGGTCTGCTTGCCAACTCATTTAACGCACAACTAAAGTTGTACTCGCATCTGTTTAGCTTTTTCTCTACCCGCTCAATTAAAATCGGCTCGGCATTAATCTCTTTAAGAATCAGCAACTCCCTTCTTAAAAACTCCCTGTCACTGAAGTGGCGGTTTTTAATGGCAATCAGTTCATTTGTCCGTTCCCTTTTCTTTTGTGATTGGGCATACGTCTCACTGATTATCCTGGCTAACTCCTTTTCATTCATATCTAAAAACTTTGCCAAGAAAGGGATATGGGAAGAGTGCAACTCATCAACACATTTTAATACAAGTTGTAAAAATCTCCTTTTGAAAGTGGGATTGCTTCTTATCCTTTTTTTCAGTTGTCTGCAAATTTCACTGTCACTGTTCCAGGAGAGTTTTTGAGGATGATAAGAAAGCGGTTCATCGGCTATTTGGATTTGTTCCAGATCCTCAACTGTTCTGACTAAACTGTCGTAACGCCTTTTCTCTTTTGCCTGTTTTCTTAAAAAGATTTGAGCCTGTAGGTAGGCAACTCTTTTAACATAGTGGTCAAAGGGGAGGGTGGTAAAACTAAAATCCTCTATGAGATGCCTTAGACGACCCTCCATTGAGAAGAGCAGTTCAACAGCCTGCTCTTCATCTAAAATACGGATTTTGACTGGGTAGGTATAAAAGATGCAGCGACACTCATTGCAAATTTTCAGATAAAGGGATGCTCTCTCTTTTAAAGAACTGCTTTTGTCCAGGAGCATCTTTTGGTAAAGCAAAACATCATTTGTTAATTTGCTGCTCATCTTCATCTCTCCTTTTTGGCAAGGAGCAAAGAAAGCATAAACAATGCCAAGAGACAATTGCATAACAACAGAGAAACAGACTTTGAAATAGTTTTTTTAAGTGTTAAATGTTTATAAAGCTTTTTTGACCAAAGAAATCAGTTTTTTCTTTAACTCTTCTAAAGGGCCTTCAACAGTAGCTCCTGCTGCCTTTTTATGGCCGCCGCCGCCTAAAGAGGCACTCAATTTGCCGACATCAACATTGCTGTAGTGACTGGCTCTGAAGCCTAACTCCCACCCATTTTCTTCAATGATTTTAAAGTAGAGCACTACCTCAACATCTTCGACACTTAACAACTGGGCATATAAACTGTCGGTGGGTCGTTGATCATAACCGTACTTATCTACATCTTCTTGTTTTTCGACAACGATAATCAGTTTACCGTCCAAATATTTTTCACTTTCCAAAAGGAGCTTTGCCAAAAACTGCCGGGATTCCAAAGAGTGAAAGCCCTCCATTCGGTTGTAGATATCGTTGGGGGAGACTCCCAACTCTACCAACTCTCCCATGAGGTTGAAAGTTTCGCCTCTGTATGGGCCGATAAAACGTAAAAACCCGGTATCGGTAGCCAATCCAAAAAAGATGTGATCTGCAATCTCATTTGTGATTTCCAAATCAAGAGCTTTGTAAAGTTGCATTATACACAAAGACGTGGAAAAGCTTTTAGGTACAATGTAGGCTAAATCACTATACTTTGTTCCTGAAGCGTGGTGATCTACCGTTAAAACAGTCAGTCCCTTAATCTCATCTGCCAAATAGCCGATTCGATCCATTGTCGAACAATCAACCATAACAACCAGAGGGTTACGCTCATAAAGGCTTTTTTCAATATGGGGGGCAAACTGATCTTTGTAGTGTTTTATCTCTTTACGTAAAAAAGGGCCTGCATTGGCAATGTGAGTCTCTATCCCCATACTCTGGAGGAGTTTTTGCATTGCGAATTGGCTGTGGATACAATCCCCGTCAGGACTCACGTGTCCTATTACCACAGCAACCGTTGCTTCTTTAATTGCATCGATTATTGCTTTTGGTACAGGGGGGTATTTAAACATTTCTAAGCAATCTCGGCTTTTTTAAACTCAACGAGAGGTTGTTTCATGTTTTCAACGGTTTCCCGATTCACAACAACCCGTTTAACCCCCTTTTGGGAGGGCAACTCATACATAACTTCAACCATTAAATTTTCAACTATCGATCTGAGTCCTCTGGCTCCCGTCTTTTTTTCAATTGATTTCTCGGCAATAGCTTCAATTGCCTCATCTTTAAAGACAAGTTCGACACCGTCCATTTTTAAACTGGCTGTATATTGTTTAATGATTGAGTTCTTGGGCTCAACGATAATCTTCATTAAATCCTCTTTGGTGAGGTTATTTAGAGCAACATGGAGGGGAAGACGTCCGATAAATTCGGGGATAAGTCCGAATTTAATTAAATCATCCGGATGCAACTGTTTAAACAAAGCGGCTGTATCTTTCTCTTCCAAAGCGGTAAGTTTTGCCCCAAAACCCATCTGATGGGCGGCAACCCTTTTTTCAATAACTTTATCGAGACCGACAAAAGCTCCGCCGCAGATAAAAAGGATATTGCGGGTATCGATTTTTAACATCTCTTGATTGGGGTGTTTTCTTCCGCCCTGAGGAGGAACAGAAGCCTCGGTCCCTTCGATAATCTTTAAAAGGGCCTGTTGAACACCTTCGCCCGAGACATCTCTGGTTATTGAGACATTTTCCCCTTTCTTGGCGATTTTATCGATCTCATCGATAAAGATGATTCCGTGTTCGGCAGCTGTAATGTCATTATTGGCATTCTGAATCAGTTTTAAAAGGATATTTTCAACATCTTCGCCCACATAACCGGCTTCTGTAAGGGTAGTGGCATCAGCTATGGCAAAAGGAACCTTAAGCTTTTGGGCCAGAGTTTTTGCCAAAAGAGTTTTCCCAGTTCCCGTGGGTCCGATTAACAGGATATTTGTCTTATCCATCTCAAGACCCTCGGCCTTAAACTCCCCTTTGTATTTAACCCTTTTATAGTGGTTGTAAACGGCAACAGATAAAACCTTTTTAGCCTCATCTTGGCCGATTACATAATCGTTAAGGTATTTGTGGATCTCTTTAGGGGTAGGAATTTCACCTAAAAAATCGTCTGTGACAACTTCATAGGTGGGATCTGCTTTGAGTATATCGTTACAAGTATGGATACAATCCTCACAGATAGCCACTCCCGGTCCGTCTATGAGACGTCTGACCTCTTTCGTACTGCGGCCACAAAAAGAACAAACCTTATTATTACGTGCCATTTAAGCTCTCTCCATAACAGTGTCTACTAAACCATATTCAAGAGCTTCCTGTGCTGTAAAAAAGAAGTCTCTTTCAATGTCGGCTGCTATTACTTGGCTGCTTTTTCCGGTGTGTTTGGCAAAGTAATCAACACTGAGCTTTTTTATCCTAAGCAACTCTTTGGCATGGATCTGGATATCGGAAACTTGACCGTTAACCCCTCCCCAAGGCTGGTGAATCATTACCCTAGCCGAGGGTAATATCGAGCGTTTACCCTTTGTACCGGCACAAAGGAGCAAAGCCCCCATTGAAGCTGCTTGTCCTAGGCAGATAGTCTGCACATCACTCTTAATATACTGTATTGTATCATAAATGGCCAATCCGGCAGTAACACTTCCACCGGGAGAGTTGATGTATAGACTTATATCTTTATTTGGGTCTTCAGATTCCAAAAACAGCAACTGCGCTACAATTAAATTGGCAATCTGAGAGTTAATCTCATCGCCTAAAAATATTATTCGGTCTCTGAGAAGACGGGAATAGATATCGAAAGAGCGCTCCCCAACCCCTGAGTGCTCTATTACGACTGGAACCAAAGCTCCTTTGGTATTGTTAGAAAGATCAATCATCACAAATTTTCCTTAAGAGGTGATAAACTCTTTGTAGGAGCGTTTATCTTTCTCTATAAAACTATTTTTCTCCAAGAGAAAATCGTTGGCTTTCCCGATTTTCATATCATCTTCAATTATTGGACGGTAGTACTTTTTAGTCTGCTCCTCAGCCTCTGGGCCAAGCTGTTTTTCCACCTCTTCGTTTAAACTCTCTTCATCAATGGAAAAATTCTCTTTCTCTTTGATTTTCTCTAGAAGAAGTTGGTGTCTTATTCCGATTTCAGACTCTTTTCTCCAAGATTCAATGATTTCCTCTTTGCTTTGGCCTTGCATCTGTAAAAATTGAACTACCTGGTCTTCAGCCAAGCCCCATTGGGAAACAAAGCGTCTCCAGGCCGAATCAAGTTCAATGTCAATCATAGATTTAGGAACGGCAATTGTTACACCCTCCAAAATCTTTTCCAAAGTCTTTTCAAGCTTTACCCTGTTCATCTTAACATCAATATCTTCCTGAAGTTTCTTTTTTGTCCCCTCAGTTAAATCTTTAACTGTTTTGTACTGTTCATTGACATCTTGGGCAAACTCATCATCTAGAAGAGGGACATCTCTAAATTTAACCTCTTTAACACTTATTTTAAGGTTAAACTTCTCTTCTTCCCGCTCTTTTTCAACGACTTTGTCCTCATCTTTCTTTAAGCCGATAACATCATCATCTATTTTATAGGTGCTTGTCCCTTTACCGACAGTGAAGATAAAATCTTCCCTTTTTGTCTCTTCAATTTCATTGCCCTGGGCATCAATTTCAACTAAATCAACAGTAACTATATCGTCTTTGGCTATCGGCTGACTTTTGTCGATAACCATAGCATTTTGCTCTCTGAGACGCTCCAATGCTTCATCAATATCCTCTTTAGAAATTGCAACTTTAGGAATCTCTATCTTTAAATCGGTATAGGCAGGTAACTCAAAGAGGGGCATAATATCGTAAGTGACAGCAAAAGTAAGTTCATTGTCGATATCGACTTTTAAGTTTTCTTCATCCAATAAAGAGGGCTGACTGTAGGGCAGCGGTCTGTATTTATCTTCAATCTCTTTTAAAGCCTCTTGGACTGCCTGGTCAATTGTTGAGAAGACCGATTCCTCTCTCATGCTGGGGCCAAACTTCTGTTCTAATACACTTGCAGGAGCTTTCCCTTTCCTGAAACCGGGAATCTGAAGGCTCTTGGTATACTTATCAACAACTTTTTTGTAAGAGTCCGCTAAAGTCTCTTGACTTACCGTTAAGGATAACTCTATTGCAGAGTTCTCTGTTTCCTTAATGCTCTGTTTGCTTATCATCATAATTTCCTCATATCTAAGATTAATCTATAGTAAACAAACCTTACCTATGGTGGCAAGGGGATAACCCGCGCTACTATAGCAGAAACAAAACAAAAATGCGAGTCTTTTAGAAGTATCTGTTTACCCAATCGTAGATAATCCAAATAAAAAGAGGAAAAATCTTCCTCTTTTACACAGATAATCGGCCTTATTTTTATAAAAAATATGAAAACTGAACAATGGGCTAATAAAAGAAAAAAGGAGCTAAAAAGCTCCTTTTTGCTCCCCCGGACGGACTCGAACCATCGACAGGGTGGTTAACAGCCACCTGCTCTACCGACTGAGCTACAGGGGAGTGCTGTAGAACAATTGGCAGTTTATAGGACACTCCCTTTCATGTCAATATAGTTTATGAAATGTTTAATTTATAAACTTCCCAAGTTGATTCAATTATGGTTCTAAGATCGCTGTAATTGGCTTTCCAACCTAAAACTTCCTTTGCTTTGGCAGAACTTGCAATAAGTTTTGCCGGATCTCCCGGCCTTCTGGCAGTTACTTTTTCAGCGATTTTCATCTTAGTAATTAAGCGGGCTTCTTCAATGATCTGACGGACGCTGATCCCCTTTTCACTGCCGAGATTAACTATTAAAGGACTCTTATTGTTCAACAAATAATCAGAGGCTTTGACATGGGCATCGGCCAAATCTGTGACATGGATATAATCTCTGACACCGGTTCCGTCTTCGGTCGGATAATCATTGCCAAAGATCTCAATACAGGGGCGCTTTCCGATTGCAACTTCCATAACTACCGGAATCAGATTAGCCGGGTTTCTTTCCAAGTTAGTCATCTTTTTATTTACATCGTAGCCGGCTGCATTGAAATAGCGCAATGAGACATAGTTTAAATTCTTCAGTTTATTATACCAAGCCAAATTTTGTTCAATGGCAAGTTTTGTGTAACCGTAGTAATTAGTCGCCTCAGTTGGGTGGTTTTCATCAATCGGTAAATAGTGGGGTTCCCCGTAAACGGCGGCAGAAGAGGAGAGGATAAAATTTTTGACATTACTCTCTGCACAGGCGGCTATAAGATTCAGAGAACCGTTTATATTGTTGAAGGCATATTTAGTGGGATTGAGCATCGATTCTCCGGCAGCTTTAAAGGCTGCCAAATGAATGACAACATCCCAACTCTCTTTAAATACAGTTTTTAAGTCTTCTTTATTATTAATAGAACCTTCGTAAAAGAGCGACTGCTTTGAGATATTTTCCCTTAAGCCACTGCTTAAATCATCAAATACTGCAACAGTATCGCCTCTTTTAAGAAACTCAAGGGCAACATGGGTGCCTATATAGCCACCACCGCCGCATAAAAGGACTCTCATAGATACTCCCTCTTTTTAAGAAAACTTACCGATTATCTTTCTTAATTCAGCCAACTTTTCAGCTAAAAGTTCTTTTGTTGCAGCCTCGGTAATCAGGCGCAGATACCCCTCTGTATTCGATTTTCTGACGTTAAACCACCACGAATCAAACTCTATGCGGTAACCGTCAAAATCGTATACGGCAGTCGGTCTATCCTCTGTAACAAAGCGGTTATAGAGAGTTTCCATTGCCAAATCTTTCTCTGTGATGGCAAAATTTATTTCACCGCTGTTGGCATATTTTACAAATGAGTCAATAAACTGCGATAAACTAACCCCTTGCTGTTTTAATTTTGCCACAACATCCAAAACAATCAGAGTCGCAACCATTGCCGAATCACAGTAAAAGAAATCTTTGAAGTAGTAGTGACCGGCTAATTCTCCGCCGAAGATCCCATCTATCTCTCGCAGTTTCAGTTTCGCAAAGGCGTGACCGACTTTCCAAGTCACAACATCCGCCCCAAGACTCTTTAAATATTCGCTTGTCGAACGGCTTGTCCTGATGTCGATAAGAACAGAAGCCTTCTCTTTCTCTAAAAAATATTTACCGATTAAGCCTGTTATATAATCGGGTTGAATAAAGCGCCCCAACTCATCAATAAACATAACTCTGTCGGCATCACCGTCAAAAATTATTCCAATATCACTGTTATTGGCTAAAACGGCAGCCTTAATATCTTCACAGTTCTCTTCTATCAGAGGATTGGGTTCATGGGCGGGAAAAGTTCCGTCTAGATGGTCGTAGAGGTAGTGATGGTTCTCCCCCAAAAGCTCTTTGGTCAATAAGTTTGCCATCCCATGGGATAAGTCGATACTCAGATTCAGGTTTTCTATTGAGGAAATATATTTTTGTAAAAATTCTAAATAAGGGCTTTTGGCATCCTTGTTAATAATTTGGCCTTTAGCCGAAGATTTGGTTATGACTGATGTGTTAACCATCTCTTCGAGGTCTTTTAAACCGGTCTCATAACCGACGGGTAAAGACCCTTTTTTAGAAATTTTCATCCCGTTGTACTCTTTGGGATTGTGACTGGCAGTTATTTGAACCGAAGCATCAGAAGCAAAAAATGAGGTAGCAAAGTAGACCATTGGGGTAGTGGCTAAACCGATATCCCACACATCAGTGCCGCTGTCGGTAATTCCTGCACATAAAGAGTTAAATATCTCTTCACTCGATAATCTCACATCCCGACCGACAACAATATTTTTTGCCTTTAAGAGACGGCTCAGGAAATACCCTACTTTGTAAGCTAACTCTTTATCAAAATCTTTGTTGTAGATCCCCCTGATATCATAAGCTTTAAAGACGCTCACTGCCATTCTCCTCTATCGATTTGGCAAACTCTTTGGGACTGATAAGCTCAAAAAACAGATTCAAACCATCCTGTAGCTCAACTTTCGTTACCAACCTAAAAAAGAGACGGTGTAATAGGGAGGCCTCGGGAATTGAAGCGGCGGGCATACCGGACTGGGCACTGCGTAATGCATTGTTTTTTGTCACGACAGAGATACTTTTTATCGCTGAAGCATCAAAAGAACCTTCAAGTTTTTCGTAAGTACTCTTTCTTTTGCTTGAGCGGAGAGGGAAACCCAATAAGGAGGGGATCCTTTCAAAATCCTCGTAGTGGTAAGTATCGTTAATTTTAAACATAAAAACACCGAAATCCCGAATTACAGAGGCATCTGTTGCAAACCATGTGGCAAAAGTGCGGTAGGTGATTTTACCGTTAAAACGTTCTTCTAAATTTTTTAAAAATTGTTGTGATTCATTATCCATATCTTTGACTCTCTATCTTCTTTTTAGTTTATCATATATACTCCGCCACTAAAAGGCAAACACATTTAATGGACCAATATTTAGCCAAAGACTTTACCAAATTACTGAAAAATAACGCTGTAAGTGTCCGGCGTCAGATGCTTAACACCGAGACAGACGTTATGAGAATCTATGATCAAAACCTCGTTGAATTACCCGTAACAGTTGACCTTTACGGCAACTGGGCCAGAATAACCGATTACAGTGATTCTCCTTTCAGTGAACAAGAGATAGAGTCTATCACCGATATTGTCTGTCGTATGGCGTATGTCGAAAAAGAGAGAGTTATCTTTCACAGAAGAGAAAAAAGAGTTGCCAAAGAGCAACACGAGACCATCAACAAAGAGTCTTTGTTTGTCACGGTAAAAGAGAATACCCTTTTATTCAAAGTAGATTTAACAAAGCGGATTGATACAGGTCTCTTTTTAGACCAAATGGTAGTTCGGGAAGTGGTAAAAAGTATCAGCACTAATTTAAGAGTGCTGAATCTCTTCTCTTATACTGGCTCTTTCAGTGTCTATGCTGCCTCGGGAGGAGCAAAGAGGGTAACCTCTGTTGATTTATCGGCTACTTATTGCTCTTGGTGTAAAGAAAACCTACAAACCAATTTATTTGGTGGGGATAACTATCCGGTTGTAAATGGAGATGCCTTACAGTTTATTCAAGAGGCAATTCAAAAAAAAGAACATTACGATTTAATAATTTTTGACCCTCCCACATTTTCTAACAGCAATAAAGCTAAAGACGATTTTAATGTTCAAAAAGACTATTTAAAATATATCCATCTTTTAAATGCTCTTTTAGTAAAAGAGGGGAAACTGCTCTTCTCTGTTAATTTTAAGAACTTTGTTTTTGATACAAAGAAAATAGATGGATATGATATCATTGAGATTACTAAAGATATCCTTGCTCCCGGGTTCTCGGCTAAAAGGAGCTCTTTAAGAAGTTGGATTTTAACTAAAAAAAGGGAGTCAAAAAGGATGACTGAACAAAGAGAGAAAAGAAAAAAAACACCTCACAGAGGTAAAGATAACTTTAATCAAAACAGAAACAATGATGATTTTGTTTTAAATTATGACGATAACGGTTATACCCCTAAACGGGATTTGAGAGATTATCAAAAAAGAGACGAGAGACCAAAAAGAGATTATCAAAGCAGAGATAACCGAGCACCCAGGGAAAGACGAGAGTACCAAAGCAGAGACGATCGGCCGCGAAGAGATTACCAAAGTAGGGACGACCGAGCTCCCAGAGAACGAAGGGAATACCAAGGTAGAGATGAGAGACCCCGTAGAGATGATCAATCTCCACGAAGGGATTTCCAAAGTAGAGACGATCGGCCGCGAAGAGATTACCAAAGTAGGGACGACCGAGCTCCCAGAGAACGAAGGGAATACCAAGGTAGAGATGAGAGACCCCGTAGAGACGATCGAGCCCCCCGAAGGGATTTCCAAAGTAGAGACGATCGGCCGCGAAGAGATTACCAAAGCAGGGACGACCGAGCTCCCAGAGAACGAAGGGAGTACCAAGGCAGAGACGAAAGACCCCGTAGAGACGATCAAACCCCCCGAAGAGATTATCAAAGCAGAGAAGAAAGACCCAGGAGAGACTTTCAAGATAGGGAGCAGCGACCAAGGAGAGATTACCAAGATAGGGAACAACAACCATCCAGAAGAACAGATGGACAGAGACCCAGAGAGGCTCAAAAATCGAGAGGCCCTAAAGTTTATGGGTATGATCGTTTTAAAGAGAGAGGTAGTCGTTCAAAACCCCAAAGAGATGAGAGAGAAGAGCAATAATCTAATTCAGACTCAGAAAACGCATTGGGTTTTCTGAAACAAAAAGATTGATCTCTTGGTCACTGAAAGGACTTAATTCAAAAATTCTAAGATAATTTGAATAGGATTCGACTTTTGCTAAATTAATCATAAAATCGGATCCAAATAATGAGCGTTCCAATATTCTTTGGGCGCTTTTTTTATCATCCAGTTCTTTTATAAAATTATAAAGATTTTCGTAAAAGAGGGGGTCTGTACCGCTGAAAGAGAAATCAGCATAAACATTCTCATAGGATATCATCAGCTCAATTATCTCTAAAAACCAGGGGTCAGATGTAAAAGAGCGGTCAAAAAGGACTTTTAAAGGCGATTTACCGATTGGGTTGTACTGTCTCCCATAATGGGCAAAATCTATTTTCAGTTTGGGGTAGTGTTCCAGTACCACTTTCCAGGCAGAAGGGTTGGTATACTGTTGGGCTAATTTGGCATTGACACCCCTAAAACCTTGGTCGTCACAGTGGGTGATGATAGCTATGTTTTTACTCTCACAAAATTGGTAGATATACCTTATTTTCTTTAACTTATCTTTCTCTTCAGGCCAAGGATTTGTCCCTAAAGGAGGATATAATTTTATCCCCCTGAACTGTTTCTGTTTATTCCGTTTTGAAGACCAATTAACAGAAAAATCATCTCTGATATAAGCTTGGAGCAATTTCTTAATAAATTCGAGTGAATGCACCTCAGTGTTTATTCCCAAAAAGGGGAAGAACTCCAACAAACCCTCTTTATTCTCCTTTTTATAACTCTCAATTCCGGCCAATGTATCTTTTACATAATCAATCAGTTTTTCCTGTTTTTCAGTCGTATAATAGGCTTTGGCATCATTCTCATCCAAAAGACGGGAGAAATCCATAACAAGAGGAATAAGGGCATACTTATCATAGGCAACGTCTCTGAAATAAAATTTGCCGTCTCTGATGTAAGCTTTGGGCGGATACATTAAATTATGGGGTTGCTTAGCCTTTGGGGCAGCCTCTTTCGATTCAAACTGCCCCTTTAAATCGGCCTCCATAAAAGCAAATATTTTGGCAATGGGCTGTTCAAAAAGACTAAACATGTTTAAGAGGGTAATTAAACCCTGTTGACCCCGGTTTGAAGGGGTCAACAAGTATCCGGGGGAGAGGGCTCCGCTGGTTATAAACTCAGTTATGTTATCGGCAATTGAATCAACAAAAGAGACAAAGTTGGGGTGAGTGAGATTCATTGCATGCATGTGCGAATCAAAAAAGTAGCGTTCCATAATCTTAGTATAATGAAGTAAAAGAGCCCGTCAATAAAAAAGGGCTCTTTAAGCTACCCCATTTTAGCAACTTTTTTACTCCATGAGTCTCTTAAGGTGACAGTTCTGTTAAAAACCAGATTATCTGAACTGTGGTCTCTACTGTCAGCCATAAAATAACCGTTACGTAAAAACTGCAGGTACTGTCCGCTTTTAACCTCTTTTAAGAAAGGTTCTACTTTTGCCTCTTTAATAACAGTCAAAGAGTCGGGATTTAAATCATCAAGGTAGTTTCCGGTCTCTGAACCGGGAACTTCAGTTAAAAAGAGTTTATCGTAGAGTCTGACTTCGGCATTTAAAGCATGCTTTACGCTTACCCAATGGCTGGTTCCCCGGACTCTTCTCATATCACTACTCATTCCCCCTTTTGATAGTGGGTCATAGGTACAGTGGACTTCTAAAATATTTCCCTCTTCATCCTTGATGACATCGGTACAGGTTATGTAATAGGCGTGTTTAAGTCTTATCTCGTTTCCCGGATAGAGACGATGGTATCCTTTGGGAGGATTTTCCATAAAATCTTCCCTCTCAATATAAATTTCACGGGAGAAGGGGACTTCTCTGGTTGAAGCTGCAGGGTCTTCGGGATTATTTTCTGCAACCAAATACTCACTCTTGTTTTCTGGGTAGTTGGTAATCACAACCTTAAGCGGATCTAAAATTGCCATAACCCTCTGGGCTCTCTTATTTAAATCTTCCCGAACACAGAACTCCAAAAGGGAGTGGTCAACCAAACTCTCAACTTTCGCAACACCAACACGGCTGACAAAATCGATTAAACTTTCGGGGGAGTACCCTCTGCGTCTGATTCCCGAAATTGTCGGCATTCTTGGGTCATCCCACCCCGTTACCACCTTAGAGTTAACCAATTGGAGCAGTCTTCTCTTACTCATCATCGTGTAACTGATGTTTAAGCGGGCAAATTCATACTGCTTTGGGGTGTGGTCGATATCATCAATGGAAGTTGCCCAGTCGTAAGCCGGACGGTGGTCTTCAAATTCCAATGTACAAAACGAGTGGGTAATGTTTTCAATCGCATCACTGATTGGATGAGTGTAATCGTACATAGGATAGATACACCACTTGTCGCCCGTTCGGGGATGTGATGCAAACTTAATTCTATACAAAGCGGGGTCCCTTAAGTTCATGTTGGGACTAGCCATATCAATCTTTGCCCTCAAAACATACTTTCCCTCAGGATGTTTGCCTTGGCGCATCTCTTCAAACAATTTAAGGCTCTCGTTGATAGGGCGGTTGCGGTCGGGGCTGTTTTTACCCGGTGTTGTCAATGTACCCCGGTACTCTCTGACCTCTTCACCACTCAAAGAATCAACATATGCTAAATCTCTTTTAATCAGGTTCACTGCAATTTGGTGCAGTTGCTCATAGTAATCACTGGCATGGTATAAATAGTCTCCCCAGTCGTAACCAAGCCATTTAATATCCTCTTGAATTGCCTCTATATACTCCATCTCCTCTTTTTCGGGGTTTGTATCGTCAAAACGGAGATGGCATTTACCGCCATATTTTTGGGCTAAACCAAAATTTATCCAAATCGATTTTATATGACCGATGTGGAGATAGCCGTTGGGCTCAGGGGGAAAGCGGGTGATGATAATATTATCGGTAACCCGGTTGTTTGCCAGATCATCTTCAATAATCCGCTCTAAAAAGTTTAAAGGTCTCTCTTCTTTTTTCTCAATAAATTCTTCTGCCATTATTATTCCTCTCCCTTCCAAAGGGGGTCAGTGATAAACTATCCTATCACAGAGACGATAAGAGAGAAAAGAGAGTTTAAGTAGATGACACACTACTATTGCCTCGCTACAATGGGATAAATGGAATCCCAAGAGAAACCAAGTCTTATCTTACAACTTTTACGCCTCTCTCTGCCTATTATGATAGGGAATCTGTTGCAAACCCTCTACAACATGGCCGATGCCTTCTTTTTAGGAAAACTAGGAAAAGAGGCAATAAGCGCCCCCTCAATCACAATGAATATAAGCAACTTTATAATTGTCTTTGGGGCAGCTTTTTCGATTGCCGGAACGACTATGTTAAGTCAAGCCTACGGGGCAAATAAAGAGAACAAAGAGCGACTTGATTTTCTTGCCTCCCAAATATTCTTAGTCAATTTTGTGATGAGCTTGGTGGTCACTTTCAGCGGATTTTTTTTGACCAGACCTTTAATGAACATAATGAAAGTCCCCTCAGGTTTAACTTACGATTATACCTACCAGTACATGAGTATTACTTTTCTGACAATGCCACTTATGTTCATCGACTTTATTCTGAGAGGAATTTTACAGGGAATCGGTAACTCAATTACTCCGCTGTTTGTCCAAAGTTTTTCTGTTTTACTCAATGTTGTCTTAGACCCAATATTTATCTTCGGTTGGGGACCGATTCCCCCCATGCAAGTCAGCGGTGCAGCCTGGGCCACTTTCATAGCCCGCCTTTTCAGCAGCGCAGTCTCTTTAATTATCCTTTTCGGTGGTTTTAAAGGGATAAAGGTTCATTTTAAGCTTTTAAAACCGGAGAAGAGAACTTTAACACTGATGACAAAAATAGGATTGCCGGCTGCCGTCGGCCAATCGGTTTCCTCTTTGGGCTTTGCTGTAATTCAACAAGTTGTAAACACATTCGGTACTGCCGTGATTGCAGCTTTCGGAGTCGGAAACAGAATTCAATCCCTTTTTAATATGCCGGCTCAGGGGATAAGTCAGGCAACGGCGATTTTAGTGGGGAACAATTTAGGGCGAAGTGACGATAAAAAGGCCTCCAAAATTGTTTTGATAGCGACAGCCGTAAGCGGTGCTTTTATAACCGTCGGAATGGTTTTAGTCCTTATATTCGGTCCTTATGTGATAAGATTCTTTGTGGATGACCCCGATGTCATAAAACATGGGGTGACCATGTTTAAATATACCACAACCGGTGTTATCCTGTTCGCCGTATTCACGGTGGTTTTAGGGGCCTTCCAGGGGGGCGGTGAGACCAAAGTTGTCATGATTCTTAACATTGTCCGATTATGGGTTATAAGGGTACCTTTATGTTATCTGCTGCCGTGGCTTTTTAATTTCGGCGCAGTAGGAATTTGGATAGCAATGCTAATCAGCAATTTGGTGGTCTCTTTTTGGTCTTTTATTCTCTTTGCAAAGGGAAAATGGAAAAAGAGAATAAACTTTTAACTTTTTCAAAAAGAAGTTACAGTATTAGATTACAAGAGGAGGGATTTCTTGGAGACCGACTCTAAATACAGAGGCAAAACTTTTTTCAAAACAATTCGCACAATCATCCTAGGGACAATAATAGTCCTTTTAGCCGTAATAATCATAGTTTGGACCCGCTCTTTAAGAGAAAAAGATAACTACGAACAGCAGAAAAAGGTATTAACCGAAGTCCTCCAGCAACAGGGAGAGGTGGGGCTTTTAGAGATGGCCGGAGTAGAGGTCAATGAGATATTCTACGGTGAACAGGGAGTCTCTCTCTTTTTGGGCAGTATGAGCGATTACCGCTACAGCTCCGAAGAGATGCGCAACATTGCCATCTACGAGAAAGCCAACAAAAGCGTCGTTCACATAACAACGGTCTCTTCGGCTCTCAATACTTTTTTGGAGATAATTCCAATTCAGGGAACCGGCAGCGGGGTAATAATTAGTAAAAACGGTTATATCCTCACAAATGCCCACGTTGTTGAAAATGCCACAGAGCTGAGTATAAACCTCCATGACGGATCAAAGTTTAAAGCGACACTCATCGGAACAGATAAAGAGAATGATTTGGCTGTCCTTAAAGTTGATGCCCCTTCTCAGGTTGTTTTTGAACCGATTGAGTTCGGAAGCTCAAAGAATTTAAAAGTGGGGCAAAAAGTTGTAACAATCGGCAATCCTTTCGGCTACGACAGGACAATGACCACCGGCACTGTTTCCGGTCTTGGTCGACCCGTCAGAATTGACGAGAATACGATTATAAACGGGATGATCCAAACCGATGCGGCAATTAATCCCGGTAACAGCGGAGGGCCGCTGTTAGACAGTATGGGACAGATGGTGGGTCTGTGTACCACAATCCATACCACAACGGGAACTTCCAGCGGAGTGAGCTTTGCAATACCGATAGAGACAGCCATTGCAGTTATCCCCGATTTGATAAAATACGGAAAAGTTTATCGGGGATGGTTGGATGCGACGCTGGTTCAGCTGGACGCTGCGATAGTTAATTATGGGGGACTTTCAGCCGATAAAGGTCTTTTAGTCTCTCAGGTTAAAGGTGGCGGGAAAGCAGAGAAGGGGGGACTCAAAGGGGGAACTCAGAGAGTTCAGTACGGAACTTCTGTGATTTATCTCGGAGGCGACATCATAAGCGCAATTAACGGAAAACCTGTTGGTGACTATGCCGATTTATTCAGTGCCCTTGTCAATACAAAAGCCCAAGACACTATCGCTGTCACGGTAATCAGAAAACAGGAGATAAAAGAGTTGAAAATAGAGTTGGTAGAACGTCCGGAGGCTTACCAGTGGACAGTTCGCTGAGGGGCAAAGATTTTAAAGTCGTTGCCGATTACAACCCCGCCGGAGACCAACAGGAGGCTATCGACTTACTGGTTGCGGGAATAGAGTCGGGTTACGAAAGACAGACATTAAAAGGGGTAACAGGTTCCGGTAAAACGTATACGATGGCAAAAATCATTGAGAAGGTTCAAAAGCCAACCCTTGTTTTAAGTCACAATAAAACCTTAGCCGCCCAACTGTTCAGAGAATTCAAATCTTTTTTCCCCGACAATGCCGTTGGGTACTTTGTCTCAACATACGATTATTATCAACCGGAAGCGTATGTTCCCGGCAAAGACCTCTACATAGAAAAAGATGCTGATGTCAATGATGAAATCGAGCGGCTGCGTCTCTTTGCCTCCTTTGCGCTGATGGAACGCAGAGATGTCGTTATCGTAGCGACAGTCAGTTGTATTTTTGGTCTCGGAAGCCCTGTTTCAGTCAGAGAGATGGTTAAACACCTTGTTGTGGGGCAGAAATTTAACCACAAAAGTGACTTGGAAGACCTGATTCGGATGCAGTATGAACGTAATGACATGGTATTGGAACCGGGAACCTTTCGGGTAAGAGGGGATGTGATTGAGATTTATCCCTCCTATTTGGAGATTGCTTTAAGGATTCATCTGAATTGGGATGAAATTGAGAAAATCGAGTGGTTTGAGCCGGTATCGGGAAAAAGAGTTGAATTTTCAACTTCAATAACCCTTTATCCAGCCAAGCAGTTTGTCATTCCCCCTGAGCAGGTTAAAGAGGGGATTAAAAGAATCGAGTTAGAGAAGGAGTATCAGTACAACTATTTCTTGGACCAAGGAAAACTTTTAGAAGCCGAGAGGATAAAAACAAGGGTTGAGTACGATTTAGAGATGCTGCAGGAACTCGGTTACTGTTCCGGCATTGAAAACTACTCAAGACCGCTGGGGAATCGGAAAGAGGGGGAGACTCCGCCGGTGTTGCTTAACTATTTTCCCAAAGGGTTTCTCACTTTTATAGATGAGTCTCACGTTACTATCCCTCAAGTGGGAGGGATGTACGAAGGAGACCGCAGCCGCAAACTGAATTTAGTTAATTACGGTTTCAGACTCCCCTCTGCTTTGGATAACCGCCCCCTAAAATACGATGAGTTTGATAAAACTGTAGGTCAGAGAATCTATGTCTCGGCAACCCCTGCATCCCGCGAGTTGGAAGAGTCGGCTCAAGTAGTGGAACAGATTATCAGACCAACCGGACTGTTGGATCCTTTGGTTGAAGTGCGACCTACCGAGGGCCAAATTGAGGATCTGTACACTGAAATCAAGAAAAACGTTGCCCAAAAAGAGCGGGTGTTGATTACTACACTCACTAAAAGAATGGCCGAAGATTTAACCGATTATCTCTCTAACCTTGGTCTGAAGGTGAGGTATCTTCACTCGGAAGTTGAAACTATCGAAAGGGTGGAAATACTCAGAGACTTAAGATTGGGCCAATACGACATTTTAGTGGGAATAAACCTCCTTAGAGAGGGACTTGATCTACCCGAAGTCTCTCTGATCGCTATTTTGGATGCCGATAAAATCGGTTTCTTAAGATCGGCAACTTCTTTAATCCAGACAATCGGTCGGGCTGCCAGAAACGTCGGCGGTAGGGTAATTATGTATGCCGATCGCATCAGCGATGCCATGAGAGAAGCAATCAGTGAGACCGACAGAAGGCGTAAAATTCAGCAAGAGTACAATGAGAAACACAATATTACCCCGACAACCATAAAAAAATCGATTCAAGACTTAATCACCAGGGAAAAGGAGGAGAAAGCCGACCTCCAAAAAGATGACATTAAGTTGATTAAGTCTAAATTTAACCTCCTTGTTGCCAAAGAACGCAAACAATACATAAGAGAGTTGGAAAAAGAGATGCTCGAACAGGCTAAAAACTTAGCTTTCGAACAGGCAGCAATTCTCAGAGATGAAATTGAAGCAATTAAGAATATGATAATAAGCTGAACCCTACCATTTGGTACTAAAAATAACTTTATCCAAAGGCCCATTAACAGTTAAACTGCGTTGCCCTTTTATCCTTTTACTTATATAGCCGTAAATATCACTAGCAGTAATTGTACCGTTTTTCAGAACCGGTATTTGATTTAACGGTTTTAATGAACCATCTACTACCAGCTGTCCAGCCTCCAGTTTTTCGTTAGTACCATCACCATGGTCCCAGCCCAATGATTCAAGCAAATAGGTTGTAAATACACCATGGAAATGGTTCTCAGGATCAGTAAACAGTTTTCCTGTATCATAAGCCGTAAATTTATTTTTTCTAAAAATGGACCATTCGTATGAATCCTGATTAGCGCTACTGGCTGAAATAGTCAAAAGGCGAGGGTTATAATTGGCAGGGTTAAGGTAGGGTTGTACATAATTACCGCTGTAACAGGAATCAAGAATCAAAATTGAATTGCCCTTACTCATTTCATTAAATTTTTCCAACAGCACTGCCGTATCCAAATAGTCATATTCTTTATTCCCGGGTAAGTCTGCAACAATCAAGTCCCCG
>Ga0265293_10003264_pt1 | contig 30440 bp, 32 predicted proteins | sample Munlanlewell138R_FD_192505 | JGI IMG/M metagenome (GOLD analysis project Ga0265293, IMG submission 192505) | Leachate microbial communities from a municipal landfill in Southern Ontario, Canada - Leachate well 138R | ecosystem: Engineered > Solid waste > Landfill > Unclassified | place: Canada... | reverse complement strand
AAGGTCGGATGATTTTAACTCAACAAGAAGATAGAGAGGCTCAAAAAAATTTAAGAGAGAAGTTTAAGCATGATATTAAAGCGCTCAATTCTATAGAGCTAAATCAAGGTAAATTTTTAGAAAAATTTGATGAGATGCAAGAGTGGCACAGTGGTGTATCAAAAGCCTTTGAAAACTTTACTAATGTTCAACTCCCAGAGCTTGATAATGTGGTACATAAACATATAGATATGCTCAGGGTTGCAGAACAAGATCACTATAATCAAATCAAAGCAACTCTGCAAAAAGCTTTAGAAAATAAGTATGATGTAAGTGAAGATATAGAGAGTTTAAAAGAGAATCTTACTAGTATGCGTGCTATCTCTGATGATATTGCAAAAGCCATCACAAAACACACTCTAGAGCAACTCTCAGGCATAACAAAAGCCTTTGAAAATCAGATAGTATCTTTAAAATCTCATACTGAAGGAGTAAGCACTGCTCTATATGAGGGAGAAAACAGACTCAACTCCATACGAGAGCAGAGTGAAATGATAATGAATCAGATGGTGCTCTCATCTAAAAAAATGAATGAACTTGAAGAGAAAAATAGTGGTTTGCATGATATTTATACAACTATAAAAGATTTAGTCCAAGAGATAGAGCATATAAAAGCAGACTATGTAAAATCTCAAGCACAACTAAGTTCCATTGTTAATAATCTAAGCAGAGCACAAGAAGAAGAGATAAATAGTGTAAAAGAGCAGATGGAAGATCTTATAGTCATACTAACTAAAAAGATAGATAACTCCCTAGATAAACTTCATGAACACTATCATATAGCATCTCAAGATATTACAAGTAGCGTTCAAGTCTTAGCAAAAAAGGCACAACTAAAAGGTTATACAGATCTAAACTAAAAACCCATCAAGGCTTAAGATGATAAGGATAGGGTAGGTTGGTAAACCTAAATAAGGTAAAAAACTGTTTATTGGAGCTAAGAGGATTAAACTTAGTTCATGAGAGAGTTGTTTTTTTATAAAAACTTGCTCAAGTAGTAAAATCTTCGTAGCAATATCAACTGTTTTTATAAAGAGTAAAACTAAAGATGCCCAATTATACTCTGTTAGCATAGCAAAGACTACAGAGAAGTAAAATGTAGGTTGCATGAGTAAAAATAAAAAGATATTTTTTCTATAGTACTTATACATACGGATCAGCATCCCCATAATAGTAGGGGCTTTTTGCCAATATATCTCAAAAGACTCAAGTAAAACAAATAAGATCACGTAGTTTAAAATAGCTTCATTTATCATGATGGAAGTTTACTACAATAAAAGAAAAATAAAGAGTACTCAATAAAGAAAAGATAGATCTTAAAATTTACAATAATAGTGCGCATTCATGGATATAAAGCTAATTTAACGCTCTGATTAATCTATAAACTAGGTTCCGACTCAAGCGCGGAATGATGGGAAGCACGTCATCCTGAACTTGATTCAGGATCTAACTTCATGATTGTTCAGAGCACTCAATTATATTCAGCAAAATTAAATAGAGATGAGAGTAAACTTTTTTGACTAATAGAGTTAACTAGAAATACTAAGGAAGAGTGTGAAAGCATTTATAAATGGGTATGAATCGAGCTCATGTGTAGGCAATACTAAAGAGCTGATGGAATCAATATATAAACAACAAACAGGCATAACAATAGATACTTCTTACATGCCAGAATCTCCAGTTGGACTTGGAAAGATGAAATATAATGATTTTTTTGAAAGCCTAAATTCAATTGTTTTAAAAGTGTTAGATAGTTCTAATCTAGAAAATTTTAATGATACTTTACTTATTGTTGGATCTTCCGTAGGTGGCATGAAAGAGAGTGAAGAACACTACTTTAAAGATAAAAACTACAAAAATATAGATGCTTCTCGTCATGCTATTAGTGTTATATCAGACTCTCTAGAAAAAGAGTTTAATTTTTGTGATAATCGTTCAATCTCAACTGCATGTACATCAAGTGCAAATGCTCTTTTGTTAGCAAAAAGACTTATAAATGTTGGTGCATATAAAAATATATTAGTTGTAGGTGCAGACACTTTGTGTTATACAACTGTATGTGGTTTTTACGCGTTGAGTGTACTCTCCTCAAAGGTATGCACGCCTTTTAATGAAAATAGAGAGGGCATGAATGTAGCTGAGGGAATAGGGGTGCTTTTAGTTCAAGATGAGCAGATGAATAATTCAATTGAGCTTGTCGGTGTTGGTGCTAGTAGTGATGCATACCATATGACAAACCCAGATCCAGAGGCAAAAGGGGCTATGACGTCAATGCTCAATGCTTTAAGAGATGCAAAGATAGATGCTAAAGATATTGACTATGTCAATGCACATGGTACCGGGACAATGGCAAATGATGCAGTAGAAGGCTTAGGAGTTGAAAAACTCTTTAAAGATGTTTACATAAGCTCTACTAAGGCTATAACAGGACATACACTTGGTGCCGCAGGAGCTATTGAAGCTATTATCTCTTGTGAAATTATCAAGCAATCTAATATCCCTGCACAAACAAATTTAACAGATCCACAAAATAAGAATATAAATATCCCAAGAAAAAACATTAAACAAGCTGTAAAGTATGTTATTAGTAACTCATTTGCATTTGGTGGAAACAATGTATCTATTATTTTTGGAGGATTAAACTGATGTCAAAAAAAGTAGCAGTCAACATAATTAGTGCTTCAAAAATATATGCACCTAAAAAGATAGAAGACTTAGAAGAAAAACGAATAGTTCCAAAGATGATTATAAGAAGACGACTAACAAGAAATGCAAAGATAATGCTCTATATTGCAGATAAATGTGCTTTTACTAATGGTAAAATTGTTTATGCTTCTGCATTTGGAGAACTACAATCTACTGTTGGTATTACTGATGCCATACTCAATAAAACACAGATTAGTCCAACACTCTTTCAAAACAGTGTTTACAACTCTGCACCATCTTACTTTTCACTTTTAAATGAAGATAAAGATGAAATTATTACTATATCATCAGGGAAGAATAGCTCACTAGATGCTTTAAAAACTGCTGCATTACAAGCGCTAATATCAAATGAAAAAGTATTATGTGTAGCTACTGAATGTTTAGATATAAACAAGATACAAGAGATAAATAACTGCACCAATTATCTTGAAGCAGGTGCCGGTGTGGTTCTTAAAATAGCTCAAGATGAAAGTGGAGCTGTAGATATAGAGGATTTACAAGAAGAGGGCTTAATTGATTCTCTTTTGGATTTAGTAAAAGTTGTAAAGATGTGGGAGAGAGGTTCTACAAAAATATTTATTAATTTATAAGTTAAATAGTTTGTGAGGCTTATAAAGCTTCACAAACCATAAGAGTATGTCCAAATCCTAAACCATCGATCTCCTCAACAACTTTAAGTCCAGCATCCTCTGCAAATTTTTTAAATTCAATTGCTCGGTACATCTTGCTTGTTCCATTAGCCATAGCTGTAAAGTAAGGAGATGTATTAATAAGACAATACGCGCCAATTTCATGGCTTTGTCTATCCCAAAATGGCTCAACTATATATACCCTGCCATTTTCATTAAGTGATGCTTTAGCTCTTTTTAGAAGGTTGACTATATCTGATGGAGCAAAACAGTCTAAAAACTGACTCATCCAAACTCCATCAACATCAGATGGAAATGGTTTTGAATGGTCAAGTAAATCAAGAGGATAACCTTTAACTCTATCTTTCACTCCAGCTTCTTTTGCATGTATAAATGCTTCATCTATCTGCGCTTTATGGTCTAAGATAGTTACTGTTGTAGTAGGAGAGGCAGATGTTAGCGCAATTGACCATTTGCCTGTATTGCCTCCAACATCTAGAAGGTTTTTAATTTCGCGTTTACTCATGATTTTGACAAGAGATTTAAATGCAGCATCGGAGTAAAAATGGTCAAAACCAAACCAACTATCTTTAGCTTTTTTTGGTAGAGTTGTTATTATAGGATAAATAGTTTCTTCTGTTTTTGAAAAAGTATGATGCAATCCTACAGGTTTTCCCTCTTTAAGAGATCTATCAAGATAAAAAAGTCCCTCATAGTTTACATCATGATTGTAACTCATATTTGCTTTTGTCATCTCATCGTTTTCTAAAAAATATCCTATTCTAGTGATACTATATTTTTCATCTTCAAAATTGAGTGCTCCCATACTAAATCCAGATTCACATAAAATTTGTGTAGCATAAATCGTTATATCACACTCTTTTGATATCTCTTGTATGGTTAAAGGCTGTTTTTTTACCTGAAGAAGATTGAAAATTCCCCAGTCTCGAAGAAGTCTAGCACATTGAAATATTACAGGAGCAAATGCTATTTTTTGGGCTTCTAAAAGGGCCTGCTCTCCTGAGATGTCTTTAGTATCAAACATATTTTTCCTTAACAATTATTTTTTATAATAGTATATCATAAAAGTTAATTTATTTTTTAAGAGAAATATTGAAGTTTGTTGTAAGCTTTGAATTTGTTTTTAGAAGAGTTGACACATACTCAACTTTATGAGTATGTGTTAGTTAGATAATCTACTATTTAGTTATTTCTGAGATAACTTTGCCTTCGTTAAATGAAACAATAAAAGTAGTCCATCTATTTCTCCAGTAAGTCCATGTGTCTGCTTTTAAATCTGGTGTACGGTGTTGTGGTGGTGTTCCAAGAGATAATAAAACAGCATCTTTGCTCATACCCTTAACTAAACTGGCAGATCCAATAGCTTTTTGTTCTGATTTAGAAAATTTTGAAAGATCTACTTTTTTACTTGAAAAATATTTTGATGTGACATCAGAGATATTTAAACCTGAATATTTTGCAATATTTCTTAAAATGATTTTTTGGCCTTTGTATAGAAATGTAAGTTGTTTAGCATTTACATCTTGCATTATTACTTCAGAATTTACTGGGATTAATGTACCAACTTGATAGTTTGTTGTGTCAATAATATAAGCACTTCTAGACACATTATAGTGCATATTCATCTGTGTGTACATTTTTGAATTGTTTTGGAAAGTTTTTTCAACTTCTGGGCTTAATTTTGCTGCCCCACATCCACCCATTAAAAAACTTAAACCTACTATAGCCATTAACATACCTAAATGTTTTATCATTGTTTATCCTTGTGATTGATATTAATGAATTATAGCACAAAAAAATATTTATTTTGTTTTAAAGCCTTGAATCTTATCTATTTAAAAGTATTGCAAGAGTATAATTAAAACTAAAAATTATTGATTAAAAGATGAGAATGAAAAAAGTATTAGTTGTATATTATTCGCAAACAGGACAATTAGAAAATGTCTTAAAAAGTTTTACCTCAAAACTCGCTGATGAAGAAATAAAAGTTGATATGAGACCGATAAAACCAAAGTTAAAATATCCATTTCCATGGCCATTTTACACATTTTTTGATGAATTTCCAGAAGCTGTTCAGCTAGATGGTTGTGAGATAGAAGATCTTGAAGAACTTGAAGAGGATTATGATTTAATTATTTTAGGATATACAGTTTGGTATATGGCCCCTTCTATTCCTGTGACTGCATTTATGCAATCTGTTCAAGCTAAACAGATTTTTAAAAACAAGCCAGTTGTAACTGTTGTAGCCTGTCGAGATATGTGGGTTTTAGCACAAGAAAAAATGAAAAACATGATAGATACTGTAGATGCTAGACTTATAGATCATGTAGCTCTTACAGATCAGAGTGGTTCAGTGCTGAGCCTTGTGACTTTACCTATGTGGATGTTTACAGGGGATAAAAAGTTTTTTAGTGCACTACCTCAAGCCGGCATTACACAAGAAAATATAGACAATTGTGTAAGGTTTGGCGAGCGTCTTAATAGCTCGCTTAAAGAAGATAAAGAAAAGAACACTGATGCAATGTTGACGAACTTAGGTGCTGTAAGTGTAAATGCCAAACTTATTGCAACTGAAAAAATTGCAAATAGAAGCTTTCAAATTTGGACTCAGCTCATTAAGTGGTCTGGTAAAAAATACTCAGTTGGTAGAAAAATAACAATAACTATATATTTTGTATTTTTGGTACTTTTATTACTAACTATTGTGCCTTTAAATATTTTATCAAGAAAAATTTTAAATATATTTCAAAAAGAAAAATTAGAAGCGATGGAAGCAAAATATGAACTTCCAAGTGGCAAATAGGCGGAGATAATATGAGAAATGTATATATAAATAAAATAGCATCATTTTTGCCTAATGAAGCCGTTGACAACACAAATATAGAAAAAGTTCTAGGACAGGTAGGTGATAGACCATCTCGTGCTAAGAGAATCATACTACGTTCAAACAATATTGAGACAAGATACTATGCAATAGATCCAAAAACCCGTAAAGCTACACATACAAATGCGGAGCTAACCGCAAAGGCAATTAAAAAACTAGAAGCTGATGGGCTTGACTTAAATAGTGTTGATTTACTCTCTTGTGGAACAACGATGCCTGATCAACTTATGCCTAACCATGCAAGTATGGTCCATGGAGAACTTGCTTGTGATCCACTTGAAATTATGTCTACTGCTGGTATCTGCTTAAGTGGTGTTACAGCTTTAAAGTATGCATATACTGCAGTGAAGTCTGGCGAAGCAGAATTAGCAATTGCAACTGGGAGTGAGAACTCATCTGCAGTTATGAGAGCTGAAAATTTTACTCCTGAGATTGAAACAAAAGTTGATAATCTTGATAAGCATCCGGAGATAGCATTTGAGAAAGATTTTTTAAGATGGATGTTAAGTGATGGAGCAGGGGCTATCGCTTTGAGTGCGAAACCAAATGCAGACACACTCTCTCTTAAAATAGACAAGATTTTTTCAACTTCGTATGCAAATATACTAGAGACCTGTATGTACGCAGGATGCGAAAAGCAAGAGGATGGTTCTGTTAGAGGTTGGAGAACTTATGCTCCAAAGGAGTGGTTAAGCAAGTCTATCTTTGCAGTAAAGCAAGATGTGAAACTACTAAATGAAAACGTAATGGAATATACAGTGACAAAAGCACTTGCTACAATGCTTGAAAAAAAGATGTTTGATCCAAAAGAGATAGATTGGTTCTTACCTCATTACTCTTCTGGTTTCTTTAGAGATGAAGTATATGAAAAAATGAAAAAAGCGGGTTGTGATATACCACAAAATAAGTGGTTTACAAATCTCTCATACAGAGGAAATACGGGATCTGCCTCAATTTATATTATGATAGAAGAGTTGTTTAACAGTGGTAAAATTAAAAAAGGTGAAAAAGTTTTATGTTACATACCAGAGAGCGGTAGATTTTCCACTGCATTTATGCTTTTAGAGGCAGTTTAGTATGGATGTTAATAGCGTCCCTCAAGATGATAGCTCAACATATGCAAAAAATAAAAAAGCGATATATGCAAAAGATGAAGATGGAAGTGTAAAAGTAGTAAAATCTAGCGGTTGGAGTGCTGAAGAAACAGTTACAAAACAAGCCTTAGAAGAACTACTTGAGAATGAAGCTAAAGCTTACTGTGAAGTAAAAAAAGGACTAAAATCTCCTTTATATTATTATATGTACTCTATAAGAATGGACTTGCAGGTTTTATCTGAATCTACAAGTTTTTTTAAATGGACAATCAAAAGAGATTTTAAGCCAGAAGTATTTGCCAAAATCAGTGAAAAACGTTTAGCAATTTATGTCGAAGCCATGGGAATATCGAGTGAGAGATTAAAAGTATTGCAAGAGAGAGATTATGAGTGTAGTTGAGTTTAAACATACACATTCTGCACATTGTGAAAGTGGTGTAATGTCATCAATGTTAAGACACTATGGGCTTAGTCTTAGTGAACCTATGGTTTTTGGTCTTGCAAATGCGCTTACTTTTGCTTATCTTCCCTTTCTTAAAATGGGTGGGATGCCACTTGTTGCATATAGAAGTATGCCAAAGTCAATTATAAAAAATATTCAAAAAAACTTAAATGTTAAGATGAAACTTGAAACATTTTCAAGTAAAGAAAAAGGTGAAGCAAGACTTGATGAGCTACTAGCTGAGGGTAAAATAGTAGGTGCTCAAACCTCTGTATATTGGCTTCCATATTTTCCAGAGGAGATGCGTTTTCATTTTAATGCACATAACCTTTTAGTCTTTAAAAAAGATGGTGATTCATACGATGTAAGTGATCCTGTTTTTGAGTTTACTCAAAAGTGTGACAAAGTATCTCTGACAAAAGCAAGATTTGTAAAAGGGGCAATGGCGCCTAAAGGGCTCCTTTACTATCCTATAAGTGTACCAACAGAGATAGATTTAAAACCTTTAATCATAAAGAGTATTAAAAAAGTTTCAAAGACTATGCTAAATACTCCTGTTCCAATAGCTGGCTTAAAAGGGATTAAATATTTAGCAAAATCGATTCGCAAACTAGAAAAAAAAGATAAACGTTACGCAAAACTTTTTCTTGGTCATATAGTAAGAATGCAAGAAGAGATAGGTACAGGTGGTGCTGGTTTTAGATATCTTTACGCTTCTTTTTTACAAGAATCTAGTCTTATCTTTGACAACAATGAAATGCTAGTAGAAGCTTCTGAAATGTTTTTAAAAGTGGGTGATGAATTTAGAGAGTTTGCTCTAATGGTTGCAAAAGCTGTTAAGTCAAAAAACAATATAGATTATGAAGTAATCGCTCAAAAATTAGAATTTATATCTGATGAAGAGAAAAAAGTCTATCAAAAGTTATTAGAACTGTGTGCAAAGTATTAAATGATAAAAATAACGAACCTAACAAAATCTTATGGAGAGAAAAAAGCACTTGATAACTTATCATTGGAGATAAAAAAAGGTTCTGTTTTTGGATTACTTGGCGTAAATGGTGCAGGAAAGACAACACTTCTTTCTATTTTAAATGGACTAATATCACAAGATAGCGGTAGTGTAGAGATCTTTGGTTTAGATATGAATAAAGAGCTTAAAAAAGTAAAAAGTCTTAGCTCAATCATTCCTCAACATCTTGCTTTTTATGAAGATCTCAGTGTTAAAGAAAATTTAGATTTTTTTGCAAAAGTACAAAATGCAGAGAAAGAGAGTTATGATAAGTCTGTAGAAATAAATTCTTTAGAAGAAATACTTTTACAAAAAGCTTCAACTCTCTCAGGTGGACAAAAAAGAAGATTAAATATTGCTATTGGTCTTTTAAATAACCCTAAAGTTATATATTTCGATGAGCCAACTGTAGGTATAGATCCAAAGAGTAGAAATGAGATACTTGATTCTATAAAAGAGTATAAAAACTTTGGTATTACAGTGATTTATACGAGCCATTATATGAATGAGATAGAGAAGATCTGTGATGAAGTTGCTATTATAGATCATGGAAAATTAATAGAACAAAACTCTGTTGAGAATCTAATTACAAATAGAAGCAGTGATAGTGTGAGTGTTGAAGTGATCTATTCCGAAAAACTTCAAGAACTTGGGCTTGACATGAGTAGTGAGACAACTATAAAAACAAAAGAGAGTGAACTTTTTGCTACATTAAAATTATGTAAAACACACAAAATATCGATAAAACAGATTAACTATGGCTCGAGCAATTTAGAAAAACATTTTTTAGACATAACAGGTGCAAAAGATGTTTAAAGCGATGATAAAAAAAGAGTTTTTACTTGTTCTTAGGGATAAACATGCACTCTTAGCTCTTTTTGTAATGCCTGCAATTTTTATACTTATAATGTCAGTTGCTATGAGAGATCAATTTACAAATGAGAGCATAGAGTTTTCACTCTATGTAAACGATGCAGATATAAGTAAGATAAGTAAAGATTTTTTAACAAAGATAGAAGCGGATAAAAAGTTTCATCTTCTAGATGATGAAACTTCTGCACAGTTTGTAGTAACGATTCCAAAAGATTATGAGAGTAAGCCAAACTCTAAGTTAAGTATTAATGTGAGAGATTCTATAAAAAGTGATGAGATAGAAGCGTTTAAGGCTATGTTGTTTGAACATGTCTTAAGTGCGAAGCTAGAGAATATGGTAAGAAATATTGAAGGGGTATCTCCTCAAATATCGAAGATACTCTCTGATTTAGAGATCTCAGTTGAAACTATGTATGAGGTAAGTTATAATAACTCTATTAATATTCCAAACTCAACTCAGCAGAGTGTACCTGCCTGGATTGTATTTGGAATGTTTTTTATCATTATTCCAATGTCAACGATTTATGTTAATGAAAGAAAACAAAATACATTAGCTCGGTTAAACTCTATGAATGTCTCAATTTTTGCTATGGGTATATCAAAAAGTATCCCTTACCTTGTTATAAACCAGTTTCAAGTCTTAATTATGCTTGGTGTTGGGATCTACTTGGTACCTCTTTTTGATACGCCAGCTTTAGTTATTAATGGCTCGTTTTTTGCACTTGGTGCTGTCTCAGTTGCTTTAAGTATTGCAGCTATTGGCATCTCTTCTTTAATTGCAGTAAGTGCAAAATCAAGTGAACAAGCGACGACAATAGGTGGTATATTAAATATACTTCTTGGAGCAATAGGTGGAGTTATGGTACCTAAGTTTATTATGCCTCCAGTTATGCAGAAGCTATCAGAAATCTCTCCTATGTCGTGGGGACTTGATGCTTTTTTAGATATTTTTTTAAAATCGGCAAACTTTAGCATGGTACTAAACAATGTACTTATGCTTATCACATTTGGTGTGATATCTTTAATGTTATCTATGTTAATACTACAAATTAGTATAAAAAAAGGTTTTTAAGTGGATATAGAACAATTAAAATATAATCTAAAAAGTATGATTATACAAGAGTGTGAAAAAGAGGATATCTCACCAGAAGATATAGCAGATGATGTTGAACTTTTTTCAGATAAAAGTGGCTTAGAGTTAGACTCCTTAGATGCTCTACAAATATCAATGGGCTTGCAAAACAAATTTGGTATCAGACTTGTAGATTCAAAGGATTTTAGACGAGTTGTAACTACGATTGATAATTTAGTAGCTTACATAAACGAGCAAAATGCATAGTATAAATATTTTAGACTATACGCTAAGGAGTTCACAAGGAAATACCTTAGAAACTCTACAGTCGATTAAAAACATTGATATTAACATTTCTTACAAAGAAGTCTCAACACTTAATGATGCTGTTGAAATACCATACTATCTTTTTAGTGATAAAGTAGAAGATGATGCTAATGAAATCAAAGAAGCTATAAAAAAACTTGTAGAGACTATAACTATAAAACTAACACCACAACAAAGAGCTAAAACAGCTCTAATTATAGGAACTTCACTAATAGATAAAAATATAATTGATTCTATTGAGAGTAGCGTTTATGAGTATAAAAAAAAGCCTTATGCTTCAAGTAAGAAAAGTATAGACTCTTTTGCAAATGAAATATCCAAAGAGTTAGAACTCAACCCGTTTACTATGACCATAAGCACAGCCTGTACATCAAGCATAAATGCAGTTTTAGAAGCAAGAAATCTTATCAACAGTGGTGTTGTAGAGTATGCAATAGTAGTTGGTGTTGAGATATTTTCACAAATGATGAGCGATGGTTTTAGTTCTATGAAACTTCTCTCTACAGATATTCAAAGACCTTTTGATGTTGCAAGAGACGGACTTGTTTTGGGTGAGGCAATTGCGGCTGTTTTGGTTGGAAAAGATAGTTCAAAGTGGTCATTAAGAGGTGGCTACTCAAACTGTAACTCTTTAAATATCACCTCGGTAAGCTCAAGTGGTGAAGAGTATGCAGAGGTTATGGATAAAGCAATGAGTTTTGCTAAGGTAACAGCACAAGATATTACAATGCTCAAAGCTCATGCAACAAGCACACTTACAAATGATATGTCAGAGATAAATGCAATTAAAAAAGTATTTGCATCCGATGTTACTTTTAGTGCACTTAAGCCATATGTTGGACATACTCTTGGAGCTTGTGGTGTCTTAGAATTGGCTATGATTATGTCATGTATAGATGATGGTTTTATCCCTCAAACACTAAATCATAAAGACTCAATCATAAAAGAATATACTCCACTTCAAGAGCATAAAGCATGTAGTTGTGGAATTTTTATGTTAAATTATTTTGGTTTTGGTGGTAATAATACCTCTGTAATAATTCAAAAAGAGTCTAAATGAAACTATATGTAAAAGCAGTAAGTAGTTATAGGGGTCATTTAGATGGATCTGAGATTAAAAAAGAGTTAAAAACTAAGTATAAACTCGATACTCGCAGACAAGACACTTTTATCCATTTAGCTATATATGGCGCTCAGTTATTAAAAGATAAGGTAGAAATTAGTAGTAGTGATGAGCTATACATTACAAGTGGTGTTGGTAATATTGATGTTTTACAAAAAACTAACAAGTATGTATATGAAGAAAAAGAGTTTATAAAACCTTTTGACTTTATAAATATGTTGGGAAATACCACTAGTTACTATGTGGCAAACTCTTTAGGTTTAAAAGATAAAAATACATTTCAAATTTCAAATAATTTTACTTTTATAAACACGCTTATCTCAGTTTTTGCTTCACTAAATCTATCTCAAAACGAAGCGATAATAGGTTCTGTAGATCTGTGTACAAATCCAAATGAAGTGATTAAAAGAGTTTTGGGTCTTGATGAAGATGCAGAAGTGACTAGTAGTGTTAACTATCAAAAACTCTCACTATCATCATCGGGAGCTATCGCCGAGGTTGAATTTGATACGAAGATATACTCTTTACAAGAGGTTCAAGAACTTATAAAAAATAGTGATTTAAAAGTAATGACTTCACCTAGATGCAAAGGTTTAGACTCTTTAAAAGATAGTGAATATTTTGAGACTATGCCAAGCTATTATCTCAATAAGACTATACAAGAGAAGGAAAAAATGCTTTATATTGATTGTTTTGAGGATAGTTATAAAATAATAAAAATTATTGCTTTAGCTTAAACAGTATTTTATTATAATTGAAGGCTCTGAACAGTTATTAAGTTGGATCCTGAATCAAGTTCAGGATGACGGTTTGCTTGTTTAGGATGACAGTTTGTTCAGGATGACAGTTTGCTTGTTTAGGGTGACGGTTTGCCTGTTCAGGGTGACGGTTTGCTTGTTTAGGGTGACGCGTGTTCGTCATTCCGTGCTTGACACGGAATCTGGTTCATAGATTAACCAGATGGTTCAATTTTAGATTAGATTACATAGGAGTGATTATGAAAGAAGTAGATGTATTTATTATAGGGGCAGGTCCTGCTGGATCTATCGCAGGGGCAAAACTAGTAGAAGATGGCTTTAGTGTAAAGATTGTTGATAAGCTTAAATTGCCAAGATTTATGATAGGTGAATCTCTACTTCCAAGGTGTAATGAACTCTTAGAAAAAGCAAATTTACTTGACGTGGTCAAAGAAGCAGGGTTTCAGTTTAAAGGTGGGGTTGCATTTAGAAATGAAGAGGGCGACTTTGCAGCACTAAATTTTTCACAAAACTTAGGTCAAAAGTGGGGAAGTTCTTTTCAGGTAAAGCGTGAAGTTTTTGACAAACTTTTAATAGATGAGGCTCAGAGAAAAGGCTGTGATGTTGAGTATGAAGTAGAGGTTATAGCCTATGATGAGAATGAAAATATTATCACAGTGAAAAATTTAGATGGTAGCGAGGAACTCTATAAGGCGAAGAAAGTTTTAGATGCTTCAGGTTATGGTCGTGTTCTACCTCGATTACTGGATCTTGAAGCTGATTCTCATCTAGCACTTCGTCGTGCAACTTTTGCTCGTGTAGATAAAGACAACCGTCCAGAGGGCGAACAAAATGGTTATATCTTTGTAGATGTTGTTGGTGATAATGAAGCGTGGATTTGGAATATCCCATTTTCAGATGGAGTAACTTCAGTTGGCGTAGTCTGTACTGAGAAGTACTTTAAAAAGTTTAATATGAGTGATGAAGAGTTTTGGGAACATATTATTTACAATAACCCATCAGCATCTAAAAGATATGCTGAGTCTAAAAGAATTGTAGAGGTAAACTCTTTGAGTGGATACTCAGCAGCAGTTACAAAACTTTATGATAAAAACTTTATATTAACAGGAAATGCTTCTGAATTTCTTGATCCAGTTTTCTCTTCTGGTGTAACACTCGCTCTAGAATCAGGTTCAAAAGCAGCAGAACTCACAGCAAGAGAATTAAAAGGTGAAGTAGTTGATTATAAGGTAGAATATGAAGATTATATGATGCTAGGTATAGATGTGTTTAGAGACTATGTAAATGGTTGGTATGATGGCACATTGCAGACTATACTTTTCTCTCAAAAGAAAAACCCTGAAATTACGAAAAAAATAGTCTCAATTCTAAGTGGTTATGTCTGGGATAAAGATAATAGCTTTGTAACTTCTTCAAAATATGCTCTTGAGAAAACATATGAGATGCTAAAGTCATGATCCAAAAAGTACTTCTATCTTTACTCTTAGCAAGTTCTGTATTTGCACAAACTTATAGCTTTACAGAGCTAAGATATAGCGACGCTATAAACCGCTCAACACAGTTAGAAGGTAAGATAAGCTTTACAAAAAATGGTTTAAATATATCATATCCGCAAAGCGCTAGAGAGATTGACTATGATAATGACACTCTAAACTACTATGAAAATGGTAAAATCGTGCAACTCCCAGAGATGCAATCTAGTAAGATGATGCAATACTTTGACATACTTCGTTTGCTCCATAAGGGTGATGAGAGTGAGTTGGAAGGTATGTTTGAGATAGAAGATAGATCTAATGTAAAAATACTAAAACCTCTTGGTGCTATAAAAAACTATATAAATCTAATTGAACTTCGCAAATATGATAATGAACTTAAATATATAAAGCTCTTTTTACAAAATAATGACACAATAAGTATCAATATAAATGACTAAATATCTTAATTTTATAATACTATTTATTCTTCTATCTGTAGGTGTTTTACTAAAAGATAGTATGACTATATCTACAAATCTACTCTCACTCTTTGCAACAAAGGAGAGTGTTGAGAAGTTAAGCATTGCTAACAATTTGGGCTATTCTAAAGAGATGCTCATAGCAGTTAAAGGCTTTGATAAAAAGTCCAAAGCAGATCTTCGTGAGATCTCTAAAAAACTAAAAGAACTAAAACATATAAACTTTGTTCAATCAAGCATAGTTCCAACGGAGGAGATACAAGATTACTATAAAAACAACTACTCTATACTTGCAAAATTTAATGATGCCAATATCACAAAAGAGCAAGTTTTGCAAAAATTACAAGCACTTTATGATGAACAACTCTCTAGTGTTTTTTACTCAAGTATAGATAAAAATGATCCTTTAGCCCTTTTTAAATTAGAAAATATTAAATACTCTGGGATATCGCATAAGGGTGAGTTTATAACGTTAGGAGATTATGGTTTTTTAATCCGAGTTATGACAGATGTTTCGCCTTCTCAAATGAGTGAAGCCAAAGAGCTTTATGAAGATGTGCATACTTTACTTAAAGAGTATCCAAAAGTTGTGGCATTTGCTCCATTTTTTTACACAGTTGAAAACTCTAGCAAAATTAAAGCAGATGTTCAGTGGATAATTATACTCTCTACAGTTATTTTACTTCTGATCTATTATATTCTTATAAAAAATATTAGACTTCTTTCTCAAACCGTAGTAGCACTCATCTCATCCATGCTTTTTGCAAGTTTAATAAGTACAATATTTATTGATAATTTCAATATTTTATCTTTGGCATTTGGGATGAGTTTAACAGCTGTAAGTATTGACTATCTTCTACATTATCACTTTCATAATTTTTATGAGGCTTCTAAAAAGATTGATAAAAATGTACTTTATGGATATCTTACAACTCTATCGGCATTTGCTGTTTTCTCTTTTATTCCAATTCCTTTGATCTCACAAATTAGCTCTTTTGCAGTTTTATCGCTCTCTTTTGCTTATGTGCTTTTTACCTTTGTTTTTCCATATCTTGGGCTTAAAAGATATGAAGAGTCTAACAAAATAGAGAGTGTAAGACAAGAGAGAAAAATTCCAGCTCTTATTGTTTTTGTGCTCTCTTTAGCACTCTTTACTTATAGTGCTTTTAATTTTAAACTAGATAGCAATATTAGAAATTTAGATTATCAAAACCTAAAGCTCTTAGAGGCTGAGAGGTTATTTAAAAGTAATAGTGGATCAAAACTTACTCCAGTAATCGTAGAAGCAACAACTCAAAATAAATTGATCGAAAACTTGCATGAGCTAAAATCAATACTTCCAGATACATTTTCCCTAGCTTCTTTTGTTAAAGATCAAAAGAGCTGTGAAGTAAGACAAGAAGAGCTAAAGGCTTATGATTTTGCAAGATTAAATAGACTTATAAATGAAGAGGCATCAAAGATTGGTTTTAAAGAGAGTTATTTTAAAAATGCTTATACTTTTGTATCTCCGCTAATTTCTTGTGATGTTAAAGAGTTAGATATTTTTAAAACTTATGGACTCTCTATCTATCACGATAAAAATATTCACTACACTATAGCGCTTGTTAGTGACGTTAAAAAGATAAAAAATCTTTCTTTTATATCTAGCATAGATGTAAAAGAGATGTTTGATAGAGCCACGCAGAAGATGTATGACGACCTTTTATATTTTGGTTCATTTGTGTTTGTCATTATCTTTGTTCTACTTTTATTTAGCGTCCGTGCACATTTTATCTACGCCATAAACTATATACTCTTTCCTCTAAGTTTTACAATGGCTGTACTTGTGAGCATGGATGCTATAAACATCATGCACCTTTTCTCTCTAATAATCCTTATAGCCATAGGAATTGATTATGGCATCTATATGAGTAACTCTAAAAAACCAACCAATACTATGTTGGCTGTAAAATACTCACTCTTAAGTACCATCGCTGCATTTGGTGTACTTATCTTTAGTACTATTGTGGCTTTAAATTCCATCGGGATTGTTATTGCATTAGGTTGTGGTGCAATATTTATACTAGTTAAGGTGATGCGATGATTTTAGAATATATTAATTTAGATGGAAGCAAAGAGCTTATAGATCTAGAAAAAAGTGTAACTATAAGCCCTCATTGGGATTATATACAAACTACAAATAAGCTTGATTTTATAAAAACTTTTATACCAAAATATTTGAGTGGACAAAAGATAGTGCTCTTTGATGCTAACCATAAACAGTTACTAGACTTTTATAATAACAACAATATTAATGAGTTAAAAAGTATAGATAAGGCAAACAAAAATTCTAAGATTCTCTTTTTTACATCAGGAAGCAGTGGTTTCCCTGTTGGTGCATTTAAATCAGAAGATAACTTACTCCTAGAAGTAGAGAGTCTGAAAAAGATTCTTGCAAATCGTGATATTAAAAGGGTAGTAGTAAGTGTTCCTTTTGTTCATATTTATGGGATCTTAGCAGGATTATTACTTCCAATAAAATTAGATTGTGTAACACTTGTAGTCAAAGAAGACTTTTTACCTTATGAACTTTTAGAAGAAGCTTTAAAAGAGGATACGCTAGTAATCACAACTCCTGTATTTATAAAAGCAATGGCAAAATTACCAGAGAGTAAAGATCTGTCTCATGCACTTTTTGTCTCTTCTACCGCACCTTTAGCCTTAGAAGATGTTGCAATATTTGAAGATAAATACTCTTCAAACATTGTTCAACTTTTTGGTTCAACTGAAACAGGTGGTATAGCATATAAAAAAGGACGCTCTGCAGAGTGGAATACTCTTCCTTATGTTAAGATCCAAAGTAGTGATGATAAGCTGAGTGTAAGATCTCCTTTTATATCTAACTACATTTTAAATTCAGAGATAATAGAGCTTATACAACCCTATATAACAGAGGATATTGTTGAAATAAAAGATAAAACATTTACTCTTATAGGTCGTAGTAATAAACTTATAAAAATTGCAGGCAAAAGAATATCTGCTACTTTAATAGAAAATATCTTAGAAGAGATACCAGAAATAAACAAGGCTATAGTTTCATTAGTATATAAAAAAGAGCTTCTAAGATCTGAGCAAATTCTTATCACACTTGAAGCCTCAGGGGAAGTTAGTAAGCGTCTTATAAAGGAAAAAATAAGTCAATACTATGGTATTATAACAATTCCATTTAATCTTAAATATGTAGATAAAATTAATAATTCCGCAATGGGTAAGAAAGTAATATTTAATTAAAAAAAAGGACAGAAATAATGATAAAAATAGAAGATGTAAAAGCTAAAATAATCGAAGGCTTAAACCTCGAAGATATAACAACAGATGAGATAGAAGATGATATGGCACTTTTTGGGGATGATGGTTTAGGTCTTGACTCTGTTGATGCGATTGAGTTAACGCTTATTTTAGAAAAAGAGTTTAGTGTGAAAATTACAAATATGGCTGAAGCTGAAAATATATTTGCTTCATCTGCATCTCTTACAGAGTACATAAATAACGAAAAAAATAGTTAAAAGAAATGACTGAAATAAAGCTTCCACATCTTGCACCTATTAAATTTGCAAAGTATACACTTAAAAAAGATGACAAATCTGCTGATGTACTTATAGAGTATGAGCAGATCCCAACACTCCCAATGTTAGTTGAAGCTGCTGCTCAAAGCAGTGCTTCATTTAGAGTAAATGACAAAGAGAGTGCATTTTTGGTTAGTCTAAAAGGTATAAAGCTTTTGCAAAAACCAACCCAACTAAAACTTGTAGCACATGTAACAGATGAACATCGTCTTGATAAAATGAGATATGTTGGATTTGAGATCTTTGAAGATAAGATGACTATAGCTACTGGAACACTTGTTATAGCGGTTCAATAATGCAGTATGACACTATTGTAATTGGTTCTGGAGCTGGTGGACTCGCCTCTGCTTTGTGTCTTGCTAGAGAAGGGCATAAAGTACTTGTACTAGAACAGCACTATCTTCTTGGTGGCTGGTGTCATAGTTTTTCCCTTCATGGAAGTAGGTTTACTCCTGGCATTCACTATATTGGTCTTTTGGCTGAGGGAGAGTCATCAAATGATCTTTATAGAGGTTTAGGTATTGCTAATGATTTAACATTTGTTAGAATGAATCCACAAGGCTATGAGCATTGTTGGATTGGAGATGAGCGATTTGATATACCTGCTGGATTTGATAACTTTAAAAATGCACTTATTGAGAGATTTCCTCATGAGAAAAAAGGCATTATCAGATACTTAAACACAGTTCGTGATGTAAGTAGAGAGTTACAACTCATACCAAAGATGAATGGTTTTTGGGACAAGGTCACAATCCCTTGGCGAACTCGTCATTTAGGGAAATATGGTCTTTTTTCTTTAAAAAGAGTTATAAACTGGCATGTAAAAGATCCGCTACTACAAAAGATCTTAAATGTTCAGTGTGGAGATCATGGACTTCCTCCAAAAAAAGCAAGTTTTCCTCTTCATGCAGCTGTAATGGAGCACTACTTAAGTGGTGGCTACTATCCTGAGGGTGGTGGAGCATCTATTGTCAATGCGATGGTAAAAAGTATTGAGAGTTATGATGGAAAAATCCGCACAAAAGAGAGAGTTAAAAAAATCCTACTTGATGATAAAAAGTCAGCAATTGGCGTTGAGCTTAGTAGCGGTGAGAAGATCTATGCTAAAAATATAATCTCAAATGCAGATCCAAAAAAGATATATCATGATTTAGTAGGCAAAGAACACTTGAGTGAAAAACTAAATGCTAAACTAGATGCAAGTGAATACTCATGTACATCTTTGATGCTTTTTTTAACTGTAAATATGGACGTTCAGGCTGCTGGAATTGACTCTGGAAATATTTGGATTATGCCAAATAGAGATATGGATGATGTTTATAAAGAGATGATGAGTAGCGATATTCTCTCACAAGAGTATTTTCCCGGTCTATTTATTAGCTGTACAACACTCAAAGACCCAGCTAGTTATAATGGTAAAGAACATACCTTTGAAGTAATTACTTACATTAATTATGAAGCATTTAAAGAGTTTGAGGGTGAAGTAAAAAAGCGTTCAAAAAGCTACTTAGAATTTAAAGAGAAGCTGATGGATAAAATGATAAATACTCTTAATCGAGCCATCCCAAATATTAAAGAGAGTATCGTTCATAAAGAGTTAGGCACACCTTTAACAAATGAGTACTTTATAAATGCAACACAAGGAAGTGTTTATGGCACACAAAAGAGTTTAGACCAAATAGGTCCAAATGCTTTTAGAGCTGTAAGTGAAGTAAAAAACCTCTATCTTTGTGGTGCTAGTATCTTAGCTCACGGTGTAACTGGAGCTACTTACTCTGGAGTTGATACAGCTGCGAGAATATTAGGATGCAGACAAGAAGATCTCATAAAACCGATCGAAGGTCAAAAATTAAAAATAATAGATATTAAAAAAGGTCAACAATATGTTTGAGGGTTTATATGAAGTTATCTCAAAAAGTGAAAATGAAGCAGTTGTTAAATTAAGCAATAAAAAACATCCTATATTTAAAGCACATTTTCCAAGACATCCTATCCTTCCTGGTTTTGTTCACTTTGAAATTGTTGCTGATGTTTTTAATTTTGAAGTCCAAACTATTAAAAAAGCAAAGTTTATGAGTTTAGTTACTCCAAAGCAGACTTTAACATACAAAAGAAGTGCCAATAAATTTAGTGTCTTATGTGAAGATAAAGAAGTAGCAAGTTTTAGTTTATGAAAATCTCTATCGTTGTACCTGTTTATAACTCTCCTTTTATAGATGAGGTTATAGAAGACCTTTTTAAGTATGAGTATAAAATCATAGTAGTAGATGATGGATCAGATGAAAAAATAACTACAAAATATGATGAGATCGATATAGTAAGACATGATGTTAATATGGGAAAAGGTGAGGCTATCTTAAGTGGTGCAAAGCGTGCTAAAGAACTAGGTTTTGATGCTATCTTGACATTTGATGGAGATAAACAGCATCTAAGCTCAGAGATAGTTAAGCTGACATCTCACTATAAAGAAGGATCTATAGTAATTGGCAATCGTGATTTTAGCTCAGAGAGTGTACCAAATAGCTCAAAGTTTGGTCGTAAGTTTAGTAATTTTTGGGTCTTTTTAGAAACATTCAAATCTCTAGGTGACACTCAAAGTGGTTTTAGAATCTATCCAATAGATATCTTAGATCTAAGTATAAGAAATAGAAGATTTGACTTTGAGATAGAAGTTCTTGCTTTGCACTCTTATAGAAAAGGCAAGATTATTGATGTTGAAGTTGAGTGTTATTACCCTCCTAAGGGAGAGAGAGTTTCTCATTTTGATAAGTTTTATGATAATTGGCGTTTGACTAAGGCTCATACGAAGCTTATGCTTCAAAGATATCTATTATTAAGAGGAATTTTATGGGTATAAAACAGTATGGCAATGCCTTAGGACATAAGATACTATTGACAATATATAAGCTTTTAGGATATAGATTTGTATCATTTATTTTAAATTTTGTTACACTTTATTATGTGGTTTTTACACCTTCTGTTAAGCGCTCTTTAGAGAGTTATTATGAGCATTTAGGTCTAAAATTAAGTTATGTAGCTTATTTTAGACATATAAAGCTTTTTGCACTCTCAATTTTTGATAGATTTATCTCAAGAATAAAACCAGATGAACTCTCTTTTGAACGTGAAAATAGAGAGGCTTTTATGTCACTGCAAGAGGGCGGTATAGTTTTGCTTTCACATATTGGTGGTTGGGCTACTGCTGGATACTCTATGAGAGCAAATATACCACCTATGAATATAGTGATGCATGAAGCAACAAAAGATAAAATAAGTGAACTTGAAAAGTCTAAGCAGCGCCAAAATGAATCAAATGTGAAAATAATAGATTTAAACAAAGGCGCAATTGCAGCAAATATACAAATTGCTAATGCTCTTATGAACAAAGAAGTTGTTGCAATGATGGCTGATAGAGTAACTGATCCAAGGAAAGTTGTGACTGTTGATTTTTTAGGTTCACAAGTTGAGATAAATAAAAATCCATTTGATATAGCTTATAGATTTAAAAAAACACTTGTAGCAACTTTTGTAGTTTTAACAAAAGAGAAACACTATAAGTTAATATTTAAAGATATTACAATAGAAGAAAAGTCATTAGAAGAAATAGCCCAAGAATATATGAATATTCTCACAAAAATAATTAAAATTTATCCTAACCAATGGTATAATTTTTACGATTTTTTTAATCCGAGGAAAATAAATGTTAATAAACAATAGAGTGATTTCGTACAAAAATTTCTTACACGATAGCAGTGTAAAACTAGATGATAGTAAAGAGTTTATCGATTTTATCAATTCAGGTCATGAGTTTCTTATAGAAAACATTTCAGCAGGACGACCAATTTATGGTGTAACAACAGGTTATGGTGAAGCTGGACAAAATTATGCAGCATTTGAAGAGGCACAAGAGCTTCAAAAAAATCTTTATAGTTTCCACGGTTGTGGTGTTGGTGAGTACTTGAGTGAAGAAGTTTCGCGTATTATGGTAACTATTCGTATGATTAGTCTCTCAAAAGGAAAGAGTGGAGTTAGTTATGATCTACTTAAGCGTTTTGAGATGCTTCTTCAGAGAAAAATTTATCCACTTATTCCTTCTCAAGGCTCAGTAGGTGCTAGTGGTGATTTAACACCACTTTCATATATAGCTGCTGTAATTGCTGGGGATAGAGAGTGTTACTATGAAGGCAAGATTAGAGATACAGCAGAACTCTACCGAGAATTAGGAATAGAACCATATGTTTTTAAACCAAAAGAAGCACTTGGGATTATGAATGGTACGGCCGCAATGAGTGCTATTGCAATTAATTCTATTGAAAAATTTGAGACAATTTTAAGCACTATGGAGTCTTTTGTTGCATCGATATTTGAGCTGCTTTTGTGTGACACAACGCCTCTAGAACCATTTGTTCATGACTCTAAACCTTTTGATGGTCAACGCGCTACAGCTGCAAATATTTTAGCTAAATGTGATGGTTCAAAACTTACTCACGAAGCCTTTGGTCGCTATGATCAGTTTCACTTAGAAGCTGAGCAAAACATTCAAGATCGCTACTCTATTCGTTGTGCTCCACAAGTTTTAGGTGTGGTTTATGACAACCTTACACTTGCAAAAAAGTGGATTGAAACTGAGATTAATGGTGTAAATGACAATCCATTAATAGATCCTATCGGTAAAAAGATCTACACATCTGGTAACTTCTATGGTGGATATGTTTGTCACGCTATGGATACTATGCGTATCTGCGTTGGAAATGTTGCAGATCTACTTGACAAAGAGTTTGGATTACTAGTAGATCATAAGTTTAACAAAGGTTTAGGTGAATCTCTTAAACTTAACAAAAAATCGACTCACCATGGTTTTAAAGCTATGCAAATAACACTAAGTTCACTCACTGCTGATGTTATTATGAACACAGTTCCTGCATCTTTGCACTCTCGTCCTACAGAGTCTTTTAACCAAGATAAAGTAAGTATGGGAACAACAGCAGCACTACACTTTGCTAAACAACTTCCAGATCTGACAAATATGCTGAGTATAGCTATTATTGGTATGGCTCAAGCAGTTGATTTGCGCGGTAAGTCAAAGTGTTCTGAATTCTTACAACAAAACTATGACAAAGTTCGCGCAGAAGTTGAGGCTTTAGAGTTTGATAGAAGAATGGATATAGATATTAAAGTAGTCTATAAAATGATCCTTGATGGTGCTTTTGCATGAGTATGAAAAAAGTTTTAGTTACAGGGGCTACTGGTGCAATTGGTGAAGCTTGTGCAAGATACTTTCATGATAATGGATATTTTGTATATTTAAACTACAGATCTAACGAGACAAAGGCTAATGCGCTTCATGGGGAGTTAGTAAACTCCCAAACACTATATTTTGATATTACTAAAAAAGAAGAAGTTGCTTCTGCTGTTGAGAGTTTAGAGTTAGATGTATTAGTAAATAACGCTGGCATTACAAAAGATAATCTTTTTTTCTGGATGAAAGATGAAGAGTGGAGTGATGTAATAGATACTTCTGTAAATGGTACATACTATGTTACAAAAGCAGTTTTAAAAAATATGATCGCAAACAAAAAGGGTGCAATTGTAAATGTTGCATCGGTCTCAGGACTTGTTGGTAATGCAGGTCAGACAAATTACTCAGCTGCAAAAGGTGCAATGATTGCATTTACAAAAGCACTCTCAGCAGAAGTAGCACGATACAAAATTCGTGTAAATGCAGTTGCACCTGGACTGATAGAATCTGAAATGACAAAAGATCTACCTCTAAAAGAGATGAAAAAAGGTATCCCTCTTCGTCGCGTTGGTGTTGCTCACGATGTTGCAGAATGTGTCTTTTTCTTAGGAGACAAAGCATCTTATGTGACAGGTGATGTTATGAACATAAGCGGTGGAATGGTTCGATGAAAATAGCGATAATAGGAGGAGGGCTTAGCGGACTTTTATGTGCACTTATGCTTGAGCGCAGAGGCTACTCTCCTACTATTTATGAAAGACTTTCTAAATTAGGTGGTGTGCTAGACTCTTTTAAGAGAAAGAAAGTACTTTTTGATATAGGTTTCCACTATTCTGGAGCCCTAGAAAAAGGTCAATATCTATATAACTCAATGCAAGGGTTAGAGTTATTAGAAAAGCTAAAGCTTGAGAAGTACGATGGCGCATTTGATACTTTGTATATAGATGATGAGATTTTTGAAGTACCTCTTAGCTCTTTAGAGTTTAAAAAACAGCTTCAAGCTAGATTTCCCAAAGAGAGTGAAAATATAGAGATTTTCTTTCACAAATGTTATGAAGTGAGTGAAATAAGCTCAAAGCCAGAGCAATTTGTTAAAGTAGACTCTCGTAGTTTAAAAGATGTTATGAAAGATATAAAAGATGAAAAACTTAGAAAGGTTTTTTTGCATTTTACTATCTTTTATGCAACTGCATTTTATGAAGATGCTTCTTTTGATTTTTATGCAAAAATCTTTATAAATATGCTTGATGGAACTAGAAAAATAGAAGGTGGTGGTGGAGCAATTATATCAGCACTAAAAGAGTCGCTATCAAAAACTACAATCAAAAAAAGAAGTGAAGTTACAAAGATTTTTCAAGATAAAAATGGAGTGAACGCACTTCTATGTAAAGACGAAAAAGTCGCTTACGATGCAATCATTTCTACAGTTCATCCAAAAACAACGCTAAAAATGTTTGATGATTTAGATAAAAAACAAAGAAGATATCAGAGCCACATAGAAGATCTCGAAGAGTCTCCCTCTTTTTTCTCAATATTTTGTCTTATAGATGCACAGATAGAGTCAAATCTTTACTTTTACGGGGATGAATTTATCTCTGTCTTACCTTCTCGTATCTACAAAGGTAAAACGGTAGCTACAATTCTTGCTGGAAGTTACTATAGCGAGTATGAAAATCTCTCTGAAGATGAATATAAAAAGAAAAAAGAGCAAGAGTGCCAACATCACTTAAATAGAGTTAGAAAGTTATACGATTTTGGAGAGATTGAAGTTATTGATAGCTCTACGCCTTTGACTAAACAGCACTACTCAAATGGTAGTGAAGGAAGTATCTATGGTGTTTTATGTTCAGCTAAACAAAAAAGTTTATCAGTTGTGATGCCAAGAACAAGAGTAAAAAACTTATACTTTGCAGGTGAAAATATTATTGCACCTGGTTTAATAGGTGCTTTTTTAGGTGCTGAAATACTAATGAATTATTTTGAGGAGAAAAAATGAGAAGAGTTGTAATTACTGGTGTCGGCTTAAACTCACCACTTGGAAATTCATACGATGAACTATATGAGAGTTTAAAAGCACAAAAATCTGGAATTGAGTATGTTCCTGAATGGGAAATCATTAAAGATTTAGGTACAAAAGTGGCTGGTCGTGTGAAAAATGTTGATCTTAAAGCTATTCCTAGAAAATTTCGTCGTTCTATGGGAAGAGTCGCACAACTAGCCGCAGTATCAACAGGCCAAGCTATAGCAGATGCAAACTTAACCCCAGAGATGCTAGGTTCTAAACGCTGTGGTTTGGCATTTGGCTCAACAATGGGTGGCAATGAAACAATGTTTGAATATATGCCAGAAGTTCAGGAAAAAATGAGCTTTCGTGGTCAAAATTCAATGGCTTTTTTAAAGATGATGAGTCATACAGTCGCTGCAAATCTTGCCCAAATGTTTGAAATAAAGGGACGGAATCTTCCTACTTGTTCAGCTTGTACATCTTCTTCTCAAGGTATTGGTGCTGGTTATGAAAGTGTAAAGTATGGCATGAGTGATATCATGGTTTGTGGTGGTGCAGAAGAGCATCATTATCTCTCCGCAGGTGTTTTTGATGTTATGGCTGCCGCTTCAACTAAACACGCAGATGAGCCACATCTCTCATCAAAACCTTTTGATGAAGCTCGTGATGGACTTGTTGTAAGTGAGGGAAGTGGTGCTTTAGTTTTAGAAGAGCTTGAACACGCTCTTGCTCGTGGTGCTAAAATCTATGGTGAGATTATAGGATATGGAACAAGTTGTGATGGTGCACACATTACAACACCTTCAAGAGAAGGGATGCAGCAGGTGATGGAGACATCTTTAGAAGATGCAAAACTAAAACCAGAAGATATTGAGTACATCAATGCTCATGCAACAGCAACAGCTAGAGGTGATATCGCAGAATCGCATGCAACTCATGCCATTTTTGGATCTTTAACTCCGGTGAGCAGTACAAAAGGACATATGGGTCATCTTCTTGGTGGTTGTGGTGTTGTTGAGTCAGTTATATGTCTTATCGCTTTAAATGAGTCTTTACTACCAAAGACCATGAATTTTAAGACATTAGATAAAGAGTGTGCACCAATAAATGTTTTAGGTGAAAATACTGAGAAAGATGTAAATATTGTTATGAATAACAACTTTGCTTTTGGTGGGATAAACACCTCTTTGATATTTAAGAAGTACCAAGCCTAATGTTGGGTGAAATTATCTTTATAAATCCTCCATATGAACAGGTTTCTGCGGGTACGGACTATCTTAAACATATAACCAATAGATCTCCTTCTATTGGTCTTTTGTTACTCGCTTCAAAAGCGAGAGAGATAGGTTATACCACAGAGATAATAGAGAGTGATTTAGAAGGACTCTCACCAGAAACTGTAGCACAAAGAGTACTTGAGAAAAACCCAAAATTTGTAGGCATCACACTCTTTACTGTTGGTGTTTTTAATGCTTCAATCATCGCTAAAATCATTAAAGAAAAAAACCCTAATATATATATTTTAGTAGGTGGACCACATATCTCTTCTATGGGTTATGAGACGATGGAGCGCTTTGGTGAGTTTGATGTTTGTGTTATTCATGAGGGTGAGTTGATTTTAGAAAACTTACTTAAAACTATTGAAAATGGCGATTCTTTAGAGGGTGTTAATGGCATTATGTATAGAGATGCTGATGGCATAATCCGTAAAACAACACCACCTCCAACAATAGAGGACTTAGACTCTCTCCCTATTCCAGCATGGGATCTATTACCAAACTTTCCTCATGGTTATCTACCTGCTATTTATGACTATCCTAGATCTCCAGTAGCTACATATTCAGCTTCAAGAGGATGTCCATTTCTTTGTGAATTTTGTGATACATCTACTTTTGGTGGTAAGATAAGATATAACTCTCCTAAGCATGTACATAGTGTTATGAGGCACTTAAGTGAAGTCTATGGAGTGAAGCATTTACAGTTTGTAGATGATCTTTTTGTAGCACATAATGCAAGAGTTATAGAGTTTAGTAAGCTTCTAATCGAAGATAAGATAGATATGACTTGGAGCTGTACAGCTAGAGTAAACACTGTTAAACCAGAGACTTTAGCACTTATGAAAGAAGCAGGTTGTTGGGAGATTAGTTTTGGACTTGAGAGTGGCTCAGACTGGCTTTTAGATGAGATGAAAAAATCACAAAGAGTCAAAACTGCAGAACAAGCTGTTCAATGGACTCACGAAGCTGGTATCAAAGTCAAAGGGCTTTTCATGTTAGGTTATCCTGGAGAGAATCAAGAGAGCATTAATCTTACAAAAGATTTTATAAAACGAGTACCCATGACAACAATGAATCTCTCAAAATTTACACCATACCCAGGATCTCCAATCTATAGAAAACTATATGGTACTTCTATTAGAGAAGAGGATTGGGATAGACTCAATGGTATGAACTTTGTATATCAAGCAGAAGGTTTTACAGAAGAGCAGTTAGATAGTGAATATAAGGAGATTATTAAGTCCTTTTATAAGCGTCCTCAGATATTATGGTACTACACAAAAATGTCTTTGATAAACTTAACGCATCTCAAAAGGTTAACTATGTTCTTTTTAGGTTTTTTCAGGTCTAAAATCAAAATATAGCGACGCATTTAAAGATAAAATATGAAACAATAGATTACAATAATCACATTAGTAATTAAAAGAGACAAAGGAATTATATTGGCAACAAAAGAAGAAGTTTATAGTAAAATTAAGAGCGTATTAATGGACGAATTTGAAGTAGAAGAAGAGGCTATTTCAATGGAAGCAAACTTATTTACTGACTTAGAACTTGATAGCTTAGATGCAATTGATTTAATGGTAACATTAGACAAAGAGCTTGGTATTGAGATAAAAACAGAAGAGATGCAAGACTTACGTACTATCGAAGATGTATGTAACTTTGTTTTATCTTCTATACCTGCTGATGAGTAGTGTCCTAACACTACTTTTCGCCCCTTCATTTTTACTTTTAATCCACTACTTTGATTTTAAAAAAATTGTTTTAACATATATTGTTATATCACTTGTTGTTTTGATATATGCTTTTAAACAAAAGAAAAAAATTGAAGATTTTGTAATACTGGGTATCTATCTTGTTTTGTTGAGTATTTCATACTTTTATGTAAGTTTAGAAACTATAAAGTTTATACCTGTATTTACATCGATGGCATTTTTTACAATTTTTGCAGAGTCGGCTATAAAAAAAAGAGGGCTTATATATAAATTTACACAGAAGTTTTATAAAAAAGAGTTGAGTGAAGCTGAGAGTAGATTTTTAAAGAGTGGAGACGCTTACTGGGCTTTTTCTATTCTTCTTTACGCAGTTGTTCAAGTTGTGTTAGTTTTTAGTGCAAGTGATGCTGTCTGGGCACTATATAGCTCTGTTGGTTGGTATATTTACTTCGGTCTTATTTTAGGTATGCAGATTATATATGGAAGAGTATATGCGATTAAAATGTCTTCTTAGTTTTTATGCTTTTATCTTATTTTGGGGAACTATAGGTCTTTTTGTATTACCATCACTTCTTATATATTTTTTAGTTTACCCTTTTATGAAGTATCCACAAGATATTTTTCAATACCTCTCTTCTGTCATATATAAAATATTTTTTAAACTTTTGTATGTAGCAGATTTAAAAATTGAACTACCAGATTATTTGCCAAACGGCGCTATATATATTGCTACGCATCAATCTAGTCTTGATTATCCTATTTTAGGAAGTTTTATAAAAAAATATTTAACAGTGACTAACTTGAATTTTACAAGAATTCCTTTTGCATCTTTTGTAGGAAAACTCATAGGTGCAAGAACTGTAAACAAAAACAAACTAAACGATATCGCAGTTATGTACAAAGAGCTTGAAGATATTTTAAATGACAATAGAAACATTATAATCTTTCCAGAAGGCACAAGAAATGATGGCACTAAACTCAAGAAGTTTAAAAAAGGTGCTTTTAGATTAGCGATGAATACAAACAAGCCCATCATACCTATAATAATTGATGGCTCAGCAAAACTTTTGGCTAAAGGTGACCCTTGCTTTAAAACTACTGCTAGAACAGTCGTAAGAGTTAAAATGTTAGATGCCATCTACCCTCAAAATTTTGAAAATGAAATTCAAATGATGAATTTTGCCTCTGAAATGATGTCTTATAAAAATAAATAATTCTTTATCTTATATCTGAACAAAAACAGAGTATAAAAGCAAATATATTGATAGAAATAAGATATATCTCTAAGTTACTAACTAAGTATAAAATCTATATAAATCATCGAGGCATCTTACAGTTACTTTAAAATAACATCATCAAAAAATAGTTCTCTATTGTTCTCAAAATTTTCAACTAGTTTTGTAAAACAGCCTCCAAGCTCTCTTATAGTCTCAATATTTGGCTCTATATATATCTTGTTTGATTTTTTCTGCATTTTAATAATGCCTGCTTCACGGAGTAACTGCAGATGCTTTGAGATTGTCGGTAGAGAAAACTCAAAATGTTGAGCAATTGTTGAGACACATGTGGAGTGAGGGCTTACTTTTGGGTTTTTATTGTCTATGGAACACACATAACCACCTGTAAATACATTCTTAAAGATAAGAAATCTAGTCTCATTTC
>Ga0265293_10003263_pt1 | contig 30440 bp, 25 predicted proteins | sample Munlanlewell138R_FD_192505 | JGI IMG/M metagenome (GOLD analysis project Ga0265293, IMG submission 192505) | Leachate microbial communities from a municipal landfill in Southern Ontario, Canada - Leachate well 138R | ecosystem: Engineered > Solid waste > Landfill > Unclassified | place: Canada... | reverse complement strand
GAGTCGTTCCCACTTTCTGCCTCAGCTAATAGGGAAGAGTAAATAGCAAGATCATTTAGCAGCCTTGTGGTGATCTCAAGCACATTTGAACTCTTTCTAAGTAAGGACACTGAATCCATTGCATTCTTGTACAGAAAGGTGTCCAAAAAGTCATGATAGCTACTCTCTTCACTGTTGTCGATAGGAGGAATATTCTGCCTATCCACTAACCCTCCGAAGTTTGCGGAGTACTCTACTATCTGAAGGATGGAGGCCATGCTGTGAATATTCTTTTTAGATAACTCCCTAACAATCTCTGCCTTGTAGGGTACACCCATCAAAGAGCATACCAAAGAAAAGTCCCCCTCTAGTGTCTTTTCGGATGGAGTATGCGTATCCACTATGTAACTAGTGGATACCAGCTTACCCCACTCTGCCTTACCCAAAAGGGTACCTTCAGACATAGGTATAACCCTTATGGAGTCAAACTTCTTTTTTAAGAACATCTCGGGGGTGCTATCCTGAGACCCAAATAAATGAACCACCCCTTCGGACAGATTAGGGGTCAATATATCGTGAAATACCACCTCTGTCCCCAGCCTATTAGCCAAGTGTACAGAAAAAGCCTTTGCTGCAGCAAAAGGGTAATCCTCCCCAATAAATACAAAGGACCCACATGAGAGGTCAGTTTCTTTAGAAATTATTGAAGAAGCATCTGCAAATTTTACTCTCATGAAAGAACCTCCGTACCCCAATAACAGTGGGAGGGCTCATCTTGGGTGTTAGTCAAGATAAGTTTACCACTGCAGTATATAAAGAAGATAGGCACTAGCTCTCCTTGGTTGGTGTGGTTTTGGTTTCTTTAACCTCTTCAGCCATGCCACACATTGCCCATATAAGCATGGCTCTCCGGTGCTTTGGTAAGCATTCCCTTACCCTAGTAAACAAAGCTATGGCTCTTGTAAGTGCCTCATCACCTAGCCCATCCCTGAGGGATGTTATCCATTCTAAACGTGAAGGCTGGCTGATATGGGAAGAAGCCATAAAGGAAACCTTTTGCACATCAACCAAAGTTGCAAGTATAGTCTCACTCAACATGGTTATATCTTCCACCCTAGCCTTCACAGCAAATTCTGAAAAGTAAGATAGTGCCTTGGCCGAGTCTCCCTGCATAAGAGCTGCTAGTATCTTAGGCAAAGCCTTATGAACAATCAGAAGTTTGTCCTTGTCATCACAGGCATCCCCAGAAATCCATGTACCTACCCGAGAAAGTTCCTCTGATGTTTTCACATTGGTCCCTTCACTAGAAAGTCTTTGAAAAAGACTTGTCCTGGTATTATCCCCTGTAAAAAAGATCTGGCACCTGCTTCGTACTGTTGGTTCTACCTTATTACGGGAGCTAGCAGTCATTATGATAGAGGCGCTAGGTATTTTTTCTTCTAGGATCTTTAGTAGAGACCCTAGGGCTGCTGGAGTGAACTTGTCTACTTCTTTCAGAATCACTGACTTCTTCCCTGTAAACAGGGAGATATCCTCCAAAAAGGAGATGCAAGCGTCTGAAGACTCTTTGAGCATGTTACCTGACGCAGAGGGAGATAATACCAGTACATCCGGGTTGTCCTCCGGAAACTTTCTACATGAAGAGCAAGGACAGTCTTCATCCCGGGTGCCTAAGCACAGGTAGTTCTTAGCAAGAAACAATGCTGACTCTGTCCTAAGGAATTTTGAGTCTCCTACAAGTAGGGCATAAAAACCCTTACCCTGATGTACAGTAGCATACATCAGATCCGATGTCTTTTTGGGAACCATTTTTAAAATATTAAGCATATGAGTACACAATACTCCAAAAAATCCGTTTAATTAACTAAACGGTGCATGAATTACAAATTTTGTCATAGCGTGTGGTGTGACAGTGTGTAGCGCTCGGGTATCCCTATCAAAAGCCCTTGTCATATAGACAAGAACATGCGGGATGTTCCCTAAATTCTCGAATGTTAATCTGTATCTGTTGTTACTTCTATTGCTAATTTTCCAGGTGTTTTTGTTTTTTATTTAGTTCGGGCAACCTTAGATATCCCTTATCCAGTATGGTTAATTTCCGTGCCCTCAAACAATCAGCCTCGGACTTCCTAGCATAGTATGAGGACTCTTTCACGTTCCCGCTCAGTAACGGCGTGTCCTGTTTCCATAAACAGGTAAAAATCTCAGATCGTTGATTTCCAACTATGCTCCCACCCCAGACCCTTAGAAAACTTGGGATTCTAGGCAGATTTAACTGCCTGGTCTGCACGGAACAGCTGTCTTCTTTGACCCTACAGCTGCCAGAGGAAAGGAGAGTTTTTTCGGCCCTTACTCTCATAAGGGCTAGAGGTTGTTCGTCTCTCTTCTGAGAGGGCCAGAGGGTGCTCCCCACTATCGCTTCCATAGGGATCAAAGCACTCTGGCTAGAACACAATGCTGAGGCCACTCTCCCAAATACAACCAAACCCCTTCTGCAGCAAGTGCAGGCATCCCAGGTGAACAAGCTTTTCACCTGCAGGGCGCTACGCGGTTTTATTGGTTTGTGACTCAGTGTTATCATTGGTTCCTATATACCTAGTAAAGACTGCTTTCGCAGAGTTAACAGGGTTGTTACCCAATAATACTTAAACAATAGCCAATTTTTAAGTACAAATCTTATTGATTTACACACTCTTAGCTAATCTATCGAGATTTAGGACCCAACGGGACTTTATTTCCTCCCACTCAGGTTGGCATTCTTGTTTTGTATGTAGTGAATTCAGGTCTTCAAGCTTCCTCGATTTCAGAGAAACTATAACATCAGATACTCCCAGGAGTTCTTTGTATACTGCATTCTCAGGATTCAATACTTTCGTTTGTCTTACAAGAAATACAGTCACCTTTTGCCCCAGTTTATCCTTAATGATTCTCTGTACTGAGGATACCTCATCATATAGGGTTGCTGAGATTATTTGATAATCTGTATCCTTTAGATACAAAGTTTTCAGGAAATCTGAGAACATAAACATAGATAGTTGTTCAGTCCATAGAATTGTTATGTTTTTTATAGCTTTCATGATTTTGTACCTGTATTGTTCTTTATTTTAGAACTTTTTCATGAGAACATTATATTATGTATCATAATAAAAATTATGTTACACAAATATGAGGCTTTCCTAATCTATATCTGTTATTACTATTAATAATTATATCTATCTCTATATATAATACATAGAAGTATAAGAAGAAGAGAGTATTAGGGGAGTTATTGTAAAAAAAGTCAATAAATATAATAGGTGATCTTATATCTTAAAAAAGTCTCTATTACTACGTATTGTAAGGAGGGTACTAAAAGTCTCTAAATAAAAGCGAGTGAGAGTCCTGTGAAGAACAAAGAATCGGAAAATCTGATAAGATCTAGAAATCTCCTAAAGAGCTTTGATAGCTCTCTCAAAAGAGAGCACCTGGATAGTATTAGAAGTCAAGCTCTCTCAGCTTTAGAAAACATAACAGAAGTAGTCAATCTGTCTTTATCTATTCTATCAGGCAGAGAAGAAACTCCCTGTACCCTATCTCAAAAGGATCAGGAGTTGTTGGTTTCAGAAACAATACCCATGATGAGGATTCTGACGAAGTACTCTGACTCTTTTCTAAAGAACTCTGAAATAACTCTTAACGAAAAAGCAAAAAGATGAACAATAGGAACACTTCATTCACTAAGAGCCCTGTGACTGCTAGGAATATCTATCGGTCCCACTTTCCTTCAGAATCACAGTACCTCGATACTGAGAGACTTCTTAAGTCTCTGATGGGTTATAAGATTCCAGCACAAAGGGATAAGGAAGGGCGAGTAAAAATTGATGAAGTACTTAACGTACTTGTCAGGGAAGATCAAAACCTGGGTTTTGTAGACTTTGAGCATATCAGTGAAGTCTTTCTAAGGCACAATCCTGTTATGTTCTATATCCAAGGTGATTACTTAGCTCCATCAAGACCAGCTACGGCGGGACTCCCAATAGATCCTCCTGATACTTTGTATTTTGGTACTATCTCCAGTGTCTCCTCTTTGGCCCTGCAGAAAGGTTTGATGAGCTTACACAATTCTCATGTTATTGTTACCAGTGATCGTGAGATTGCTATTAAGAGAGCCCTGGAGTTCTCAGAAAAGACCGCTGATAGTTATCCCTCTCTGATTGTTGTTGATGCAAAAGCAGCTAAAAATGCAGGTACACTTTTCCTAGGTGGGGATAAATCTCACCTGTATAAGTCCGAGCATATAAGCCGTACCTATATTTCCGTTGAAGACGTTTAAGGAACTAAAGGGTTACTGTAACAGTAACCCTACTTTAGTAAGGGTGGAAAATGGCTGATTCTAATGAAATAAAAATGTTCCGTGGCGAAGTATCTGCGGTAAAACACTTCTCCATTGACACAGGATTCTTGGTATTCCAGATTATGCTGGAAAATGAAGGAAGGATCACCCGACATACCATGTCCTGTGCGGGAACTTCTGATGACCCTCCCCCTGTTGGTTCCCTTGTGGAGGTATATGGATCCTCACAGATGACCCAGTGGGGTCCTCAGATAAAATATGCTGCCTTTCATGTATTAGCGGGCAATAGTTCTGTGTCTCTGGCCCGCTATCTAAAAAGCTTTGCCAAATATCTAGGTGATGAGAAGTCCATGGCGATAGCCCGCTACTTCGGAGCTTCCTTGGAAGATGTTATTGAAAAAAATCCTGATAGGCTTTTAGAAGTGGAAGGTATAGGTGATACTATCAAGGATAACATTGTTGTCGGGTGGAAGCGGAATAAGAGTGTCCACAGCATTAAGATGTTCTTGAGCTCTATAGGTTTGTCCGATTCAAAAATACGTCAGATTGTTGCTAGGCATGGACCACAGTACGATTCCCTGATTAAGGAAGACCCTTTCGTCCTGATGCACGAAGGAATTGGCTTTTCCGTCTGTGATGCCATATTTGAAAAGCTGAAAGGAAACCCCGTGGACATCTGCAGAATAAGGGCCCTTGTCCTTGATGGGGTTCGTAAACTTACTTTCATGGGGGAAGGTCATCTTTTTGTGGAAAGAGAAAATATCGTTAGATACGCCAACCAGCTTAATGATACCTTTGCCTACAACCGTAAGATAGATACAGTAGCAGTAGTTTGGGATCAACTTCAGCCGGGGCTTACGAACCTACTGGAGAATGCCCATCTTTATGAGGATGAGCAAGGAAGGATATACCCCACCAACCTGTACTTCTTTGAAGCGAAGTCAGCAGAGCTTCTTGCAGAGAATATTCGCACGGCAGGTGAAGCAAAATTTGCTAGTCAGGATCCACAAGATCTCGTGGATTATTATGAAGCCCATGAAAGAATATCCATACCTGATTTCAAATTCTCATCCAAGCAAGAAGAGGCTATTAAGGCTTTTGTGCGTTCGAAGGTGATGATAGTTACAGGCCCCCCTGGTACAGGTAAAACCACAATAATCAAAACTTTTGTTCGCATACTGGACTCCAATAAAGTCTCTTACTGCCTATTAGCCCCCACCGGAGCTGCCTCCAAAAGGTTGGAGCAAACTAGTAACAAACCTGCTTCTACCATTCATAGATTCTTAGGGTTCCAGGGTAAATCCTGGGGGAACCACTCAAACAATCAGATTGATGAGTCTGTTGTGATCGTAGATGAATGCTCTATGGTAGACATGGAGTTATTTTACCGTTTGGTTTCTGCTACAAGGCCTAATGCCCATCTTGTTTTCGTAGGGGATGTGGATCAACTTCCAAGCGTAGGTCCCGGGAATGTGCTGAAAGATCTAATAGCTAGTGACAAGGTGACCACTATTAAGTTGGATCAGGTGCACAGGCAAGCTTCTTTATCTGAAATTGTACTGGAAGCAAACAAGATTAAGGATGGAGACCAGGACCTATCCCTATTTAAGTCTGACATCAATGCAGACATCTGTTTTGTAAGGACAGGCCGAGATGTCGAGGCCGGTGAGCAATCTATAATAAAGGTATGTAAGTCCCTGGCCACAAACCCAAAGATCACATTTCAGATTCTTACCCCCAGAAATGAAGGGGATCTAAGTGTAGGGTCCTTGAACACACTTCTGCAAAAGGAGTTGAATCCACCTGGTTCAACTCCTAGTACGGGGTCTGTTCAGCAGATACACTTAGATAAGAAAACTGTAGTTCGTCCGGGAGATAGAGTAATTGTCATTAAGAACAACTACAATCTTGGGGTGTTTAATGGGGACATTGGGAAAGTCCGTCTCATTACTTCTGAGGTAGTTCGTATAGACCTAAACTCAGGTGAATCTGTGGCTATCCCTATTTCTAGTGCCCGAGAAATGCTTAAGTTGGCCTATGCCATAACTGTGCATAAGTGCCTACCTTCTTGGTCACCTGTAAATACCCCTGATGGGTACAAGACAATAGAGGAGGTATCCGAGGGGTCCTCCGTGTTGAACCCTCTGGGGGAGGCTGTACCTGTTTCCTTAAAAACAAAGGTTTTCCACAAAACAGGGCAATTGCTTAAATCTGTGTCAGGCCGGGAGTTACTGTCATCCAGACAGCACAGACACATTCTTTGCAGGGATGGGGTGTTGCAAGAGGTTCCAGCCTCGGATGCAAGGCCTGGAGACTACCTAGTAATTAGTAGGGTGTCAGAGTTTGGTATGGAGGTACCCCTTCTTATGAAGGGGTGGAAGACCCACAACCCGGTATCTCTAGTTGCTCCTGAGGAGTTCCCCAGGACTCTTACGGAAGATATGGCCTGGGTACTGGGGGTGTTAGTGGGGGACGGATCACTTACGGACGAGACGGATGGGCTCGTTTACCTGAATAAAAGCTCCTCCACATCTTTGATAGACGAATATTCTCGAGTGGTAAGATCCTTTGGTATTCCTGTCCATAAGCACAAGGGTAAGGGGTATGGAGTATATACCAGCTCTGTGGCCTATAGGGCAGCTCTGCTAGGGTATGGGCTAGGGTTTCACAAATCCACGGATAAGGTCATTCCTACATCTATCTGGGGTGCCACTAGGAAGGTAAGACTTAGCTTCCTGGCTGGTCTTCTTGACACAGATGGGAGTATTTCTGGCAGGTCCGCGAGTTTTCGTTTTGCCTCGTCCTCACTTACCTTGGTGCATGAAGTGCAAGATTTGTTAATGGGCCTAGGGTACCCTTCTAAGGTAGGAGAACTTCATCAGAACTATAGAGGATCTAGATACACTAGCTTCTGTGTGAGAGTAGGTGGTACATCCTACAACAAGCTATCCTCTGAGGTCCCCCTTAGGAACCCAAAAAGGGTCCAGGTTAAAAAGGCGAATAGGGATATTTTCGACGTTGTTCCTATAAGCTCAGAGTTTTTATCGACTCTGCTACAGGATATAAGGGTACAACAAGGCACTTATGGTAAGAGGTCTAAATACAGAAGCCTGTCTTTCCGGTCTATATCAGACGCAATAACCTGTGGTAAGCACACAGTAACTTACTCATGGGTTAATAAGCTAATAGAAACCTTAAAGGGGGAGGGTTTCAAGATACCTGACTCTCTAGAGGGCATTTCAAAGAAACACTTTTTCTTTGATAAGATTGTCTCTTCTAAGGAAGTAGATACAAGCAATGAAGTGTTTTTTGATGTAGAAGTGGGAGGGAATCATACTTTTATGACGAGGAATATCGTTACACACAATTCCCAAGGGTCGGAGTACTCCGTAGTAATCCTCCCTCTACTAAAGTCCCACGGGGGTATGCTTCTTCAAAGAAACTTACTTTACACTGCTATGACCCGTGCTCGTAAGAAGGTGGTTGTAGTAGGGCAAGAATCTGCCATAGAGTCAGCAATCTCTAATGCTAGTATAAAGAACAGAAACACTGCCTTTGCCCAAAGGATTATAAAATGTCTTGAAGCCCCTATTGGTTCCGCAGCCTTTTTCACAGCCCCTTTTCATAAAATTCCTGAGAGTGCTGAAAACTATTATCAGGTTCAAAAGCTTTTGAATCCTAGTAAACCAGAAAAAACCTGGGCACTGGAAAGTGATGATTACATCGAATAATTAGTTAAATCTTTCTGGTTCACTGCGTATTCTATTAAAGACGGTTACACCCCCAACTAAGGGGGTTCCACTTATAAGAGAGACTTTATGGCCACGGAAGAAACTAAAATTATCGACGGCTCCTCTTCGGAAGACATGCTAATGATTGATCTCGGTAAAAGCATATCCGAGATATATGATACCTTAGAAGGTGTAGAAATCTCCTCTGATGATCCCGGTATTTTGGATCCTGAGTTCTACAGGAAAAAATTAGGAGAAGTAAGGGGCAGCCTGAACATTATCCAATCTACCTATGCCAAGGTCATGAGGGCAAAGACGAGTGCCCAGACCCGTCTTACTTCCAGGGAAACTCGTTTTGAGATCTTGTTAAATTCCTCTCTTGAGAACAATACTGAGGTAAAAGAAGCTCTCAGTGCCGACGAGAGGAAGGCTAGAGCAGCCAACCGCCTTGTAGATCTTAAAAATGCCATCCGTGAATCCAAGAATGAAGTAGAGGCCCTTTCAAACCTTCTGAAGGTTTTAGGGGTATACTCGAAGAGTCTTGGGACAATCAGTGCCGACCTCAAACAACAAGCAAAGCTGGTGGAGGTAGAACTTCAGCATATGCCTAAGATGGGGTCTATTAAGCAGGATGGCCAACCCTCCTCGGCTTTATCCGCGGATGATGCTGCAAAGTTATTTCAGAAGCGTTTAGATGATGTTGTAGATGCTTATTCTATGAACCCTGTGGATTCCTCAGAGGACAACGGGGAGGATTCTATAGAAGAAGAAGGTATTGTTGAGGATTCTAGTTTGTTGAGTGGTATGATGCAATCCTTTGCAGATACCTCTTCAGAGATAAACTCCAATATGGATACCGCACTAGAGCTACCTACGGAAATTTCTGAGAAAACAGAAGATATCGAAGAAGATTCCAATGAATTACGGGAATCCTCTGGTGAATCCTCTGATGAAGATTTCACACTTCCTGATGAACCCTCATCTACAGACTATGTCCCTTCTGAGATGGATTTTGATATTCCTTCAGAAGAACCCCCTTCTGTCACTCCATCTTCTACCGTCGCCCCCAAAGCGGGGTTGGAGGTAGGTGAGGTAGATAAGATAGATGAGGAAGATACCCCTTATGGAGAAGACGAAGAGTCCTCCGTTAAAGAGGAAGAGCTTCTTATTTTTGATGATGATTTCACTCTTCCCGCCTCAGAGGAAACTTTGAGTGTGAGTGAAGACGTACCTAACCTTACAGGTCTGAGCCTAACAGGAGTTTCTTCGGATCTCCCTATGGACAACCTGGAAGTAGCCTCCCCTTCCCAGGAACCTGTAGTTTCTGAGGGGGATTTGTCGCCTGAGAATTTCGAAGTACTTTCCACTACAGAGACCAAAGCCAAGATTTCTGAGGAGTTCTCACAGACTCCAAAGACTTCTGAAGATCTGGAACCTGCTAAGGTCAATACTCCGAAAGAGGCTAAGTCTACACCTGAAGAGTCCACACAGGAGCCATCTATTGATGACCTCCTTAATGTGCTCCTCGGTACGACCTAAAGGCACTAAACGCACAGTCACACTGTCGCACGGTCACATACACGCTCCACTAAAACGAGGTAAAAAATGAGCGAAGGCGTACGTTCTTTTGGTTTTGATGAAGGAAAGGATATTAAGGACAACAGTTTCCCCAAGTTCAAAGGGGAAAAGGGTCAGACCTATGTGTTTGGTTTTGCTTGGGACGTTCCAAACGAAATCTTCCGCATGAGTGAGGGCCACTACTCGAACTCTCTTCAGCAGGGGTGGCAATGCCTCTCTGATGAATCTAAGGGCATCAAGGAAGTCTGCTGTACCGCATCCTATGACGGAATGGAAGCCAAGAAGAAGATCGGATGTGCCATCGTGCTATATAAGTTCGATGCCAACGACAACAACAAGATCACTGGTGTTAAGGATGTCGTTTCCTGGACATTCTCTCCCAAGGTCTTCCAATCGCTCCGTGCAATCTACTCTGAACACGGTCTAGTGGATATTGTAGCCACCTGTACTGATACGAAGTACCAAAGCTTCACTTTCGTTCCGAAGAAGGGCTCTGCCTGGACTCAGACCGATAAGTCTAAGGAATTCGTGAAGAACAAGGCTGACAAGATCTATAAGATCCTGCCTAAGCTCCTTTTTGCAAGAAAGAGCTTAAGTGAAATCCGTGAACTTCTGGGCCTCAACGCTGGGAGCAGTGATGCTTCCTCTGGCTTGAGTCTGGATGGCATCGCTGGTTCCTTGGTTTAATGGGAAGGATCCCTGTGGCGTTAATAATGGGCCTTGATGCGAGTCGCGTAAAGACGGGTTACTGTATCCTAGATACAGATGCACCCTTCTCTTCTTTTGTGGAACGTGGAAGGCTTTATACTACCCCGTCCGATGGGATCATGATCCAACGCCTGCTGAAGCAGCAGCAACAGATTGCGGATAAATTAGAGGAGTTCTCCGTCGACTTTGTGTCGATGGAGGCTCCTTATTTTGGGGGTAAAGACAGTGAACATCTGTATGCCCTGAACCAATTTATTCACAAAGTTTTTCTTGATAGAGGCACATTCGTTATCTGTTTCCCTCCTCAACAAATGAAGAAGTTGTCCCTCCCGGACAAGAAGATTCGCCATGATGAGATATTTAAGGCGCATATGATCTTCAAAGCCCAGGAGTACTACAATTTAGAGGGTAAAGTTCTAACTGACGATGAGGCAGATGCCCTTCATGCAGGTAGGCTTGGGAAGTTCTTTTACCAGTGGCACTTCGAGAAAAAGTTGAAAGAGTCCGACCTCCCACCGGAACTGAAGTCTGCATTTTGTGGGAAAAAAGTTTGGCAAAGAGGTGAGAAGGCAGGAGCTACTGAGTACAAGGGTATGATATTCAGGGAAAATGAGCTTTTCTTTGATTTTAACCTAATTGCTAAGCGTCAACTCAAAAGACAATTAAACGGAGCACAAAATGGTGGCAGCAAAAGGAACACAAAAAAACAAGACAGCAGCGAGAGCGGCAGCAGCTTCAGCCACCCTGAAGCAGGTAGATAGCGACTCCAAGGGAAAGACCAGCAACGCTAAAGTTAGCGAGAGCATGGTAAAATTCCTGGCGGATATGGAAAAGAAAGGTCTTATTGGGAATATCAATAAGCCTATCGACTTTATTTCTACGGGCAACTGGGTTATCGACCGTTGTGTAGGTGATGGTAAAGGTGGTAATGGTTCTGGAGGTTTCCCTCGTGGTTTCATGGTGGAAGTATTTGGTAAGGAATCGACAGGTAAGTCTACCTTATGCCTTCAAGCCATCCCTGGTCTCCAAGCCAAGAAAGAGCTTACTGTATATGGTGACTTTGAAAAATCCCTTCGTGCTCAGCAGCACTACATTCGCAACATGGGTATTGATGTAACGGACAAAAGCACGTTCCTACATCTTGAACCTAATACCCTTGAGGAAGGGACAGAGGCTATTTTCAATGCGTGTGTGGCTCTAAAACCAGCAATGGTAGTGGTTGACTCCCTAGCTGCCATGCAGCCTGCTGCTTTCCTTACAGGTAAGGTTGAGGAAGCCATTAAAGTAGGCCTACATGCCCGCATGGTGTCCGTATTTGTTGGTACTATGAATAAGATTCTGGGGAAGACTAATACCTCTCTAGTATTCATCAACCAGCTTCGTGCCAAGATAGGTGGGGCTACCAACGGCCCCCAGACAGACACCACAGGTGGTTTTGCCTTCAAGTTCTATATGGCTCTTCGTATTCAGTTGGCCCAAGTTGAAAAAGTAGGTGTTACCCGCAGTTCTGAGATTACTGGTGATTCGAGCAAAGAATACACTGACCAAGTCATCAAGGTAACGATCGTCAAGAACAAACTAGATCGTCCTTTCCGCAGTGAGTGTGTATATCTCAGGTTCAATCGTGGTTTTGATGGGGTGCAGTCTCTTATTGATATTGCCCAGAAAAGAAAGGTTTTGGAAGGATCTAGCTGGTTGTCTTATGTCTCTCCTACCGAGCCCTCCTATAACTTCAAGCTAAATGGTCGTGAAAGGGTATACCAACATCTTTCAGAGCACCCTGAAATCATAGAAGACATGATGCCCCTTCTATTCCCTAAGGTAGATGTAGGTGAGATGGTGGTAGCCAAGCAGAACGGAGAAATTGAAGAGGATGCCCTCCCAGAGGACATGCAAGAACTACTGAAGGAAATGTCCAAAGGTTTCTCTGATCTGAATACTGACCCAAGCCAAGAATCTGAACTGGAAATGCCCGAGGGTTGAAATAGATGGCCTTTGAAGTAGAAATATTCAACTACAAAACAATCAAGCATGTGAAGTTTACCATTGAAGGGTACACACTGCTAGTTGGTAGGAACTTCATAGGGAAGTCCGCGGCTATGCATGCGATAGTGGCGGCTCTCCGCAATGCTGAAGGCGATGGCTTTATTCGGCATGGTGAAAAATACTGTGAAGTACGTATAGCCTCCGGGGAAAACAGTATCATCTGGCACAAGGAGAAGGGTAACAACTTCTATGTGATACAGTATGAAGGGAAGCTGTACGAACTTAAAAAGACAGGAAGAGGAGAGGTACCTCAACCTATCTTAGATATGGGGTTTGGTCCGTTGACTGTTGCTAATGAGAAGGCCTATCTTTGGTATGCTCGTCAGTTTGAGACATTGTTCTTGGTAAACCGTCCTCGTCAGAACTTTACCACTGACCTGATTGCTTCAATAACTGGATTAGACACTATATACAAGGCTGCAGACATGGTCAAAAAGGATTTGTCTGCAGCCAAGTCTACCTGCAAGCTCCGAATTTCTGACTTAAGGGATGCTAGAGAGGAGGTTAAGAAATATAGGGCGCTAGAGGATTATGAAGCTAATGAGCAAGGCATGCTAGACCAGGTTGCTGAGTATGAAAATCTACAATCTCTTGTAGAAGCCCTAGAAAGGATGCACTTAGAGTATGATGAGTCAGCTTTCCTTGTGCAGAAGTATGTACCTGTACAGAAGCTGGATAAAGTGAGTCTTGAGGAAGTAGACTCACTTTTCAAAGAATTAACTCACCTTGAGCTACTTTCCCGAGAATTAGAGGATTCTTCTAAACTGGCTGAAAAGTATAACCCTGTAAGTAGCCTTACAATGAAAGTATCCCCTATGATTTTAGTTCAGGATACTCAAAACCTAGTTATCGAAATTAATAGGATAGGAGCTCTTCAACTAGAATATGAAAGTGCAGTAGATCAGCTTAGTGGGGCCAGGAAAGGTGAAGGGCTGCTGGACCTAAAGGGGGAATTACTCTATTTAGAGAAATCTATGAGCTCCTTGACACAGGTTTCCTCCTTACACGAAGAATTTACTAGAGAAAGTTCTAGTTACCAAAAAGTTAATGCAATTTCTTCTGAGCTGGAGGATGTCATACTTCCCGAGGGAGACATACAAGCATTGCAAGAAATAATCTATTTGGAGGAGTCCGTGCAGTCATTCTCTAAAGAATACAAAGAGCTTGCGGAATCCTTAGTAACACTTAATAAGTCCATATCTGAGGTGGATAAACTCCTAGGGGAGTTTAAGTCTTGTCCTCTGTGTGGAGGGGACCTATGTCAACATTAAAGTTCCTGCATTACACTGATGTCCATCTCAGAGAGACAAACCCTCCATCCCGTTTGGGGGACTTCCGCGAAGATGTCCTAGGAAAACTTCGTCAGATTGTCAGCATTGCTAAGGAGCACAGGGTAGACTTTACCGTGTGTGGCGGGGATCTTTTTGACTCTAAAAAGCCCATGGCAACTAAACATTCCACAGTTACCAAGGTAGCTGAAATTTTTAACTCTCTGTCAATCCCTCATCTTATTGTCCCTGGGAACCATGACCTAACTGGGGATGCTATGGACTCCTTACCTGAGCAGCCCCTAGGTGTTCTGCTGGAGACCCGCACGTTTCGTCAGGTTCGCAACGAGGTGTTCCGTAGCAAAAAAAGGGCAAAGGACCCTGAGCGTGGTTTGTCTATAAGGATCCAATCATACCCCTTTGATGAAGAACCAGTATTATCCGAGATGGTATTACAGGAGGATGAGGACACTAAGGTAGACTTTAACATACTGGGTATCCATTTATATGCCTCCCCCAGGGGAGGAACACTGTTTGGTAAGACCAAAGTGTTCTCCTATGGGGAACTAGCTGTTACCAACCATGATATGTATCTCTTAGGGCACTATCATGCTGATAACGGGGTCGTTAGAACCGTTCTTGAGAAGGAGCAGACCTTTGTCAACATAGGTTCTGTAACCCGTGGGGATTATGGGGATGAGAATTTAAGTCGTATCCCGAAAGTGTGCGTGGTTACTATAGATAAAAACAATGAAGGTGTTATCACTGTAACCACAGAAGAGATTCCTCTTGTTGTTCGGCCCAATGAAGAAACTTTTGATCTTGAGAAAAAAGAAAAGCTCAAGGAAAATAAAGAAAAAGCCACAGAATTTGTTACCCAGCTACAGGTGGCTACCCAAAGTGTAGAGACCGACATGAAAGTGGAGGAGCAAGTATCAACCTTAACTACAGAGAAGGAGGTACTTGAGGCTACCATGTACTATATAAATGCCGCCGCTGAGGAACTTAATAAGGTTTCCCACAAATGAGATTTGATTTTCATAAATACAAAAACTTTTTGGAGTGCCCGAAGAAGTATCATCTACGGGACATTAGAACCCCTATTCTAACCCCCAAGAATGCTTACTACCAAGTAGCCGGGGAATTGGTTCAAAAGTTCTTTGAGATGTACTCCAACCTGTGGATTGAGCAGGACATTGTGTTTGATAGGGAACGAGTAAGAAACAGAATGAAGCCCTACTGGGAGCATCTACTACTTAAAAATAGAGTTGATTGGGGGCACCCCATGTCCAAGCTTGGGGAGGTGGACCTTTTCTTGGAATGTGTAGATACAATACTTGATAACCTGGCCAAATTGGATGTATATAAGGATACCCGAAGTGAAGTAAAACTGGAGGTAAACCTAAAGTCAGGCGACACCTTAGTTGGTAAGATAGACTTTATAACCGATGACGGGAAGAATGTGTCTATATTGGATGGTAAGAATTCAGCTACTAAGGGTAAGTATGTTGATGAGAGGCAATTACTATTTTATGCATTGCTCTACAAATTTAGGTACGGGCGTTTACCTGATAAGCTAGGGTTCTTGTACTATAAGTATCAGGAGTTGGTTCCTATAGTTTTCACTTCAAGGGATGTAGATGATCTTTGGAGGGATATCATCAGGGTAATGGTAACTATTAAAAAAACCAAAGTATTCACTCCTACACCATGCTCAAAAGCTTGCAAGATGTGTGATTACCTTGAGCAGTGCCCTGAGGGGCAGGCGGATATGGCCTCCAGAAAAAGAGGGCCTAGGAAAGAGAAAGTTATAGAAGTTAGTTCAAAATCGGAAGAAACTGGCGTATTTTTTATCAAGCTGTGAGGAATTTATGGAAGAAGTAGAACTACAAGAAAAATATAGGACCTTAAGAGCAAGGGCCACCAAACTGTCGGACAGTAAGATTCGCGTAGAAGAGAAGCTGTCTGCAGCCAAGGAAAGAGTAACCAAAGCTATAGAGGCTTCCAAAGCTGCAGGTTATCCAGACCCCCGTAAGTTAGGGGAAATTAAGGAAAAGAAAAAAGAAGAACTCCGATTGGCCTTGGCTAGTTTGGAAGAAACGGTTTCTAAGCAGGAAGCTATAATGGCATCCATTGAGGCATAATGTCCTTTGTTAATGTAAACAGAAAAGTTCTGTGTGAAGCGTTTGATTTTGTAAAGTGGGTAATACCTGCCAAACCTATCATTGTAGCAGACGGGAATGTGTCCTTGAAGGTATCAGGGTCTACCCTTATTGTGTCTGCATGTGATGGGATTATGGGGGCCAGAGCAATTATACCCATCCTGAATACAGAGGATGTACAGGAGGACCTTCTTGTAGGGTGTGACCCAAAGAGGTTTGGTAAGGCTATTGCCAAAGACTCTGCAGAAGTGATTACCTTGGAGAAGGTTGGGGATAACCTTCATGTATCTGACCCACAAGAAGGCCCCGACAAGTTTGTTACCTTAGCTTGTGCTAATATGAGAAGATCCTCTCAGATAAACAAATGGGTCCCAGCTCAGGAAGACTGTTTGAATGATTCTGTAATTAGACCAGATTTCTTTTCCCAGGTTCTAGCTTTCTTGGATAACTTTACCACGGAAGGTAACGGTGGTAATGGTAAGCACGATGTGGTTGTCTTGAGTGAGAGTGTAGCACATACCACTAATGGGGTGAACCTTCGAGGTATATGTGCATCAAAGGAACTGTCTTTCAAGTCTGATGTAAGTCTTCGTAAAAGATATATTACACCGCTAGTAAAAACTCTTGCTAACATAGAATCCAGCAGCGTAATCTTCAAGGACAGCCCTCAGATAATAAGCGTGTCCACAGAAGACGGTACAAAGCAAATTGTCATGCCCGCTCATAGGAAAGAACCTCCTGTTGTACCTAAGGAATACCTAGTTTCAACAGGTGATACCTCCATAGTGAATATCAAAGAAATTGTAAAAGGGCTAGATAGAATTTCAACGTCTAACTATAATACAGCCACATCTCTTACCGGGGTTGATCTAAAAATATCAGGTGAAGGAGAGTTATCTAAGCTTCAATTGGTTTTGGAAGATAATAAGGCTTCTCAGACTTTTTCCTTAAGTAGGAAAGGTGGGGGTACTATAGAAAAAACGATGGATCTAAATACTCTACTGCGTGTTCTTAAGACTTTTTCTAAGAGCACCTCACCCAAGGTTTTCTTTGGCACTGAAGAAACTAGATTTCTTAAGTTTGTAGATGTTCGAACTATTGGTGATAAGATAGGGGCCTTTATCGCTGTATGTTCTTATGCGAGGAAGGTGTAATGCTTCCTACTTACTTGGCAGATAGAATAGCATCCCTCAATAGAGTGTCTCTGCTTAAGAGAGGGCATAGAGATTCTGCAGTAGGGCGCATGTCCTCCTTAGAGAAAGAAGTAGAAGGTCTTGAGAAGAGGGTTTTCCTCCTTGAAAAGGTCTCATTGGTTACAGCCCAGCTTGTGGACAAGATGGTGCAAAAAGATCTTCAAGGAATTGATAGCCTAGTTAACTACGGCCTCAAGGTAGTTTTCCCTGATAGAAATCTTTTGTTCAAAAGTTCTATGGTGATGGTCGGGGGAAAGATGCAAATAGACTTTACTACCTTTGATGATGGCAAAGAGATAGGTGATGATGCATTTGGTAGTGTTTCTGTTATCGAAAGTCTACTCCTACGTATTATCTGCATGATGAAAACCAAGTCTGGAAAACTGCTCCTACTGGATGAAACCTTTGGGGCCCTGGACAGTGAGTATGTTCAGCTACTAGGGTCACTGCTGAAAACTTTGACCTTAAAGGCAAAGATGGACATCCTACTTGTAACCTTCAACGGGTTCCTTTCCGATGCAGACACCCTTCTAAAGGCTCGTCTAAATAAGGCAACAAGGGAACTAAGCATAACGGGAGTGACAGATGCGACATCCCTATGAAATTTTTCGTAAATACAAGTACCTGATGAAAAAGGAGATCACTGAGGAGATTGATCGTCGATTGAAGGTCAGTCACATCAACTGTGTCCACAACAAGAAACTTGATTTAGGCCCAAGGGGTCAGACATATCTGTGTACCTTTGGTCAGAACTTGCAGTCTTCTCTAGAAGTAGGGAATCTTATAGTGTGCGATGGGTGTGAGCAGGCCAAGCAATGCAATGCCTATACTCCAATGTACCTTAACAGGGAAGCTGCTGCTTCAGCACTAGCAGAAGAGCTTAAAGATCCTAAAGTAAAAATGGAAAGATATCCGGACCTCATCGCCCTAGAGTGGGTAATGGATAACGAGCTGCATGAGCTAAGAGAGAAGCCTCCCACCCGTAAGCACAGGGTTATAAGAAAAGTTATTCAATGGGCAGAGTCTGTGGTCCTGTTTCTAGAGTCCTGGTACAGAAAGGCATAACCTATTTTTTACTCGATTGTGTATATATTATTAACAAAAATAACAAGAATTTTATGTTTTTAATACTCAATTAATATAGTAGGTACAGGTATAAGAAATGATACCAGGAACCCTTTTTGGTTCCAAACATAGAACAAGGAAATACATATGGGTGCCTACAAGGGTATATACTCGTCAATTGAAACAGCCCATTGCTTGGATGTGAATCGGTTAGTCAGCACGATAAAAGGAGCTGTAAAAGCTTCTTTTGCTGGAAAGAAGAAGGAATTGACGGCTAAGGATGTGGCTGAGGCAGTAGAGCATAACCTCAAAGTGTTCTCCTTGGATGATCAGTCCTTTTCTTTCTATAGCGTTCCTAACAAATTAGGCGGTTGCCGCTGGTTAGCTAGGTGCCCGAAGTGTGGGAGTAACGTTCTAAAGTTATACAAACCTGAGGGTGGTGATCAATTCCAATGCAAGGACTGCCACAACCTTCGTTCTCCTTCTGCTTTATACGGTCCTACTCGAAGGTACAAGGAAGTTATTCGTCCAATGCGTAGGATGGAAAGGATCAAAGAAATCCTTTCCTCTAGTAACCTATCAGAGATGAAGACAAAGTCTTTGCTAGACGAGTATGATAAACTTGAAAAGTCCTTACAAGACAGTACTTTCTTCAGAAAGAGTAGGCTTCTGAGTAAAGAATAATTTCTTTATAAAAGAAACCCCTTATTATGGAAAATCACGAATTATATGTATTGGCTGAAAAACGGTTTGCTGAAAGGCTTGCTGCTGTAAAACCTGTATTCAAAGTAAAGAAAAGGCGTTCCGCCACTGAACGCCTTAAAGCTCGCATGTACTACCAGAGGCATAAGGCCCAAATACGTAGATGGAGACAAAGGTATAATCAGAAGAATAAGATGCTTCATAATGTACGAAAGTTCATGAAGAGGCCTAAACCTACCTGGTTATCTAAGAGTACTTTACCCAAGAGTAGCCAGCACAATTCTTTTCGTAAGCTAATTCACGGGCTTGTACACGGTACTCAGAAGAAAACACAACACTTTTCCCTATTGCACCATGACCCAAAAAAATTCAAGATCCATATCCCGAAGTTCCGCTCGCCCGGCCAGGCCCATATCTAACATAAAGCATGGCTTTCTCGTCACCTACGAGGATGGTACCGAGGTGCAGGAGAAGAATAACTTTTGGAGCGAGAGGCACCAGAAAGTATCGGCTACCAATTGGTTGGATATCGATAAGGATAGGATTAAGACTCTTCAGCTTTTCTGGAAAGGAAAAGTCCGAGTGTCCTTATGTAAAGAAGACTGTTCCCCTGAGAAATGGTGGTTTTCCCATACAGGGTCTCTACAAACCTCTGGTGATTCTCGAGTAGTAATAGTCTCTAGAAATATAGGGTATATACGGGAGGGCAGGAGATATATTTACAGAGTTATGGAAGAGTCTGGTGCCTTAATGTTTGATGAACAGGAGGAAAATTGAAAATCCTTCTAGTATCAGACATAGCCCAGTTTGCTCTTACTGACGTGTACTATGGTTACCTGCATGCCTTTCAAAAGCTAGGGGTGGATGTGGTGGGTTTCCCTCTCCATCATTTTGTGAATCACCACAAAGAGAATATGTGCCTATCCATGGTTCACTCCCAGGCTCTTATAAAAGCAAACCAGTATACCCATGTCTTTTTTATTGGCGGGCTAAGCATACCACCAGAGTACCTTGAAAGTTTCCCGGGGATTAAGGTTGGAGTTATTTCCACAGAAGATCCCCATTCCTTTGATCCATTAAGAGATAGGCTTTCTTTCATGGATTATTACTTTACAAATGAAAGAAGTGTTGTGTATAGTGAGAACAATCCTAAAATACACTATTGTCCTACGGCTGCTGATCATACCGTTTGTGGTTCTGTACCGAAAAACCGTCTGGATCCTAAATACATATGTGACATCCTGTTTCTTGGGGCCATTTACCCCAATCGAAGAAAACTTCTTGAGGGTATAATTCCCTGGGTGAAGGGAAATAATCTTCACCTTAAGATTCTAGGCCACCCTCAATATGTTCCTAAAGAATCCCCCATATGGGATTTTGTTTCTCCTGAGAACTATGACCCAAGAACAGGGGCCATCATGACTATCCCTCACGAAGAAACCGTCAAGTACTACAATGGAGCCAAGGTGTCCTTAAATTTCTTCAGGGATGTAACATGGAGCCCTTCCAGGGAGGACCAGAAGAACGATCTCAACAAGAACAATCTGGTTGCTGAGAGTATGAATCCTCGTGCTTATGAAGTACCTTTATGTGGCGGCTTCCTTATGATGGAGGATACTCGTAAGGAAGCTAGGGAGTTTTTCAAGGAAGACCAGGTTAGTTTTTTCACTAATGTAAGCAGTTTGAGAAAACAGCTTAATAAATATTTACTAGGAAAAAATGCTGATCAGTTACGAGAAGATATGTCCAGAAAAGCTTTCATGCGAGTAACCACCCATGGGACTTATATGGTAAGGGCTAAGGAAATCTTAAGGATAATCTCCTAATCCTTTTAGGGGGTATCAAACAAAGGTTTTGGTACCCATGAAAGTCAATGCATTTAATCCCGCTAATGGAACCCTGCTTGCCGAAGGCATCTCAGGTATAGCCTTTGGTAATGTCAAGGCTGGACAGCATTGTGATACTCCCGCGGTTATCAAAGTAGAGAAAACGACAGAAAATGAATTCTCTGCTATGAAGATGTTTCTTCAGAGTAATGGTGGTTTGAACTATTCAAAGTTCGGGTATTTTATTTCTGGGGAATTTGTTACAGGTGTTGATTACACCTACATGACGGGAACTCTGTTTGACCTAGCAACAGGTGTCACTGGAATGGATTTCACTGGAGTTACTGGACTAGACATCAATATAGTCAGTGGACAACCTGCAGACTATGTCTGGCTAGATATTCAGCCAGGTCAGTATGAAGTAGGGAGTACCTCCTCTATAAACTATCGCTTTGTGTTTGATTACACGTAAGAAGGGGACAACATGCGTCTGGACCTGTACAACTCAATAAACATGACCCTGCAAGAATCAGGGGTTTCCGTAATATCCTTCGGAAGTGTCCCCCAGGGAAAGCACTCCCGGATTGTACCTGTATTACTTCCTGTTAAGACAGAAGAATCTGAGATAAGCAATCTCAATGTTTTCCTGGCAAGCAAAGGACCCTACCGGAGTTCTGAGTTTGGGTACTTTGTTACCGGTGCCCCTTTCACGGGGGTGACCTCTGGGTCAGACTATCTGAGTAGTCACTTCGTCTCTGGAATCTCCGGAGGTGTGTCTATGTCTGAAGGAGACTACCTGTGGCTAGACATGAGGGCGGGTGCTAAAGAATCTGGGGCCTATCAGGGTATAACCTTTACCTTTACATTTGATTATGTCTAAGCAATACCAGGTGTACAGAGTGGTGAAAGCCTTCTATGCCAAGAAGGCCAGTGTTGACCTAGATAGGAAAGACGCTAAGAGGCTTACAGAGGGTAGAAGGATCATCAGTAAGATCAATAAGAACATACTATCCAAAGATGACCCTATGAAGGGTGTAAGTGATGAAGAGTTAAGGGTTGTCATGGGGTATATAACTCTAAAAAGAGAAAACCCCGTGTTAGAAGTGGAAGAGGGGCACAAGATGAATCATGAAGGAGCCCAGAAGGCTCTGGACCCAGCCACCTTTCCAGATAGAACAGCCTTAGAGGAAGCATTTGTGAACCAGGCAAACAGATTGATGGACAATCCTTTCGCAAAGAAGTTTGTTATGGAAGGCAATAAAGTTTCAGTAGGGAGTTAATCATGGCAGACATATCACTAGCAGCAGTAGCATCCGTTTACCCCTACAAGGCTATTCCTATAGGTTTGGTGGGATCGTTAACAAAGCCTCAGGCCACTATTACACTTAAGGTATATGCAGATGATTCCCGGGTTACCTTGAATAAGCTACAGTACAGCTTTGATGGGGTAACCTTTAAGGACATGTCCCTGATAGACCCTCCTGACTTATCCGATATATTAGGAACTGCAGAAGGAGTCGCCTTATCTCTGGTGTGGGACATCTACTCGGATGTGGATACTGATTATTTCAATATACCCGTGTACGTAAAAGCGCAGATCACTGATGGGGTGGATCCTTCTATTGAAAATGTAGTAGCATTCACTATGGAAAAGACAGTGAACGACCTATCTAGGAAAGACCCCGAGATACCGGTAGGGACTATAGGGGACCTTGAGAAGCAAAGGCTGCCTGGTACAAAGTAAATAAGTTAAGATCCAAAGACATTAAGGTAAAGGGTCTGTCAGTAGTGACAGACCCTTTTTAGTCTTATGGAGCGAGAAAACCCCGACCCTTTTAGGGTCGTGGGATCGTCAAGGTGTTCTGTTACCTATAAACTAGACCTAGAACTTTATCCACCAAGGATCCTTTTTTAGGGGACCACCCAGCAGTTTTTGCTTTGTCCGGCCCTTGGGTAGGTGGGACGGAGGGGGTGGGACTATGTCCAGTCCCCTCAGACTTTTCCAACTCCATTAACTTTTCATGGTCGTGTACTAAGTTAGAAGCAGCCTTAGCACCTTCAGTCTCATACTTGTGGAGTACCCCAAGGGTCTTTGTTTGCTCAGACCTAAGATCCCCCTCAAAGGGTACTTTCTCTTTACTGATGAAGTCAGACAACCCATTAAGGAAATTCTCAAGATGAGTCAGAGAGTACTTGTACAAGAATAGCTTGCGCCTGTCATCCAGCAGTCTCTTAACCATCTCCTTCTGAGCAGGAGTCCTGTAACGATTTCTTTCCAAGAACTTACTCTTTAGCAAGTCTTGGGTAAATTGAATTGAAACAGATATCTTGGGATTGTTGAACATACCCAAGCTCTTTTGGTGAGTTTCTAGGAAGTCAAAGTAATCTTCGGGTTTGGCGTTGTACATGATAGAAAAGGCATCCTCATTTTTACGCCAGGTTACCATCAGCCAGTGCATGAGGGAGGTGGTATAGATATATACCCAGTGTCTAGTCATATCATTGGACAGCCCGTCCCCGTTGTTCGCTTTAGCCTGCTTCAGGAATTCTTTTTCCATCCGAAGCCTGTCATACAGCGAGTCCACTTTGTCCCGGGCATTATCCTTGATATTACGACGTTGGGCGGACTTGTTTGCCATCTGGTTTTCTGCTTCCATCAAGTGCTGCATGGCTTGCTCGGTGGAAATTCTATCTCCACCCTCATAACCAGTCCCCGCCTTACCTAGCAAGGTGATTGCCTTGTTCATTTCAAGATCCATCTTCATGGAATCCTGAAAAAGATTCTTGAGAAGGTTATGTGTATCACTTCCCAGATAGTCCGCTCCATGGGTGTTAAGGTTATCAGCCGTATCCAGGTTTTCCTTAGCCCTATTCAAGCGGTCCCCATGATGCTTTATAACATCTGGTGAGGCTCCTTCCTTAATAGCTTTGTCATATAGACCTTGCAGGGTGTCCTTAGCTTTCTTCTCCTTCTCTACCAGCTTATTCCAAGAAGACTTGATACTGTTCAGGAAGGAAGTGTGCTTGTCCATCAGCTTAAGGTTTTCAGCTTCAGGGGTGTCCATAAGAGAGTCTACTTCCTTCTCATGGTTTAGTGCTGCATGATATTGGGCTGCCTTATCAGCAAAGTCCATAGAGTGGCCAGCATTCACCTTGGTGTTGCTCCTGAAGTGCTTGATAGCATCCAGGACATTCTGGTGGCTGTCCCTCATACTGGATATCATTTTGGTGCTTCCACCCATTCTAGCAAAAGGATCCCTAGACCTCTGATGGTGATCAGATTCCTTGATAGACTTACCCTTACCATAGTTCTTAACATAGTCATTGTAGGCATCAAATAAGGAGCGTACAACACTTTTCCTGGCCTGTATGTCAGGGTGCTTAATGGAAGGACCACTTTCTTTCCCTTCAGATAAAGCATTTGCGGGGGCACCCGGGAATGCCCTCTGGGTATTCTCTATGTACCCAGACTGCTTGTCGTTAGCCCACCCCATGGTATCCCCAGCATCCATAGCTGTTTTTGAGGTATTTTCTTCTACAGTCCTTTTTTTCTTAACAGGAGCCTCAGCTACATAACCACCCAATAGTGCCTTACGCATAACCCTTAGCATCTGTAGGGGAGAATTTACTTCTTCCTTGTCACCAGCTGGGATGCTTTTTTGGTCCTTTATAAGAGTAATAACCTCGTTAGGGACTTCAACGGAGGATGCATCTGGCATTTGCATTAGCAAGGAGGACAAGATATCAATTTTGCTTAAAAGCCCTTCAATCTCGTCTGTAACCTGGTTTGCGCCTTGGATGGTAGCAAACAGAGGCCACTTTTTGTTCAAGGCAACAAAGCTGTCACCAACTTCTTTTGCAAGTTGGTTTATATGATCCAAGTTCTTCTTGGTAGCCTTAGAAAGTTTATCAACAACTTCCTGTATTTCTTCCTTGAGTTTTTCAGACATCTCCTTAGCTGCAGGAGATTCCAAGAAAGTCTTAACCTCCGTGGAAATCAGAGCATACTCCTTAGGGTCATAGCTCTCGTCATTTGCATTCAAGAACAATGACAATTTTTCAGAGAGGGAGATAACCTCCCTGTTCACTCTATCCTTTCTTGCCCTGGAGAATAAGGACAATACCTTTTTCAGCCTAGATACATCCTTTTTCAAAGAAGCCTCAGACCGGATACCCTCATAGTCACCGTCATTCATCAAATCACGAGACTCAGATATATACCCCTTCTGTACCAGATCCTCATAGGAAGATTTACCATCCCTAAGGGCATCCGCAGCCTCTTCCAACTTATCTACCAGCTTACTGAAGGCAGCCTTAGCCGCTTCCTCTATTTTACCCTTTTCCTCATTGTTATACCTGGAGTTCTCCAGCATAGCAACTAGGTTGTGAAGGGTATTCAAAGACATGTCGCTTGTCCACACTCTGCCTACATGCTCGATAGCAGTATCAGCATTCAATGAAGGGGACTTAGCATAAGCATAGTCGGCATCCTCGAACACTCGAACAGTAGATGGGGTCATATAGTCATGTAAGTACACATTGTAGAAGTTCTTGTAATCCACAATGAGCTCACCAAAGTCTCGAAGAGTCTCTTTAGAATACTCCTTGCTGTTGAGCTTTTGGGTAAGCTTGCCTATTTCTTTACCTTTCCTTGTGAGGAAATCTTGAACGTCCTTACGGAAAGTCAGTCTCACCCCGTTATACTTAGACATGTGGACCTTAGCCAAGGAAAGCAAAGCTTTACCTACCTTAGGGTCATTATTGCTCAGAGCATCTTCCAAGTCATCTTGGTTTTCAATTATAGTGTCCAACGCAGAAGTATTGGCCACTATAGAGGATGTAAAGGTGTTATACTTGGTTTCCTCAGCTATGGCCTGCAACAGAGGGTTAGGGTCTGTCTGCATTTTTTCAAGGTTACCCTTGATAGCTTCCTCAAGCTCCTTCATTTCCTTTGTTGCTTTCTGCTTATCTGTTGGAGAACTCTCGAAAGCACCTCTGGCCAAACTGTCCCGTAGGGACACCAACTGAGCAACATCCCTTTGCAAGGATGTGATACGGGATTTATCTGTACCTTGTACTCCACGGTGGGGGTCAAGATATACATTAGAATACTCATGCAGCCCTTTCAAACCCTTGGCTATCTTTTCAGAAAGTTCTACAATGCCCTTAGACGCCTTGTCCTGCTCCCCAGGAGAGGAAGGATTAGCCTCTTTGGTAGCGATGAGCTTCTTCACATCTTTCTGGATATCACCAATTTTACCCTTGACCTCTAAGGGTACTTGGGTTCCGGGCAGTGTATGCATATCGTCTAGAGTATCTAACAGATTCTCTAAGTCGGACAAGGAGGACTTGTCTAGTTTCTTGAACTTCTTCAGGGGATCCATAACCTTGCGTAAAGGGGATTTCTTGGAGGTTCTCTTATCTAGGGCATCCTTTATTTCCTTGGCACTCTTATCGTAGGAGGCATTCTCCTCAGTAACCATAGTATGGTACTTAGAGTCAGAGATTTCTCCGTTCTTGTGAGCTTCCGCCAAAGTCTTCAGGGCATCCTCATGCTCTTCTGTGAGCATATCATATTCGTGAGTATACTCGGTAACCAGATTAAGGGTACTTTCCTTCTTAAGAACAGATAGCTTACGTGGGGCCTGAGTCTGGTATTTCTTTTTGAAAGCGTCCACACGGCTATCTAAAATACCTTCCATATTACCAAGGTAATGTTCAGTTGTTCCCTGTATCGTTGCCTTGACTTTGCGAGCAAGCCCCATTCCCATAAGATGGTAATCATCATCAGTGAATTTGATACCACTTAAGTCCAGATGACCCCCTTTCATCCTAGGGGCATTTTGAAGCTTTTCCAGTTTCTCCAGAAGCTCTTTACCTTCCTGGTCATAATCTCTTAAGGAAGGCTTGAGGTCCTCAAGTACATCTTTAGCATGGCTATAATCGGACTCCAGGTTGTCCAAAGTTTCTGGCCCTAGCAAAGCTTTTTCCAAGCCACTAAAGGAAACCTTTACCCCCTTCTGAACTTGTAACAGCTTACCCTTAAGGTCCTTTAGTACCTTCATATAATCCTTGCTAGGAAGGTTATATAAGTCAATAGTGTCACTGAGGTCAGGCATTGCATAAGCAGAGAAAGGACTACCACCCTTGGCTTCCTGCTCCTCCTTATGCTTTTGTGCCATTTCATCAACAGCATTGTAATAATCCTGAACCTTACTATTGACTTTCTTTGACATGGCCTCATTGGATTGCACCACCTGGGCTAGCTCATCCATTAAGGCATGGAAGCTACTCCTCTCCTCTTTGTCCTGAATATCAAGGTTCTTAATCAGCTGCTCCCAGTAGTCAATTTCCTCCTGGAGTTTCTGGATAGATCCCTTATGTGTGATACCATTAAAAGTACCACCTTCAAGGACATTGTCTCGGTAGTCTCGCTTAATACGGCCTATGAAACTTTCCTTTTCCTCTTCTAGAAATTTTGCAAGCTCTCCCTCTTCCCCTATGAAAGAGGTAGCTCCACTGTTCTTAAGACGGTCAACCCATCTTTCCAGCAAAGCTTTTGCTTCCGGTATATAGTACTTACCACCAGAACTTGTGGACATGACCAGCTCGGGGGTTCTCCCTAATGTAGGAGAATATCCCGTAGATGCCCTCCCCATTTGTGCCTTATACATCTCACCTTCCGCCCCGACAAATTGTCTAGAGGAGCCTGTGGATGGGATGTCGTAGGTATGGTCTAGCTCCGCTGCTTTGTGATAAGAATCCAAGGCCTTCTGCACGGCAGCATTAAGGTCCGCATCTTCTTCATCAATTCCATGGGAGGCAAGGATTTTCTTGGCCTCTTCTGGATTCGTAACTTTTTCTTTGTGGTAGCGGGCGATTGCCTTAGCTTCTTCCATATCCTTAGCGGATTCTTTCTTAAAATGTTCAGTGGCCTCTCTCTGTATAGCTTCGGGATTACCCTTTATGTGCTCACGGGGATTACCATAGAAGTCCTCTAGCTTTGAAGAGCGGGATTGAATATCCGAAGATAGAGCATCCACGAGATCCTGAAGCCTCTTCTTTTCTGAGGGGTCCTTGCTAGAAGAGATATCCTTCTTCCAGGTGGCCCTTTGCTTCTTTTTATCCATCAGCTCTTTGGTGAGGATGGAGGCATATGACCTAAGGGAACTAGCCCTGTGTGCGGACGAAGGTTTTCTATTACGAACTACGGATTTATTGGCTTCTTCCAGAGAATCCATTAGCTTGTTGTGGGCTATTTCAGATTCTGAAGTGGCATCCGAAATAGCTTTGTTAAGCTGCTGCTCCTGGTCAGCCTTTTCTTCTTCTGAAAGAGAGCTCTGGGAAAGGCTCTTCTTGTCCTCTAGGGCCTTCTCTTTCTTTCTGGAGTTTCCTTCCAGACTCTCCAGGTATTCCCTAGTAGCCTTACCCAGTATGTCTTGGGTATTGCTGATGTTCTTTCTGCGGACAGCCTCATGTTCAATTCTGGTAGAGGTGTCTTCGTCGGTAACTTTCTCATTATGCTTGAGACGTTCTGTTACACCATGGACGGGTATCTCACTTGTTTTCCTGATGGTTTTAGCAGTAATGACACCATGGAGGGAGTCTCCTCTATGGCTCTTAGATCCCGCATTCTTAGGGGACAGATCATAGGATACTCCACGGTATTGGGGAGTAGGGAGATCTGAGGCTATCTCCAGCATCTTTTGCTTAATAGCTTCGAGAGGGAACATTCCTGTATCATTTGACATGTTATTGGCAATGGCCTCATCTAAGGACTCATGGTGCCTAGTGATAGCATCCTTACTGGAAGACTTGCGGTTAAGGATTGACCTTTCCGCTATAGTCCTCAGAGCTTTATCAGTATCGCTGCGATCAGAGTAGTTAGGAAACTCCCTGTCTAACAAGTCTCCAGCTTCCTTAACTTTCTTATCCAAAGATTCCTTGTTCTTAGCCGCCACTTCAGGGGCCAGGCTTCCTATCTCGTGATCGAGGCTCTTAAGCTTTTCCTCATTTTCAAGGTGTTTGTCACTGAGCAAAGCCATAACCTTCTCAGAGGCCTCATCGGAAATGCTTGAGGAGTTGTTGGAAATCTCTGTCTCCAATACCTTTTTAAGGGTTTCTCCCTCACCACCGTCAGCATAGGCTAGCAGGGCCTTTCTAACGATATTAGAGGCGGGAAGATCCGAAGCTTCCCGACCTTCTTGGAGATGGAGGTATGATTTGAACAGGTTAGCTACAGCCTTATCCGGCCATTTCTCAAGAATATTAGATAACAGCTTTGCTGTTTCACTTTCGTGAATGCCCTTTTTGGAGGTTTCCTCGTGGAGGTACCTACGAAACACACTCTCCAAGGAGAGGTTGCCTTTTAGTAGGGTTGTTACCTCTTCCTTTTCTTTGTCGGACAAAGAGGGAGTACCCTTCAGAGCATCCTCTTTGAGCATAGAGTGAAGGTGCCTACGAGCATTTCTTTCCACAGCTTCAGTAAAGGCATGGTGGAAGGACCTGTGCATACCCTCATAGGTAGGAAGGTTCCTGTCCTCATAAGGAACAAGACTTTCCAAGTCCTTTATAACTTTCTTACTGGTTGGAGTAAAATCCACAAAACTACTGGCTATTTCTTTTCCGGCAGCTCGCAACGATTTTAGATGATCTTCAACGAATTCTACAAAAGCACTTTGATCCTTCTCTTTATCCTTGTAACCCTTGGCTATCTCAGCAACAAGTCTCTTGGGTACATGCTCATCATTCACAGCAGCGTTGAGGTCTCTTTCGAAAGCCAAAATGTCTTTAGGAGATAAACCTTGTGCAGGGTCGGATATAAACTTTTTAAGGTCACCGACAGTTACCCCTACCCCTTTTTCCTTATAGAAATTATCCAGGGAATCTTTTAGGGATGGAATGGCATGTCCCAAAGAGTTTATAACTTTCCCACTAACCGAGATATTATCTCGGAAATCGTAAATTTTAGACAGCACATCCTTGGCGATATCCTGGCTGGATAACCCCAAGGTTATGTCCTGGATAATTGCTTTCAGGGTAGTAGAGTCTAGATCCCTCTCCCCTTCCCTGAATAGGCCACTCTTATGCAAATCTTGAATTTTTTGATAGTCACGTAGATCCTTCATAGCAGAGGAAAGGTTATAGGAAGGATCAATATCCCTTGCTAAGGTGCTATTGTACACCTCATTAGCTAGTTTGAGAGCCCCAGCACAAGACAAAAGTCTTTCAGCATCCTCAGCCGCTCTGTTCTGACGTTCTATCCTATATTCCTCTGAAGAACCTATGGATACGTCTGTATCTTCACCAGTTACCTTAGTAGCAGACAGACTTTCCTCAACCTGTGCGATCTCCACAAGATAACCAATTGCTTGGTCCAAGTACTTAGCCACAGAGTGTTGAATAGAATCCAAGAAGTTCTTATTCTCTGAAGACCTGGCAGCAGATAGCAGCAGATCCCGAAGGCTCTTAATGTTTTTTTCTAAGGAAGGAAGCTTTTCTAAAGGGACGAAACCATCATTAGAGTTCTTCGTCTCGTCTGAGATCTCTTCCAAGGAATCCTGAATGTCCCTTATCTTTTTCTGATAGGAAGGGGTAATCCCCTTGATAACATTTATTAGCACAATCTCAGGAAGATCCTTAGACCCACCCTCAGGTGATTTGGAGGTAGTGTCTACCTCTCTCTTCACATAACCTTTAGATTCCTCCCCACCTCCCTTAGCGACTTTGCGAAGGAGATTTGCAGCAGCCATAAGGTTCCCATTATGGATAAGGCTAGCTGCCTTACGGATCAGAGAAAAAGACGCCGTCTTTGACTTAGGGTTATAGTCCTTTCCAGTGGTGTACGCC
>Ga0265293_10003262_pt1 | contig 30452 bp, 28 predicted proteins | sample Munlanlewell138R_FD_192505 | JGI IMG/M metagenome (GOLD analysis project Ga0265293, IMG submission 192505) | Leachate microbial communities from a municipal landfill in Southern Ontario, Canada - Leachate well 138R | ecosystem: Engineered > Solid waste > Landfill > Unclassified | place: Canada... | reverse complement strand
CTGCATGTGCGCCTGGAGGTAGTTTTCAAAAAGATCGAGCCGCTCAAAGTCGGGCAGGAAAGCCAGACAATGCACCTCTTCGCTCGAAGTGACCTCGGCGCCGCAAAGCACAGCGATGTTGCGGGTAGCGGCCAGCTTGTGGATTACCTTGCAATGGCGCGTGCTGTTGTGATCGGTGATGCCGATAATATCGAGACCACGCGCTGCAGCAGTATCCACGATGGTGCGTGGACTCATCTCCAGACTGCCACAGGGCGACAGCAGGGTGTGCATATGCAGATCGGCACGATAAATTTGCATCTGAACTTTTTTACCTTTTTTACCCCCGGCCTTGGCCGGGGGTGGTTTTCACACTTTCTTCTTCAGAAGCTCATAAATTTTGCCACTGATTTCAAAAGCGCCAAGAGCGGTACCCAGGATAGGGATATTCTCCTGGTTGCTTTTGTTGATGGCTTCGGGTTCGGGTTCAAGGTCTTTTACAATTACAATTGCTGCCAGATCGCGCAGCGATGCGATGGCCATGATGTTGCGATGGGTTTGCAAGGTTACCCACACGTCGTTTTGGTTGCAATGCCCCATTACGTCGCTCAGCAGGTCGGAGGTGTAGCCCCCCTGGATTTCATTTTCGAGTCCTTGCTCACCGCTGAAGACCTTTAACTCCAGCGCTTGTATTAAATCTTTTACAGTCATTTTCTGAAATTATTTGTTTTCGTTATCAATTTTATTGGCACCCCATATTTTCTTAACAATCTCAGCAGAGACTTCGGGTTTGAGCATTCCTTTTTGTTCGTAGCGGCGTTGTATGAATATGCAATTCTCCATCATGGCGCGACCCTGCACAATGTCTTCGGCCAGCGCCTGGCATCCGGGCGAGCCACAGGCGCCACAGTCGACCATGGGAAGCATCTGAAGGATCTGACGTATCATTTTCATTTTGCGCAAAGCTTCGCCCATGTCTTCGTCGAGTTTCATCATCGAGCGGGGCTTTATCTCAGCGATGGTGAGCAGCGGGAGGATTTCGTGGTCGAAATAAAGCATCGCCGAAGGCTGCTTCTGGGATTCATCAGCGGCACATTTGCGAGCGCGGCTTCGCATACGCTCGGCTGTGAGGAATCTGTTCTCGGTGGTAAGCACGCCGCCGGCACAGCTTTCGTCGCAGGCGCGCAGTTCCAGAAAGTCGAAGGCAGGATGTTCTTCCTGTTCGAGTTTCTCGAGGAAGTTGGTGACATTATGCACCCCGTCGATGGCCATGCGTTTGCCGGGAATCTGGCTCGACTCGCCGGTAGTTAGGCTCCACAGCACATCTGCAGAGCCAGGCATGGTAACTTGTTTGTCGTTCGCTTGCGCGTGATCTTCTTCGGCGGCCTGCAGCTTTACCGACACCTTATTATATATCTCATCCATGTTGATGACGCCCGAAATAGGAGAGGCCTCGCCCTCGGCAGGACTCTTGATGGCGGCAATTTTGGCGGCACATTGGGTTACATAAAAAATCCCCGTTTCCTCCCGGCTGGCACCCTGCTGCTCCAGGTGATGCCTGAACCAGATAGCGGCGGCGTCGAGTGGCGGCTTAAGCAGCATGAGATGATGCACCAGCGCCGGAAACTTTACCTGAACAAGCCTTACAATGGCCGGACAGAAAGTGGAGATCAGCGGTTTTTCATCCCGGTTTTCGGCCAACAGTTTCCGGGTCTCCTGGCGGATGAGCCTGGCGCCGTTTTCGATCTCGAAGACATGCGTAAAGCCTAATTCGAGCAGTGCCTGTGTTATTCGTCCGATGCTATATTTTGATGGAAACTGGGCAAAGAAAACTGCCGGCACCAGCGCCACACGATATTTGAAAGGAAAGATACGGCTAAAGTCGTCCTGCTCGATGATGATAGCGCTGACAGGGCAAATCCTGTAGCATTCGCCACAATCGATGCAGCGGTTGTCCATCAGGCGTGCCTTGCCGTTGCGCACACGGATGGCATGCGTGGGGCAGATGTTCATGCACTTGGAGCAGCCGATGCACAACTCGTCGACAATTTTGAGTGCATGGTGGAAGTCACTCATTTTATGGTCGGTGGAGGTATCAGAACTTTTCATTTAAAAATTCACTACAATTTCGAGGCGTGTTCCCACACCTACGGTACTTTGTATGTTTAGCGAGTCAGCATTTTTTTTAATATTAGGCAAACCCATCCCCGCACCAAATCCCATTTCGCGCACGCGCGATGAAGCTGTGGAGAACCCTGCCGTCATGGCAGCATCGATGTCGGGGATGCCAGGTCCCTGGTCGTCGAGAACCATCACAATCCGATCGGGATCAATATCGGCTGTTAACGTGCCTCGACGGGCATGCGCCACGATGTTCACTTCGGCTTCGTACAACGACACCACCACCCGCTTGATGATGGTGTAGTCGAGGTCGAGTTGTTTGAGTGCCTTCTTGATGTCGCTTGAGGCAGTGCCTGCGCGGCTAAAGTTGCCTCCTTCTATTTCATAAGTGAAAGTCATGGCAGATGAAATGTTTTGTTAATAAACTGGTTTTACTCCATGTTGGTAAAGGATGCCGCTGGTTTTGAAAATGGAATAGGGGGTTTCGAGCATCACCATGTCGTTTTGGTGTGCAAGTGCAATCATCTCTGGCGTTGCTTTTTTGCCACGGGCAAGCAACACGGTGTGGATGTCGGCCATCTCGGCGGTACGAATGGTTTGCACGTTCGACAATCCGGTTATCAGCAGGGGGCTGCAAGCATCCAGCGTCAGCACGTCGCTCATCAAATCGGACGCAAAAGCATGCTCGATGATACGGTGATTCTCCGCATCACCGCACACCAGGCGGGCTTCGAGTAATTGCATCAGCAAAGGGATTTTCATAGTATCGACATTTAAAATAAAAGTCAAAAGGAGGTTTTCGGTATTAATAATTTTAAGAATGCTGTTTTCTCCCATCGGACAAAGACAAAAATATACTGTTCGTGCGAAAATCTTTGTTGCGTAAGGTTTTGTAGCTGGCGCAGGTAATGTATTTGGTTTTTAATAGCGAAGTTTGCATATCCTATTTTAGTTCTTAATTTATGTAATCACAGCTACAAATAAGGGTGATGATGTAAACAAAGCACTTCTGGCGGGAGAATTTATTTTTTACTAAAGCGAAACATTTTTTTATCAAACCATAAAAAGAAATATCATGGAAATAGATTGGAAAAACCTACCATTCGGCTACTTCAAAACCGACTACAACGTGCGTTGTTACAATCGCAACGGTAAGTGGGGAGAGCTGGAAGTGTCATCGTCAGAATACGTCAATCTGCACATGGCCGCTACTGCTTTGCATTACGGGCAGGAGGCTTTTGAGGGCATGAAAGCCTTCAGAGGTGAAGACAACAAAATACGCTTGTTTCGCTGGGAAGAAAATGCCAAAAGAATGCAGCGCTCGGCACAGGGCGTAATGATGGCCGAAGTTCCTACCGGGCTTTTTAAAGAAGCTATTTTTAAAGTAGTGAAGCTCAACGAAAAATATGTTCCGGCCTATGGCTTTGGCGCATCGCTGTATCTGCGTCCTTTGCTCATCGGCTCAGGTCCTGAAGTAGGCGTGAAGCCTTCGAGCGAGTATCTGTTTATGGTATTCGTAGGACCGGTAGGCCCTTATTTTAAAGAAGGCTTCAATCCCGTCGACCTTCAGATAATTGGCGACTACGACCGTGCAGCACCCCATGGCACCGGCCACATAAAAGTTGGTGGCAACTACGCTGCCAGCCTGCGCGCACTGGATCGCGGTAAAAAAGAGGGCTTTGCAAGCGTAATCTTCCGCTCTTCGGCTGACCGCAAATACATCGACGAAGCCGGCCCAGCCAACTTCTTCGCCATCAAAGGCAATAGCTACATCACTCCCAACTCACCATCGGTGCTACCCTCTATTACCAATATGAGCCTTCGTCAGTTGGCTGCCGATATGGGCTTGAAGATAGAGCTGCGCAACGTGGCTGTGGACGAATTAGGCGATTTTGACGAAGTTGGTGCCTGCGGTACAGCAGCGGTGATTTCGCCCATCCGCAAAATTGTCGACCGCGACGGTGGGAAAACCTACGAATATTGCAAAGACGGCAAAGCCGGTCCTGTAAGTACCAAGCTTTACAACAAGCTGCGCGAAATACAGGAAGGCCGCGGTGAGGATACCTACGGATGGACTCAAATCGTAGAGTAGCGACCATATTGTAAATCCTATTGTAGAAAAGCCTGGTGTGCGACACCAGGCTTTTTTTTATGCGCCGTCATCTCGTTGCAGATGCCCGGCAATGACAGAAATTATTATCTTAGCCGCCTTTTACAAAAACAAACATTTTTGATTATCGGATGCACACCAATCCTGAACATACGCATTTGGAGGAACAGATAAAAACGCTTCGCAATCAGGCCGAAGAGATGCGTATGGCCTTAAAAGATCTGCAAAAGGAGAACGCTGACTATCGCCAGATCATCGAAAACGCGCGCAGTGTCATCATCAAGGTGCTGTTCGACGGAAAGATAGAGTACATGAATCCGCTGGCGCGCAAATATTTTGGTGCCCCCGAGCGGCTGCATACACTCGATAAGGTTCTGGAGGCCGTTTTAAATCTTCCTGTGGATCATCAGCAGTCGTCCGCAGAGCTGATCCACAGGTTGAAGCGTCGCAAACTGCATTTGTATAACCACGAAAAAATGATCACGCTCTCTGATGACAGGATCCTCTGGGTTTCGTGGACAAACCGTCTGCTTTACGACGATCAAAATAAAGCCAAAGGTTTTATAGCAATCGGTGTCGAAATTACCAAACGCAAAATGGCTGAGGAGGCATTGCGCGAAAGCGAATTTAATCTTACCAAAGCGCAGGAGATAGCAAAGATTGGAAGCTGGGCACGCGAAATCGACAGCGATTATATCCATTGCTCGGAGTATTTTTTTAAGATTTTCGGTATCGAAACTACTACCAGTTACAGTCTTTTGCTGCGACTGATGAATCGGATGATTTTCCCGGAATACCGCGACTACATCAGCCAGAAAATAAACCGTGCTGTGCAGAAGGGAAGCACCGAATCGTTTACCTACCGAATTCTGCATCCTTCGGGTGAGCTGCGTTGGATTATGGAAGAGGTATCGCTGCTGGGCGACATCGACAAGAAAAAACAAATACTCATCGGCACCATTCGCGATATCACCGAGGAGAAAAAACAGGAAGATAAACTTCGCGAATACCTGCTGATCGTATCTTCATCCAGCGAGCTGATGTCGCTCGTCGACAAAGATTATCGTTATGTAAATGTAAATCAGGCCTACCTGGAGGCTTATCAAAAAAAGGCTTCGGAGATAGAAGGCAAAACTATTGCCGAGGTGTTTGGGCACCAGATTTTCGAGGAGGTCATCAAACCCAACATCGACCGCTGCCTGCTGGGCGAGCACCTCATCGACCAATACTGGTTTAACTTTCCCGACGGACGACGCTGTTTTATGGACGTTTCCTACAACCCGGTTCTCGAAGTAGATGGAACTATTTCGGGAGTGACGGTGAGCGCCCGCGATATTACTGATCTGAAAAAAACCGAAGAGCAACTGCGAATTTTTAAGCTTTTTGCTGAAGAATCAGGAGTGGGTTTTGGTATGGCCGACCTGAAGGGCAACATTACCTATATCAACAACCGGCTTTGTGCCATGATTGGCTTTGACGATCCCTGCTACCTCACCGGAAAAAGCATTTATCATACTTATCTCCAAAACTACGAACAGCAAATTAATGATGAGATTCTGCCAGCTATTAATAAAAAAGGCCAATGGACCGGCGAAATAGACCTTCGGCGCAGCGACGGTAAAATCATCCACACCATCGAAAACTTCTTTGTAATCCGCAATGAAGACGATGAACCGATGGCTTATGCCATCACCGTTACCGACATCACCGACCGTAAGCAGGCCGAGGAAGCCCTGCTGCGAAGCGAGAGCAATTTCAGGATGATTTTTTCACATGCAGCCATTGGCATCGACGTAGTGGACGACAGCGGGCAAATCTTACAGATAAATAATGCGCTGGTTCAAATGATGGGGTACAGCCGTGAGGAGTTGTTGAAAATGAATATTTTCGATTTAACCTATCCCGACGATCGCGACAAAAGTGTAGAGGCATTGGCAACGCTCAGTGTAGGACAAACTGAGGTTTATCGTATCGAAAAACGGTATGTGCGAAAAAGTGGTGAGGTTTTTTGGGCCGATCTTTCGGTGACACAGTATAGCGATCTTTCCAGCAACCGCAAGCTGGTGATTGGCACCATCATCGACATCAGCAAATCGCGGACGTTGCAGGAGGAGCTGCGTCAATCGCGCGAGGAAGCCATAGAAGCCAACAAGGCCAAATCGGAATTTTTGGCCAACATGAGCCACGAAATCCGCACCCCGCTTAACGCGGTTATTGGATTTACCGAACTCCTGGAGACCCTGGTAGCCGACCCCAAGCAGATGAATTACCTGGAATCGATAAAAACCGGAGGCAAAAACCTGTTGCTCCTCATCAACGATATTCTCGATCTTTCAAAAATTGATGCCGGCAAAATCGAATTTGTCTATGAACCGGTAAACCCTTACAATCTCATCAACGAGATACGCCAGATTTTTTCTTTAAAAATTGAAGAAAATGACCTGGATTTTATTGTGGAAGTTGCCGACGATATTCCTGAGAGCTTGATTCTGGATGAGGTGCGCGTGCGTCAGGTGATTTTTAATTTGATTGGTAATGCCATAAAATTTACCGAAAGGGGATTTGTAAAATTTGAGGTTAAAAAGATGACCTCTCAAAATGACAACAGCCGCATCGATCTCATCGTATCGGTAGAAGATTCCGGCATTGGGATTCCTTTTGAGCAGCAGGAGCAGATTTTTGATGCCTTCCGCCAGCAAAGCGGCCAGAACACACGTAAGTATGGTGGCACCGGGCTGGGGCTTTCCATTAGCAAGCGGCTGGTAGAGATGATGGGCGGCACCATTTCACTGGAAAGTGTGCCGGGCAGCGGGTCGGTTTTTTCATTCATCCTGCACGAAGTGCCTATTGGCGCCACCATCGATAGCAATGTGGTGACCCAAGGTCCCGACATTTCAACCATTGTTTTTGAGCCGGCACGTATTCTTATTGTCGACGATGTGGAGTCGAACCGTCGCATTATCAGCGAAAACTTCGCATCGCCCAACATCTCCATTCTCGAAGCCGAAGACGGACACAAGGCTGTGCTGCTCGCTAGCCAATTTATGCCCGATTTGATTTTTATGGACATCCGCATGCCGGTGATGGACGGCTTTGAAGCTGCGCGAATGATTAAAACCAAGCGCAAAACCAAGAATATTATCATCGTGGCCCTCACCGCATCTTTGCGCAACGACGAAGAAAATGAAGACTACGAAAAATTTTTTGATGGTTATTTGCGTAAGCCGGTTACCCGACGCGAACTCTATCACGAGCTGATGCGATTTCTGAAATATGAAATCGTGGCGCCTCACCCGATTTCGCAGCCCAAAAAAGATGTGGAAATAAAAATGGATGCGATGCCTGAACTTACAACCCGGCAACAATCGGAACTCAAAGCATTGGTGAGTGGCGAGCTTTACGAGAAATGGAACCTGGCAATGACTTACCAGATGAGCGACGAAATAGAAGCCCTTGCCGACAGGATTCTGCAAGTTGGCAAAGATTTTAACCTGGCACCCTTCATATTTTTTGGTGAAAAACTTACCGAAGCCATCGACCGTTTTGACTTGGATGAGATGGAGAAATATTTGAAAAAGGTGCCGGAGTTGTTGCAGTCAACTGAAAATATTCTGCAAGAGATCGAATAAAAAACTGGTTTAGATTGTTATTCAATTGCTTTTCATAATTTTGGAGCCTTAACGGCAAATTTTAGCGTAAGCGAAAACAAATACTGCGTGCAGACACATTCGAAAATATTACTTGTCGACGACAATCCTATCAACATCAGAGTTGCAGCTAAGATTTTGCGCAGCAACAACTACAACATTTCGTTTTCTCAGAGTGGAAAAGAGGCGCTGGAAAAAACACAAAAAGTCCCGTTCGATCTGATCCTTCTCGACGTGATGATGCCCGACATGGACGGCTACGAAGTGTGCCAGCGGCTGAAGCAAGACCCGGTGACGGAAAAAATACCGGTAATATTTCTTACCGCCAAAACAGAGCCTGAGAGTATTGTAAAAGGTTTTGAAGTGGGAGGGGCTGATTATGTCACCAAGCCTTTTCACGGTCAAGAGTTGCTCTCCCGCGTTGGAACGCATCTTCGGCTAAAGCAGTCGCTCGAACAACTCAACCAAACCAATCGGCTGCTCACCGAAAGCAACGAGACTAAGGACAAGATGTTTAGCATTATCAGCCACGATTTGCTGGGGCCTTTTGGCAGCATCCGCGAATCGTTGGAGATGCTGGCTACCAACCAGGTGGTGATGGATGATGCGAGCATGCAAAGTTTTGTGAAAGCACTCTGGCAATCCATCGGCAATGCCTACGCACTGCTCGAAAATTTGCTCTATTGGGCACGCAATCAGCAGGGACAGATGATTTACAAACCACGAATGCTCAACATGAACCAGGCGGTGCACGAGACGTACGATTTGCTGGAGGGTATGGCAATGATAAAAGAGATCACACTCAAAAGCAATCTCATCGACATATACACTGCTTACGCCGACAAAAACGCCGTGAAGACTATCCTGCGCAACCTGGTGGCCAATGCCATAAAATTTACCAATCCCGGTGGCACCATCACCACCCGCATCATCGACAAAGATGACCGGTTTATTGAGGTGAGCGTTTGCGACAACGGAATAGGAATGAACCAAGAAACCATGGGGAAACTTTTTTCGGCCAAAGCTAAAAACGATCCCAAATGGGGCACCAGCGGCGAAAAAGGTGTTGGGTTGGGATTGATCATTACCAAAGAATTTATCGAGAAACACAACGGAACCATCCGTGTAGACAGCACGCCCGGAATAGGCTCCACTTTTTATTTCACACTTCCAAAAAATAACTGAAGACTATGGAAAATCTATCCAAGAAGAAAATACTAATTGTTGACGACGTGCCTAAAAACATCGAATTGGCAGCCAACATTTTGCAAATGAAAAACTACAACATCACCTTTGCTAAGAGTGGTGCATCGGCCTTAGGAAAAGTAAGGTCGATCGACTTCGATTTGATCTTACTTGATGTGATGATGCCCGAAATGGATGGCTTCGAGGTGATCCGCCGCCTTAAAGAAGACGAGGACACACGCGACATTCCGGTGATTTTCGTTACGGCCAAGTCGGAATCAGAAAATGTGGTGAAAGGCTTCGAGCTGGGTGCCGTGGATTATGTGACCAAACCGTTCAAAACCGAAGAATTGCTGGCACGCGTAAAAACCCACATCGAACTGCGCGAAAAACTCCTGGAGAAGAAACAAATCGAAAAACAGTTGCAGGAGCTTCAGTCTGCTAATTCGACAGGCGACCAGGAACGCGACACGCTCGAAGTGCGCAAAGCCGAACTCGAAAATGTGACCCTTTTCTACGATTTGCGTAGCCAGCTCGACAAGCTCATCCTTGACAAAAATCCTGTGGCACGCATGGAAATACGACACATCAAAGAGATGATCTCCAATTTGTTTATCGATAAAAGCAACCACGAGTTTCATCGCTCATTGAAGAAAAATTTCCCCAAGCTCACCTTCGACGACCTGCGACTGTGTTCCTATCTGAAGCATCGGTTCCTCAACGTAGAGATCGCCGAGTTCCTCGAAACATCTCCCGAGGCTGTTTACACCCGCAAGTCGCGTCTGCGTCAAAAGCTCAACCTGGGCAAAGACGACGACATCAGTGAGTTCTTGTCAAACTACGAGTTTTAACAAACATTCTACTTTAGCTATCGAAAGCCATCTAAACGCCTGCACTTGCTCATTAATAGCATTTCTGACAGGGTGCTGCCCTTGGTATGTAAGATGCCGTAAGGAACAAAAATAAAATCAGGGCAATTTGGCTGTGTTTTTGCTGTTATTACTGCGAGTCGATTTTTAAGCTGATTGGCTCTCGCCTTAATACCGGGTAAAACAAACAGGTATTTTTTTTCATAAACGTTAGGTTAGGAGCCCGCCCCTTTGGGCGGGTTTCTTTTTTTTAATGAAAATTAACGTCTTAAGACCAAAAACATTTTTTTTGCGTTTAATAACAACATGAAACCACGATATTAAAGATACCTTTTCAGGTAACATGTAATCCTCCTTTATGCCCCGGCGACTAATCCTCCCGGGGCTTTTTATTTGTACAGAAGAAAAACCGCAGGTCGTTTGTGAAGGGAGGGCTGGTGCTGCCGCCACCACGCAATGCGTCGGGTTGATATCCATTCGGTGTCGAGGGTAATATCGGCAGCAATGCAAAGTTGGGTTTGTGGCTGGCAATAAGAGAGGATGCCGTCGATAAGTTTATCGTTGCGATAAGGAGTTTCGATAAAAATTTGGGTTTGATCTTTTTGATAAATACCTGCCTCAAGCTCGCGCAACTTCTGCCGCAGCTCCGGTTTTTGTATGGGCAAATAACCATGAAAGGCAAAGTTTTGTCCGTTGAAACCCGAAGCCATTAGCGCCAGCAACAGCGAGGAAGGTCCTGTGAGCGGAATTACGCGCAAAGAATGCTGGTGGCAAAGCTGGACTACCACCGCACCCGGATCGGCAATGCAGGGCACACCGGCTTCGGAGAGCAACCCCACAGCTTTTCCGTCTTTAACCGAATCAAGAAATGGGGCAAGCTCCTCCGGCTGGGTATGTTTGTTGAGTAAGTGAAATTTTACTGTATCAAAGTTTTGGGTGTAACCGGATTTTCTCAAGAAACGGCGGGCAGTACGCTCATTTTCTACAATAAACTCATCCAACTCCCCAATTACCTGAAACACCGATGCCGGCAGCACCAAAGCAGGCTCTTCGTCGCCAAGGGTTACTGGTATGAGGTAAAGGGCGTTTTTGAGTTTCATGAGCTGAGCCAGGGTAAATGATTCAAATCTACGTTGCCACCCGAGATAATGATGCCTGTGCGTTGGCTGCGACAATTTATCTTCTTTTCGAGCAACGCTGCCAGCGGCACCGCCGACGAAGGCTCGATGATGATTTTCATGCGTTCCCACACAAGCTGCATGGCAGCAACAATACTTTTTTCAGAAACCGTAACCACTTGCTCCACATGATCGAGAATGATGGGGAAAGTGATATCGCCGAGCGAAGTGCGCAAACCATCGGCAATGGTGTCGGGATGAACCGACGGCACAAATTTCTTTTGTACAAATGATTGACAAGCATCGTCGGCTTGCTCGGGTTCTGCAGCAATTACTGTGAGATGAGGAGCAAAGTAATGTGCTGCCAACGCCGAGCCGCTCAGCAGTCCGCCACCACCAACGGGGACGATGAGCCTGTCGAGATCAGGAACTTCCTCGATGAGTTCTTTGGCGGCGGTAGCCTGTCCGGCAATGATTGTGGTATTATTATAAGGATGAATTTCGATGGCATGCGTTTTTTCGATAACCTCCTTTAGCGTGCTTTCGCGCGAAGTCAGGGTAGGGGAGCAAAAGGTGACCAGTCTGCCATAATGTTTTACAGCCGCAATTTTTACAGCACTCGAATTATCGGGCATCACGATGTATGCTTTTGCATTGCGCAAAGCAGCAGCCCGTGCCAGCGCCGCGGCATGGTTGCCGGAAGAGTGCGTGGCGACACCTTGTTTTATTTGTTGCTCGTCGAGCGAAAAAACAGCATTAACAGCCCCCCGCGACTTGAAGGCTCCGGCTTTCTGGAAATTCTCACATTTAAAAAATAATTTGCAGCCTGTCAATTCGTCGAGATTGCGGCTTTGCAATACAGGCGTCCGATGCACATAAGGAGCTATGCGCGCAGCCGCCTGTTCTATTTGCTGCTGTGTGGGGCGTGCGCTTGAAGGCATCAGGAAGTTTGTTTTTTGATTTTTTTGATAATCTCATCGCTGGCCATGTTGATCATCCGATACACATTTTCAAAACCTTCGGGGCCGCCGTAGTAAGGGTCGGGCACCTCCAGATTTTCACGCGGCAGCACTTCATTCATTAGCATTTTTACTTTGGCTTTGTCGTTTTCGTTGCGGGCTTTGCTCAGGATGTTCCGGTAGTTGTCGCGGTCCATGGCGTAAATGGTGTCGTAGCTGTCGAAGTCGTTTGCCTGAAATTGTCTGCCGACATGGTTGGTGATGTCGATATCGTGTTTTTGTGCTGTTTCAATCGAACGTTTGTCGGCAGCCTGGCCTACGTGATAGTCGGCAGTGCCGGCAGAATGCACCTCGGCCTGGATGCCATGCGTTTTCATCTTGTGGCTCAAAATGCCGGCAGCCAGTGGCGAGCGGCAAATATTCCCCAGACATACCATGAGAATTTTATGCATAAAAACTTAGCGTTTTAACTTTTAGCTAAAGCTTGATTCGTTTTTGAAGGTCTTCCACATAGCCGCGGAAACTCTTGTCGGTGTCGTGCAGATTTTTCACTGTTTTGCAGGCATGCAGCACGGTTGCATGGTCTTTATTGCCACAGTGCAGCCCGATGGAAGTAAGCGAAGCCTTGGTGTGTTCTTTTGCAAAATACATAGAGAGTTGCCTCGCTTGCACAATGTTGCGTTTTCGGGTTTTGGAATTCATGGTTTCGATGCTAATGCCAAAATAATCGGCCACGATTTTCTGAATATAGTCAATCGAAATTTCTTTGTTGCTGTGTTTAATAAAATTGTCGACAACCTGGCGGGCCAGATCCAGGGTAATTTCTTTTTTGTTGAGCGATGCCTGTGCCAGTACCGAAATCATGGCGCCTTCAAGTTCCCTGATGTTGGAGGTTACGCTGTAGGCCAGATACTCCACCACGTTTTCGGGCATAGTGATACCATCGCTGTAAAGCCGTTTTTGCAGGATGGCGATGCGTGTCTCCAGATCGGGCGATTGCAGATCGGCGGTAAGCCCCCATTTGAAGCGTGAAAGCAGCCGTGGCTCTATACCTTCAATTTCTACCGGCGGCTTGTCGCTGGTAATCACCAATTGCTTGCTATGCTGGTGCAGTTGGTTGAAGATGTGGAAAAAAACATCCTGGGTTTTTGCCATTCCCGAAAGGAAATGAATATCGTCGATGATCAATACATCGATGAGCTGGTAGAAATTGGTAAAATCATTTTGATTGTTGTTGCGCACCGATTCGATGAATTGTGCTTTAAATTGGTCGGTGGTAACATAGAGCACGGTTTTGTCGGGGAATTTCTCTTTTACTTCCAGCCCTATTGCGTGCGCCAGATGCGATTTGCCCAGCCCCACCCGGCTGTAAAGAAACAGCGGATTGAAAGCTGTCTTTCCCGGGTTTTTGGCGATGGCCAGGCCTGCCGATCGCGCCAGCCGGTTGCAGTCGCCTTCTATGAAGTTGTCGAACGAATAACGCTCGATGAGTTGTGCGTTTACTTTTACCTTTTGTATGCCGGGAATTACAAAAGGATCGGGGATTTCTTTGTTGCTATTGTTGATCCTGAAAGGCATACTAACGTTCTGGGCACGTGTGTCGCTCCTCCTGGAGGTGGGAACAATAACGGTGTGCGGCTCCTGTTTTCGGTTGAAGGAGTTGTCCATTACGATGCTGTACTCCAGGCGACCGTTGGCCCCCAGCTCTTTTTTGATGGTTCGCCGGAGCAGGTCGATGTAGTGCTCCTCGAGCCATTCATAAAAAAACTGACTCGGCACCTGAATGGTGAGTACATCATCGGTAAGTCTTACCGGGTTGATAGGCTCAAACCAGGTTTTGAAGCTTTGATTGTTGATGTTGTCTTTGATAATCCTCAGACAATTGTTCCATACCTCTGCGGCAATATCGTCTTTCTGATGAACCACGTTGTTGTTGTTTATCTGATTAGTAAATAGAAAAAATAGTCTGGTTTGGATAATGTGAACGGAATGCTGATTGCCGTGCCTCCCAAATTTGTCAACAAAAGTCGACTAAAAAAAGTGGATAAAATCTTTTTTCTTTCCTTGCTTTTTCAAAAAATATTGTTAAAGAGAAAAGCCTGTCGTTTCGTTTTCCGGTCACCAAAAAGTTTAAGATGAAATGATTAATCAACAATCGGAGATTTCTTAATATGTTCCCAAAAAAAATCTATTTCTCTTTTGCTGCAGCCAATCGTATTTTGGTTTTGTAGTACCTGATTTCACCTTGTCATTATACTATCTTTGAGGCTCAAAAAAACCACTTTTTCAATCCTTTTTTAAAGAAACAAAGTTTCCGAAAGTATAACTTTCGCAGACACTACGAAGTGTAAATAACATTTTTTAAAATAGTTAAAAAAGCACAATGACTTAAACAATGGCGCATCTCACAAAAGTGCAAAGTGATCGATTAGTGTACTTTTGCGCCAAAAATAAAGTTGCATGGATCTATTGATTTTCAAAGATATTACCCTACTTTTCGGCATTGCGGTGCTGGTGCTTTTTGTTTGTCAACGCTTGCGCATTCCTCCCATTATTGGCTATCTGGTAACCGGTGTTTTGGCCGGGCCAAATGGTTTTTCGATGATCAGCAGCGTACATGAAGTAGAGATGCTTGCCGAGATTGGCGTAATCCTGTTGCTCTTTACCATCGGTATCGAGTTCTCGTTAAAAAGCCTGGTAAAGATGCGCAAAACGCTGATGATTGGTGGCGGGCTTCAGGTGGTTTTGAGCATCATATTTTTTTATGGCGTCATGCACTTCGATTTGCTGGGCATTCATCGTGGCGAAGGTTTTTCGGAGTCGTTGTTTATGGGTTTCCTGATGGCGCTGAGCAGCACTGCCATCGTGCTGAAGTTGTTGCAGGAGCGTGGTGAGTTCATCACCCCGCATGGCCGAACAACATTGAGCATGCTTATCTTTCAGGATATTGCTATTGTGCCGATGATTCTGGTGTTGCCTTTTCTGTCGGAAAACAGCAGCGAGGGCGCCAATGTATGGGAAGTCCTGGCCAAAGTGCTTGGGGTGCTGCTGATTGTTTTTCTGGGAGCCAGATATGTTGTCCCTAAGTTTTTGTACCAGGTAGTAAAAACGCGCAGCCGCGAGCTGTTTCTGCTTACTATCATCGTGCTGGCGTTGTCGGTAGCTTATCTTACTTCCCTGGCCGGGCTTTCGTTGGCGCTGGGAGCCTTCCTGGCCGGTCTCATTATTAGCGAAAGCGACTACAGCCAGCAGGCATTTGGTAACGTGCTCCCTTTTTTGGATGTCTTCACCAGCTTTTTCTTTGTCTCCATCGGCATGCTGCTCAATGTGGAATATTTTATTGCAAATCCTGTCATTATTCTTGTACTCACCCTGGGAGTGATTATTGCCAAAACGCTCATTGCCACAGCGGCCAGTCTGGCGCTGGGATTTCCGCTGCGCACCTCGCTCATTGTGGGTCTCACCATCAGTCAGGTGGGGGAGTTTTCTTTCATTCTTTCGCGCGATGGCCAGGCAATGGGACTTATCAGCGAGGTCAATTACCAGTTGTTTCTAAATGTATCGGTACTCACCATGGCTGCCACACCATTTATTATAGCTGCTGCTCCTCGCATTGCCGAATTCGCCAATCGGTTACCACTTCCACGCCGGCTCATCTCCGGCTCGGGTGCCGAAGCGCCTGAAGAAATTCCGGAGGTGGTCGAAAACCACATGATCATTGTCGGGTATGGTGTGAATGGCCGCAATGTGGCCAGGGCAGCGCGATTTGCCAGCATCCCTTACCGCGTCATCGAAATGAACCCGGCGACGGTGCGCGATGAAAAACACAAAGGAGTGCCCATACTTTTTGGCGATGCCTCGCAGGAAGTCGTGCTTAAGCATGCCCAAATCGAGCAGGCAATGGTGCTTGTAATCACCTTGCCGGGATCTCCGGTAATCCGGCGCATTACGCAGTTAGCACGCACTTTGAATCCACATTTGCACATCATTATTCGTGCGCGTTTTCTTGCCGAGATGCAGGATTATTATCAATTAGGTGCTAATGAGGTAATTCCTGAAGAGTTTGAGACATCCATCGAAATTTTTACACGCGTGCTGGCCAAGTACCTGGTGCCGCGCGAGAAGATCGAAAAGCTGGTGGCATTGGTGCGCTCGGATGGATATGAAATGTTCAGAAGTTTATCGATGAATGATGCAGGTTTTGAAAAACTCTCTGTAAAAGTTCCCGACATAAGCATCAACACCATCCAGGTGGGTGTGCAGGCGGAAGCCACCGGGAAAAATCTGGCCAAATTAGAATTGAAAAGCAAGCACCGGCTCAATCTGCTGGCCGTAAGCCGCGGGAAAGACATCATCGCTAATCCCCCCGAAAGGTTCATCCTGCACGAAAACGACATCTTATTTTTTCTGGCTTCCAAAGATCAGATAGCACATGTGGCCGGGATGTTTAAATCGCCGGCTGAAAACAAGGAGCAAAAATCTTAAGGGTTGGATTTTAAAAGAAAGGCTATGTTTTAATATTGGCTGTTTACTTTTATTTAAAAGTTACAAAAACCTCATTATTACCAACTAAACATGGCGTTTGCTGCGACCCTTAGCCTTGCCTCGCGAAGAGTCGTCGGGAGTGAGATTGGTGATGCTTTTGAGCAGAAAAGGTGCAATAGCTTCCACCGGGCGGTAGAGCAGCGAATTATTTTTAACCTCAGCTTTGAGGATGTGCTCTTTGTTGTCGATCATATTAAACAACAAAATAAACACGCTCATAATAAAGGCGCCTTTGAGGATGCCGAATAGCAATCCCAGAAACCGGTTGATGATACCCAGCAGCGCCAGCGAAGCAATCTTATCGAGGGCACGCCCGAGCAGTGACACCAGCAGCACCACAGCCACAAAAGTGAGGATAAAAGCGATGATAAAAATCCAGCGATGGCTGATGTCGACATATTTGATCATCCAGCCGGCAACGAAATCCGAGAACACCACAGCCAGATAGATGCCCAGGATGAGCGCAGCCAAACTGGCCAGCGCTTTAATAAATCCTTTGCGGAATCCTAATATCGCCAGCAGCACGACAGGCAGCGCGATCACCAGGTCGAGGTAGTTGAATGTCATTTTATCTGTCGGGCTAATTTGCTGGCAAACACAAAGTCGTTGATCTCCTTATTACCGGTAGTCAAAATAGTGTCTTTATTACCTTCCCACCATAGCTCGCCGTTGTAGATAAAGGAGATTTGGTCGCCGATTTCCATCACCGAGTTCATGTCGTGGGTATTGATGACTGTGGTGATATCCAATTCCTGCGTGATTTCATTTATCAGGTTGTCGATTACGTTGGAGGTCTGTGGATCGAGGCCTGAGTTGGGTTCGTCGCAGAAAAGATACCGAGGTTCCATAACGATGGCACGGGCAATGGCAACGCGTTTCACCATCCCGCCGCTCAGCTCGCTGGGCATGAGCTTGTTCACACCGGGCAGGTTTACCCGTTCCAGGCAGAAGTTCACACGGTCGAGCTGCTCTTTGGGTGTCATTTTGCTGAACATCGTTAACGGAAACATCACGTTTTCCTCTACATTCATATAATCAAACAAAGCGCCTCCCTGAAAGAGCATGCCTATCTCTTTGCGAATCTCCTTTCGCTCGTTCCATGACATGGTAGAGAAGACGCGATCGTCGTAGCGGATTTCGCCACTGTCGACCTCAAGTAATCCCACAAAACATTTGAGCAATACGGTTTTTCCTGAGCCACTTTGGCCGATCACCAAATTTGTAATTCCTTTTTTAAACTTTACAGAAACGTCTTTCAACACATGGTTGTCACCAAACGATTTGTTGATATTCCGTGCTTCGATCATGCCAGTAAAAGTTTCGTGAGGATAAGGTTGGAGGTGATGATAAGGATGCTGCTGTAAACAACAGCGCGGGTGCTGGCAGCGCCTACTTCAAGCGCGCCGCCGCGTGTGTAAAATCCCTGATAGCCCGACACCGAGGCAATGATGAAGGCAAATACTGCCGTTTTGATAAGCGCGTAAGTTATGGTGTAGGGGTCGAACCAGCTTTGCAGACCCACCACATAATCGTGTGTGGTGACTACGTCGGTGGTGAGCGCCACCAGGTAGCCGCCAAAAAGGGCGAAGGCGATGCTGAAGACGATCAAAACAGGATTGATAAAGATAGAGGCAAAAACTTTGGGTTGTATCAGGTAGTTGGCCGGGTTGATGCCCATAATTTCCAGGGCATCGATTTGTTCAGACACGCGCATGGTGCCAATTTCGGAGGCGATGCGTGAGCCAACTTTTCCGGCCAGCACCAGGCTGAGCATGGTGGGCGAAAATTCCAGGATGATGCTCTGACGCGTAGTAAACCCGACCATCGTCAGCGGAATCAGTGGCGAGTCGATGTTGTAAGCCGTTTGGATGGCTACCACAGCACCCACAAAAATGGAGATGATGATAGTGATACCCAGCGAGTCGATACCCAGATTTTGTATCTCGATGAGTATCTGCCGAAAGAACACCCGCACCTTGTCAGGTTTGGTGAACACTTGCTTCATCAGCAAAAGATATCTTCCCAGGTCAGAAATGAATTTCATTGGTCTTGATTTATTGCCGCGAAAGTAGGGATATTTTTCAATCCGGGAATCGTTTTTATAATGCAACAAGAGCGGTAAACATTTTGGATGGTCTGCATGTTTGATCTCCCTTAAAAAGCCTGAATATGCCAAAAGTCATTTTAATATCAATCATACTTCTCGCGGCCGGTGCTGCCCATACACAGCCATACACCCAAGTGCCCGTGTACGATTTTGAAAGTTTGCAACCATTGCTGCAAAAGCAAAACGACACCACCTATGTGATCAACTTTTGGGCTACCTGGTGCAAACCTTGTGTGGCCGAGCTGCCTGCTTTTGAAGAGTTGAGTTCAAAATATCAGAGCCAAAAAGTGAAGGTGTTGCTGGTGAGTTTAGATTTTATTAAAAATTACCACACCCGGTTGTTGCCTTTTATTAATGATAATAAAATACAACCGGAGGTGGTGCTGCTCAACGATCCGCGCAGCAACCAGTGGATCGACCGCGTTAGCCCGCAATGGAGCGGCGCTATTCCGGCCACTTTGATTTATCGCAACACCCAACGTATGTTTTACGAACGCTCCTTTACCCTCGAAGAACTCGAGGAGGAGGTACAGAAATTCATTAAATTTTAAATAATCGAACCGGATTTTTATTCATCATCATTAAAAAATTAACACCATGAAAAATTTATTTTTAATACTCCTTATCGGAATAATGGCTTCAGCCACAACGTTTGCGCAGGATGGCTACGAGGTAGGCGACAAGGCCATGAATTTTACACTCGAAAATGTGGACGGCCGCATGATCTCCTTGTCGGACTACGACGACCAGAAAGGCGCCATCGTGATTTTTACCTGCAACCACTGTCCGTATTCGGTAGCTTACGAAGACCGGATTATTGCGCTGCACCAGAAATATGCGCCGCAGGGCTATCCCGTCATCGCCATCAATCCCAACGACCCGGCGGTGCAACCCGAAGATTCTTTTGAGCTGATGGTAAAACGTGCGCAGGAGAAGGATTTCCCGTTTCCCTATCTTTTTGATAAAGGCCAAAAAGTGTATCCAGAATATGGCGCCACACGCACGCCCCACGTATTTTTATTGATGAACCGCGGCAACTACTTCGAGGTAGCCTACATCGGCGCCATCGACGACAACTACCAGAGTGCCGACGAGGTGGAGCAGCATTATGTGGAAGATGCGCTGGCAGACCTGCAAAGTGGCAAAAATCCGCGCCCCAACTTTACCAAAGCCATTGGCTGCACCATAAAAACCCGATAGCAGGAAATTACAAAAAACAACAGGCCAAACCTTTGAGAGTTTGGATTTTTAAAATTGGTTTTTGGAATTTATCCGGAATTTAGAATTTGTAATTTGGAGCTTTAGTTTAGATTTCTAACAATTATCTTTTTGGCTCTATTTAAATCCCGGTGGTGATTTTGCACAGCACTGCGCAACCCATCCGCTTGAATTGTCATCTTTTAACTATTATCAACAATTAAACAAATCTAAACGCGTTTGCCAAACATCCATTTTTTTAACCTGTTTTGCCGGTGACTATGAATAAATACCTCAGCCTGTCCATTTTTAGTATTTTGTTTTTCTGCGGATATTCAGCCCACAGCCAAATTGGTGGCGACGGCGTGTATCGCTTTTTGAATATGCCCACATCGGCGCGTGCAGCAGCTATGGGTGGTAATTTTTTGGCCGTAAAAGACGGCGACATCACCCAGGCATTGTTCAACCCCTCGCTGATAAGTCCCGAAATGAGCAACAATCTGGCGCTGAGTTTTGTGGATTATTACACCGACATCAACTACGGATCGGCAAGCTATGGCCGGACGTTGGGGAAAACCGGAACTTACGTAGCTTCCATGCAATATTATAACTATGGTGAGTTTACCTACGCCGACGCGGCAGGACAAACCTTCGGAACTTTTACGGCCAACGACCTGGCGCTGAACATAGGGTGGGGGCGGGAGCTTGATTCGTTATTCTCCATTGGTGCCAACCTCAAGCTGATCTATTCCGGAATGGAAGATTATCAGTCGTTTGGCGTGGCAGTGGATGTAGCCGGAAGCTATTATAACCCGGATCAGCAGTTGACGGTATCGCTGGTGGCGCGTAATATTGGCAGCCAGCTCAAGCCTTATCGCTCGGGAAACTACGAAAGTCTGCCTTTTGAGATTAATATTGGCGTTTCGCAACGGCTGCGCCACCTGCCTTTTCGCTACTCTATTTTGCTCACCAACTTGCAAAAATGGGATTTGACTTACAATGATCCCAACGACCCCGATCAGCAGATTGATCCCATCAGCGGCGAAGTGAACGAGAAGGATGGCTTTTCGGATTTTGCCGATAAGGCAATGCGTCACATAGTGATCGGTGGCGAGTTTATTCCCAGCAAGTATTTTTCGATACGTGTGGGCTATAACTATCAGCGGCGCCAGGAGCTGGGCGTTTACAACAAAATGGGAACCGTAGGGTTTTCGTGGGGACTGGGATTGAAAGTTTCTAAATTTCAGATAGAATACTCGCGCGCTACCTATCATCTCAACGGCTCGCCCAACTATATCACCATCCGCACCAACCTGTCGGACTTCTCCAGAAATTAATAAAGAATATTTTTTAATAAAAATAAAAAAGCCGGTGCAGCATGTTGTCTGCACCGGCTTTTTTTATGAGCCAAAACGCTCAGTTATACTACCAATTGTGGGCTTACAATCGACACATTGAGGAGGTTGTCGGCTACAGGGCAACGTCGTGAGATGTCGGTGATAAGTTGTCCTTTTTGTTCCTCGGTGAGGTCGGCGGTGATGGTAACAAAAGAGCGGATATTGGTAAATCCGGCACGGCCTTCGGTGGTTTTGCCCATCAGGTAATCCTTGTCGAGGTCGCCTTCTACGTCAACGTGGATCTCTTTAATACCCAATTTGCGCTGGTTGGAGATGATGCGTCCCAGAGCGCAAATGCACGCTCCTAAAGAGCTGAGAAATATTTCGAGCGGGTTTGGGCCTGCATCTTCGCCGCCGGCGGCTTTAGGCTGATCAATAATAAATTCATGGGTTGAAGCTTTTACAACGGTCTTAAAACCTTGTTTTAAGTTCGTCGATACTTTCATTGTGCTTAGTGGCATTGTTATTAGTTTTTTATAGTTATTAAAAATTTTTCGGTGTATTAACCTTTTGCCGGTTGGTTTATTATTTCTTTTTAAAAGCCAACCTGCTGTGAAATATCTCTTCATGAATTCGCCAGAGTTTCAAACCACTGACCTGCTGTCGTTTAATTAGCTTGCGTAGCCATCTTTCAAATTGTTACAGAAACGACGAAAGCAGGGTTAACAATTTTTAATTTTTGAAGCAGGCGCAACGCGGCAGAGATGCTTACTTTTGCAATTCAAATCCGTTCTAAATAAATCATTCGCCATGCCACATTACCACACATTAGGAAAAATCCCCCATAAACGTCATACACAATTTCGCAAAACTGATGGTAGCCTTTACGCTGAGCAGCTTGTCTCGACCGAGGGTTTTTCGGATGTTTACTCTTTGGTGTATCATACGCACGCACCCACATGCGTAACGCATATCGACCCTTCATACGATGTAGCTCCCCGCATTGCTGTTGACAAAAATCTGCAACACCGGAGCTTTCTGGGGTTTGATGTTCAGCCTGCCGACGACTACCTCGAGAGCCGGAAATATGTGCTGGTGAACGATGATGTGTACCTTGCACTGGCAGCTCCTCGCAAGTCGATGACCGATTATTATTATAAAAACTCAGGCGCCCATGAGCTGGTGTTTGTCCACCGTGGTAAAGGGATTTTGAAGAGTATGTATGGAAATATTCCGTTTGGATATGGCGACCATCTGATTATTCCCAAGGGGATTATTCATCAGTTTGAATTCGATGATAGCGACAACCGGCTTTTCATCGTCGAGTCGAAGGAGCCGTTTCGTTTCCCGAAGCGCTACGTGAACCATGCCGGCCAGCTTCTGGAGCACGCGCCATTTTGTGAACGCGACATCCGCAAGCCGCAGCAACTCCAAACGCATGATGAAACAGGTGATTTTCTTATTAAAATAAAACGCGACGATACCATCTGGCCTTACCATTACCAAACGCATCCCTTCGATTTGGTGGGATGGGATGGCTACCTCTATCCGTATGCTTTTTCCATCCACGATTTCGAGCCTATCACCGGTCGCATCCACCAGCCGCCACCCGTGCACCAAACTTTCGAGACTTCTAAATTCGTGGTCTGTGCTTTCGTGCCGCGGCTCTACGACTACCATCCGCTGTCGATTCCTGCTCCTTACCACCACAGCAACGTGGATAGCGACGAGGTGCTTTATTATGTCGACGGCGACTTTATGAGCCGCAAGCATGTGGTGCAGGGAATGATTTCGTTGCATCCCGTGGGCATTGTGCATGGGCCGCATCCGGGAACGGTCGAAAAAAGTGTTGGGAAAAAAGAAACCGGTGAACTGGCTGTGATGGTCGACACTTTCCGCCCTTTAAAACTTACAAAAGAAGCACTGCAAATTGAAGATAAAAATTATTACAAAAGCTGGATTGAAAAGGATTAATATCATTCATTAAAATGTTGATAACAAACAACAAAACAATTTTCAAAATCATAACAATAAAAATATAATGGCAAAAAACACACAGCAAGAAGATTTCCTTCCGATCAACGGAACCGATTATGTCGAATTTTATGTAGGCAACGCCCGTCAGGCAGCACATTACTACCAAACAGCTTTTGGCTTTCAGCCGCTGGCTTACGCCGGTTTGGAAACGGGGCTGAAAGACCGCGCCTCGTACGTCCTGAAACAGGGCAAAATACGGTTTGTTTTCACCACAGCGCTTACGCCCGATGGCGACATTGCGGAGCACCAAAAAAAACATGGCGACGGTGTAAAAGTGGTGGCACTCTGGGTGGACGACGCACGCAAATCGTATGAAGAAACCACGAAGCGTGGCGCCAAATCCTATTTTGAACCCAAAACTGAAAAAGACAAAAACGGACAAGTCGTCACCGCCGGCATTCACACCTACGGCGACACTGTGCACATTTTTGTAGAACGCAAAGATTACAAAGGGCTGTTTTTGCCTGGCTATCAAAAATGGGATCCGCTCTACAAACCGTCGCCGGTGGGATTAAAATACGTAGACCACATGGTGGGCAACGTCGGATGGGGTGAGATGAATAAATGGGTACAGTTTTATGCCGACGTGATGGGTTTTAAACAAATCGTTTCGTTCGACGACAAAGACATCTCCACGGAATATACCGCACTGATGAGCAAGGTGATGTCCAACGGCAACGAACGCATCAAGTTCCCGATCAACGAGCCTGCCGAAGGAAAGAAGAAATCGCAGATAGAAGAGTACATCGATTTTTATCATGGCGCGGGCGTACAGCACGTCGCCATGGCCACCGACAACATTGTGAAAACGGTAACCGAATTGCGCGACCGTGGTGTCGAGTTTCTGAGTATTCCCAATACCTATTACGAGACGTTGCTGGAGCGCGTGGGCAAAATCGACGAAGAGCTGCTGCCGCTAAAGGAGCTGGGGATTTTAGTCGACCGCGATGACGAAGGGTATCTGTTGCAGATTTTCACCCGCCCGGTAGAAGACCGCCCGACGGTTTTCTATGAAATCATCCAACGAAAAGGTGCCCGTTCCTTCGGGAAAGGTAATTTCAAGGCGCTGTTCGAATCGATAGAGCTGGAGCAGCAGCGGAGAGGAACACTGTAAAAATTGAATTTTCAAAAATGGTTTTGAATATTAAAAAAAACAAATGATTAAAGCAAACAATCCGTCGTTACAGTCGTGGCTTAAAGTGCCGCGCAACAGCGACTTTCCGATACAAAATATCCCTTTCGGAATTTTTAAACCAAAAAACCGAACCACTCCGCGTGTCGGGACGCGCATCGGTAATTACGTGATCGATCTGGCTGTAATCGCCGACAAGGGTTATTTTAAAGATGCCGGCATCAGCAGCAACGAAGTCTTTCATCAGCCGGTGCTCAACGATTTTATTTCGTTGGGAAAGCTGGTGTGGCAGCCCGTGCGCGATCAGATTTCGGCCATGTTCGACAAGCAGAACGAAGAGATCTGGAACACCGAAGATTTTAAAGAAGATGTTTTGTATGATGTGAAGGAGGTGGAGATGCTGTTGCCTGTGCGCATAACTGACTATACCGATTTCTATTCGAGCATAGAACATGCTACCAATGTGGGCACCATGTTTCGCGATCCCGACAATGCTTTGCTGCCCAACTGGCGTCATTTGCCGGTGGGCTATCATGGGCGGGCTTCATCAATAGTTGCTTCAGGTGCTAATATCCATCGGCCTGTGGGTCAGACCAAAAGTAACGACGATGCTTCTCCGGTTTTGGAAGCTACCCGGCAGCTCGATTTTGAGCTGGAGATGGCTTTTGTGGTTGGGAAAACGACAGAACTGGGCGACCGTGTGCCGCTATCGCGTGCAGAAGAACATATTTTCGGGCTGGTGCTTTTCAATGATCTCTCGGCCCGCGACATCCAGAAATGGGAATATGTGCCCCTGGGGCCATTTCTGGCCAAGAACTTCGGCAGCGTGGTTTCGCCCTGGATTGTAACCCTCGATGCGCTGGAGCCTTTCCGCGTTGACGGGCCACCGCAGGAACCTAAAGTTTTGCCTTATCTTCAGTTTTCGGGAGCGATGAACTTTGATGTGAATCTGGAGGTGTTGATAGAAACCAACGATTTCCCGGCGCACACAGTGTGTCTGTCCAACTTCAAATACATGTACTGGAACATTTTTCAGCAACTTGCCCATCATACCATCAACGGCTGCAACATCAACGTGGGCGATATGTACGCCTCCGGAACATTGAGCGGGCCGCAGCCGGAGCAATATGGCTCGATGCTCGAACTTAGCTGGCGCGGCACCAGGCCTCTCACCATGCCCGACGGCACACAACGCAAATTTATCAACGACAACGACACCATTATCCTGCGTGCCCATGCCGAAAAAGACGGCGTCAGGATTGGATTTGGCGAAAGCCGCACAACGATTTTGCCGGCAAAACCTTTGTGAGATTATTTTATAAAAAAAGATAAATGATAAAAAAGATAAATCCTTCAACGCTCACCACCGGAGCACTTCACCGCTTCCTGCTGGGCGCTGTGGCACCGCGCCCCATCGCCTTTGCCAGCACTATGGATGCGCAAGGCAACAGCAACTTGTCGCCTTTCAGTTTTTTCAATGCTTTTGGTGTTAATCCTACCACACTCATCTTTTCGCCATCGCGCCGCGGGCGCGACAATACTACCAAGCACACCTACCAAAATATTAAAGAGGTGCCCGAAGTGGTGATAAATGTGGTGAATTACGACATTGTGCATCAGGCAAGCCTGGCCAGCACCGAGTACGAAAAGGGTGTTAATGAATTTATAAAAGCCGGCTTTACACCTTTGCCCTCGGAAACCATTCGCCCCTTTCGCGTAAAAGAATCGCCTGTTCAATTTGAATGCAAAGTGCGGCAAGTGATCGAAACCGGCGAGGGTGGCGGCGCGGCCAATCTGGTGATCTGCGAAGTCACCATGATCCACGTGCATGAGGATGTGCTCGACGAAAACGACATCCCTGATGCCGACAAGATCAGGCTGGTAGGGCGGCACACCGGCGACTACTATGTAAAAGCATTTGGCGAAAGCCTGTTCAAAGTAGCCAAACCACTGAGGCGACAGGGCATGGGCATCGACCAACTGCCCGAGCACATCAGGCTTAGCAAAATACTTACCGGCAACCATTTGGGGCAGTTGGGAAACATCGAAACGATGCCAGAGCCGGAAGAGATCAAACGTATCAGGCAGTCGAAGGAGGTACAATTATTATTTGCAACGCATACTGACGAATCCGTGGAGCTGGAGCATCAGCTACATGTGCTGGCGCGGCAGTGGCTCGACGAAGGACGTACAGAAGATGCGCTTGCACTGCTGATGATCGACATCCCGCTGTGATGAAAAACTACGACTACATAATTGCCGGCGGTGGCGCAGCCGGCCTGAGCCTGGCCTGGCATCTGAGCCAGACCGCCAAAGCCAATGCCCGCGTGCTTATCATCGACAAAGACAAAAAACAAAACAACGACCGCACCTGGGGATTTTGGCATCGCCAGGCTACGCCGTTCGACAAGATCGTAAGCTATCGTTTTGATAAACTGGATTTTTTCAGTCGTTTTTACAGCCAAAGAATTCCAATGGGCAGCCACCGGTATTCGGTGATTCGTGGCATCGACTTTTACAACTTTATGCGTAGCTCGCTGGCAGCTTTTCCCAATTTTGAGTTTTTGAATGCTACAATCGAAAAGCTCGAAGACCAGCCCGATGGCGCCACAGCCATCACCGACAAGGGCACTTTTAGCGCAAGCTGGATTTTTACAAGTATTTTTAAAGAAAAAGATGTGGTGGCCGCTGCCGGGAAAGCATTGTATCTGCGGCAGCATTTCAAAGGGTTGGTGATAGAAACTGACGAGCCGGTTTTTGATGCCGGCAGTTTCACGATGTTCGATTTCCGCACGCCCCAGCAGGGTGCCATGCGGTTTTTTTACGTTATTCCGCACAATGCCAGGCAGGCGCTGGTGGAGTACACGCTGTTTTCGGAGCATTTGCTGCCAAAGCCCGAATACGATGCTGCCATCGCTACCTACATAGCCGAAGTGTTGAAGATAAAATCGTATCGCATCATCGACGACGAATTTGGCGTAATTCCCATGACCACTTATCATTTCCCGGCCACGCAGGGAGAGCACATCGTGCAGACAGGCTCGGCAGGTGGCAGCTCGAAGCCCTCGTCGGGTTACACTTTTATGCGCATACAGGTACACACCAAAAAGGTGGCGGCAGCGCTGGCTGCCGGAAAAAGTCCGGTGATACCGGCGGTTTCGCCATTGCGCTACAGGTATTATGATGCCGTGCTGCTCAATATTTTAAAAAATGATCCGGAGAAGGCCGAGCTGCTTTTCTCGAAGATGTACCAAAACAATCCCGTGGGACGGCTCTTCGACTTTCTGGATGAGAAAGGCGGCCTGACCAACGACCTTAAGGTGATCACATCATTGCCACCATGGCCTTTCCTGAAATCGACCGGGCAATTGCTGATGGGGTAGGATAGGAGCGTTGGCCTCCAAAAGTTGCGCGCACGACATCAGAAACAAAAAGCCAAGAGTTTTAGCGGGCTTTAGCTCAAACAGATAAGATATTATTAAAAACTACGATAAGATGAAAAACAAAACTTTTCAGGTGTTATTGCTCGCCGCCGTGGCGGTAATTTTTTTCGGTTGCAATGCCTCGCCACTTACTTACACCGACAACGGCACCACTGTGGAGTTTGCCATAGGATCGCAATTTGAGGTGCAGCTTCAAGGGAATCCGACCGCTGGTTTCCGATGGAAAACGGTAGGGCTGGATCGTTCGGTGCTCGAGCAGATAGGCGAGCCAGTGATAAAAACCCGTAGCAGCGATGGTACGCACGAAGCCACTTATACCTTTACCTTCAAAACCATAAATGCGGGCAATACACTGCTGAGATTGATTTATTATAATAAAAATAATGAGGATCCCAGCCCGGAGGATGTGTTTGAAATCCATGTCATTTCCGGAACGATGGGCAGAATTACATCATAGGTTAAAAAGGAAGGTTTAGATATTTTGCGATTTGAAATTCAAAAAAACCTCATCACACCTGTCGCGGTGTGAGCATTGTATAATCAGCTTGTCGGAACTCGATCTGTAAAGAAAGATTTCTAAACACTTATCCGTACCCCAAACTCAAAAACCACTCTAAAGGCGACTAGCAAAATGATAGCTCCGATAAGCGCGCCTTTGTCGAGCTTGATGGTGATGGGGAATTCGTCGAAGAAAAAGGTGGGCATGCTTTTATAGCGCAAAAGTATTGGTAAAGTGAACAGCAGCCCCGTAAGCAGAACGAACAATTCGTAGTAGGTAATCATGGGCAGCTTGATGAGGATCATGATAAAAGTGCCGGCTACCAGTGGAAGTACAACGCCCGAATAGGTGAAAAAGGAGCGGTTGTATTCGTTGAGTTGGTTAAAATAGGAGTTGGCCGAAAACAAAAACCATCTCACCGTAAGTGTCGAAACAAGCAGGAGCATGGTCAGCGCAATGAGTGTCATCACCAGCTTTCCGGTATCTTTCACATAAAAATACATCACCACATAGCCAAAGCCTTTGTCGAGGATGGTGCCGGCGAGCATGGCGCCAAACGACCAGATAATGGCGTAGGCAAAGCACCACAGGAAGAATATCTTGAAATAAGCAAGCGCATCGTACATCTGTATGTAAATGAGCAAGGCCATGATTCCCAGAAACATCCCAAGCGCCGGGGCTATGCTGTACAGCATTTTTACGGCATCGGGCGTCCAGGCGCGTGAGTCGATGTTCCAGGTCAGCGAATAGTAATAAATGATGCTTGGATAGTCGAATTGCATCGCTGCAATGGCAGTGGCAAATTGCGTGATCAAATACATAAAAAGAAAAGCTATCACAAGCCAGGAGAGCGAGTTGCTGAAAATGATCAGGAAGTTGCGGGACGTTCGTTTGTTTCTGTCGTCGGTGACATCCATAGAGGGTGTGCGGTTTTGAGTAGCGTGCAAAGATAAAAAAAACCCGCATGGGACACGGGTTTTTTATAATAAAAACTCTTTAGTATGGTACAAAATCCAAAAAACAAAACCCAAACATTCGTAACGAATTTGGTTATTCGATTTTTAGTGTTGAAATTTATTTGTCATTTGGAATTTGTCATTTGGATTTTTTTAAAATCGTCATAACAAACAAGCACTAAACAAGGCTGCGCGCATCGAACATTACTTCCTTGGAGTATAGGCCGGCGTCGAGTTTGCGGCGTATTTCCGCGAAAGCGTTGATGGTGTAGTTGGCATCTTCCACGGTGTGAGCTGCGGTAGGTATGAGGCGCAACAGAATAACCCCTTTGGGCACCACAGGATAGGTAACGATGCTGCAGAAGATGTTATAGTTTTCGCGCAGGTCGTGGGTTATGTGTGTAGCTTCCGGTACGCCGCCCTGCAGAATTACAGGTGTAACGGGCGAAGCAGTAGCTCCGATGTTGAGGCCTTTTTCTTTGAGGCCGCTTTGAAGAGCATTTACTACTTTCCAAAGATTTTCGCGCAGTTGCGGCTGGGTTTTGATAAGTTCGAGACGTTTCATCGCACCAATTACCATAGGCATGGGAAGCGATTTGGCAAAAATCTGTGAGCGCAGGTTGTAGCGCAGATATTCGATTACCTCTTTACTGCCGGCCACAAAAGCGCCAATGCCGGCCATGGCTTTGGCGAAGGTCCCGAAATAAATATCCACTTCGTCCATCACGCCCATGTGTTCGCTGGTTCCGGCGCCGGTAGGCCCCATGGTGCCAAAGCCGTGGGCATCGTCAACCAATATTCTGAATTGGAATTTATCTTTGAGTGCCACAATTTCTGTGAGGTTGCCCAGGTCGCCCGACATGCCGTAAACGCCTTCGGTTATCACCAGAATGCCGCCGCCGGTCTGGCTGGTGATTTTGGTGGCGCGCTCGAGCTGTTTCTCCAGGCTTGCCATGTCGTTGTGCGGATATACGAAGCGTTTGCCAAAATGCAGACGGCATCCGTCGATGATGCAGGCATGTGCTTCCGAATCGTAAACGATGACATCGTGTCGGCTCACCAGCGATTCCACTATCGATACCATTCCCTGGTAGCCGTAGTTGAGCAGATAAGCATCTTCTTTTTTCTCGTATTCTGCCAACTGGCGTTCGAGTTCTTCGTGGTGGTTGGTATGCCCCGACATCATGCGGGCACCCATCGGGTAGGCCAGG
>Ga0265293_10003260_pt1 | contig 30453 bp, 22 predicted proteins | sample Munlanlewell138R_FD_192505 | JGI IMG/M metagenome (GOLD analysis project Ga0265293, IMG submission 192505) | Leachate microbial communities from a municipal landfill in Southern Ontario, Canada - Leachate well 138R | ecosystem: Engineered > Solid waste > Landfill > Unclassified | place: Canada... | reverse complement strand
GCGGCATCGTTGATGGCGGTGACCGCCACCGGGACTTCCTGGAGCCGTTCCTCCCGCTTGCGGGCGGTGACGATGATTTCCTCGATCACCGGTTGGGCCTCGGCCCCCCCTGGGGCGATCAGGCCGGCGGCGGACAGGCCGAGTGGCAGTACCAACAGCTTGGGCAGATGCAGTTTCACGGAGCCTTTCATGGAACCCCCTTGCGCTTATCTGGTTATTGTCGGACAGGGTTTTACAAAAATTTACATCCGTGTCACAAACCTATAGTCAAGGTGGCGCCCAAGTGCAAGGCGGCGGCGAAGAATCCCGCCCATCGGCCCTCTGGCGGGATCAGAAGCGGGCGAGGCAACGGTTGCGCTCGTCCCGGTCGCGGATGCTGTGGCAGCGGCTTTTGTGCTTTTGGGTCGTCGCCAGGCACTGGTTGCGGCTGTCCGCGTCGCGGATGGCGTGGCAGCGGGAGGGCTGGTGCTTTGCCGTGGCGAGGCAGTGGTTGCGCTTGTCCGCATCCTTGATGGCGTGGCAGCGGGAGGCGTCGGCGCCTGCGAGGACGGGCAGCAGGCACAACAGCAGGATGAGGGGCAGGCGCATCGGAGGGGCTCGGCAGTGATGGGGCTGTTCAGGCCACGGTAATCGACAACACCGCGCCTGAACAGACCCCCTTCGATCAGGCGCCGTTCAGGGCCCAGCTGTCGTAATCCGCCGCCGCCGAGAAGAAGCGCTCGTTCATGTGCAGGCCCTTCTGGCCCCAGGCGTCGAGGTTCACCACCCAGGCCTGAACCCCGTAGATGACCCAGCGGCGGGTCAGCTCCCAGATCTCGTCGAGGCTCGGCACCCCGGTGGCGCCGGTCTTGATGAGTTCCTCCCGGTAGATGGCGAGGAGATCCCGGTGGTGCCTGCGGCGGTCCTCGACGGACATCATGCCCACCAGGAAGTAGGTGAGATCCCGCCAGGGGCGGCCGCGACGCACCAGCTGGAAATCCATCCACATGCGCTCGCCGCTGGGCAGCACGTAGGTGTTGCCCTGGTGGCAGTCCCCGAGGATGACGCAGTAGGGTGCCTCGAAGGCGCGCTCGAAGGCGGTGAGATTGTCGTAGGCGGTGTGGAGAATTTCAGGCTTCTCCAGGAAGGTCGCCGGGGCGATGGCGCGGAACTCGGGGTTGGCGAGGTTCTGGGGAAGCCAGCGCCACATGATGCGCAGCTGGTCGTAATCCACCGGCACATCCATGGAGGTGGGCAGCCAGGGGGCCGCGTCGGGGGTGATCAGGGGACTGTCCCAAAGCCCGCCGTGGAGGCGCGCCACATCCCGCACCGCCAGCCGCAGCTGGTCGAGGGTGTTCACGTCCATGCTGGTACCGAAACGGCCGCCCCGGTCGCTCAGATCCTCGAGGACGATGATGCCCTCCCCGGAGCCGTTGTCGTCCCAGTCGGCGTAATAGCATTTCGCCGTGGGCACGATCAGCTTTTCGGTGAGGAAGTGGTAGCAACGGGCCTCCAGGGCGCAGATATCCACGTTGTCGAAGTCGCCGGACCAGTTGGTCTTGATCACCAGTTTGCCGGGCAGGCCGGCGGCGCGCCCCACGGCATTCCAGGTCACGTCCACCATCACCTTGGTGGTGTGGCTGTCCAGCACCCGGGTGATGTCGAGGGATTCCGCCACGAGCCCGGGGTACTTGTTGGCCATCAGTTCGCCGAGCCATTTGGCGTCGGGACGGAAGCGGCCCTTGGGCAGCGGCGTGGAACGACTCGGATAGGGGCGGGGCACGACCAGTGGATCGATGTCGCTGGCTTGCATGGTGGATTCTCCTCAAACGCCGTGCCGCGGCGGGGCCGTGCGATGGTTGTGGGGGTGGCGACCGGGGGTGGCCGGACCGTGGGCTGGGTGTTTTTTAATACATTTGAATTACAAAATTACCAGTCCGGCCCCTCGCCGTCAATCATTGCGCAAGACCCGCGATTTTACCCGGGTTAAAACGATCGATCCGTCCAGGGCCCTTCCCCACCCGCCGGGTGACTTTGGCGGGGCCCCTGGCCGCTTGCGGCCGGTGGCTGTGATACGGGACGACCCGCGCCGTTGAGCGCCCGCCGGCACGCCTCAAAAGCGGTAGCGCACCCCCAGATCCAGGGATCGGCCGCGACCCGGCAGGGGCTCGAACGGGCCGCTGGTGCCCTCCGCCCGCCAGGCGGCGATGCTGACACCGCCGAGGGGCAGGTCGTACTGCTCATTCAGCAGATTGGTCACAGCCAGGGTCAGCTGGACGCGGCGCCACTGGTAGGCGGTGCCGGCGTTGAGCAGGGTGTGGCTGGCGGTGCGGGGTTCGGCCCTCAGGGCGTCGACCCGGGTCTTGGCGTCGGTCCAGTGCAGTTCGAGGTTGTGGGTCCAGGCCCCCAGGGTCTGCTCCACGGCGATGTGCAGGTTGAGGGGTTGGATGTGGTAGAGATCGCCGCCACCGGCGCGCTCGCCCCGGGTGTGGCCGGCAAAGCCCTTGAACAGGCCGCGACCCCAGCGGCCGTTGTTCCACAGCTCGCGGTCCACGAACAGCTCCAGGCCGTAAAAGCGCGCGTCCCGGTTGGCGAACTGCAGTTTAGGGCGGTTGAGGGTCGCCACGTTGCGGGGGTTGAAGGTGCCAATCGGGTTGACGTCGATGTAGTCGGTCACGTAGGTGGCGTAGGGGCTCAGGGTGAGCTGCCAGGGGCGCGGGCCGGCCCCTTGCCAGGTCAGGCTGGCGCCGAGGGTGTGGGCCACCTCGGGCTTCAGGTCGATGTCCCCCAGGTAGGCATTGCCGTCGCCGAACCAGCCCACCATGGTCATCGCCATGGTGCCCCGGCCCCAGGAATAGCGCTCGTAGAGGTTCGGGGAGCGGGTCTTGCGGGCGAAACCGAATTCGTGGCGGCGGTTGGCGTCCGGCTCGAAGCGGGCCAGCAGGGTCAGGTCGAGGTTGTGGTCGATCTGTTCCCGGTCCCGGGCGTTGAAGGCCCGGGCGGCCTCGGCGTCGGGATTGGCCATCGCCATGCCCGTGTTCATTCCTGTGTTCATGCCCATGGCGGCGGCGCCGCTGTTGTAGGGCGCCACGTCCCCGGTGTCGCTGTGGACCCGCTCGTAGCGCAGGCCCGCCAGGGTGGTCCAGCGGCTGCCGGGGCGGTACTCCGCCTCGCCGTAGAGGGCGAGGCGGTCCCGCTCGCCGTCGTTGATGTTGATGTAGTCGCCGGGGCCCATCATGGCGGAGCCGCGCACCGCCGGCCAGCGGTCGTCAAGGCTGAAGCCGTGGTACTCGTGGCCGAGCCGCAGGGTCAGGTCCTCCGCCAGGGGCAGGGTGGCGGCGAGGTGGTAGCCGAGGTCCTCCCCCTCGGTGAGCATCGGCATGACGCCGGTTTTCTCGTCGCTGAAAAAGCCCATCTCGTGGTCGACGCCCTGCCAGTACAGCCGGGTATCGAGCTCGCCCCAGGCAAGGTCGCGGCGGTAGTGGATGTTGAGGGCATCGCTCCGGTTGCCCACCATGTCCATGTACTGGTTGGCAAAGCCCTGGTAGGGGATGTCCTGGTGGCTGAACTTGACGACCAGCTCCTCGGCGTCGCCCCGAAGGCCCAGGGTCAGGGCGTGGTTCTCGGCGCGGTAGAGGGTGTCGAGCACCTTGTCGCCGTTGCCGTCCCGGTAGCTTTCCGACTCATCCCGGGCGCCGTCGTAGGCGAGGCTCCAGCGCTCCCCGGCGAGGCCGGCGTTGGCGGCGATACCGCTGCCGTGGCCGTTGCTCCGCGACAGGGCCGCGAGGGCCCCGGACTGGCGCAGCCCTTCGCCGGCACCGGCGTAGAGGGGCGCGGGGGAGTCCAGGGCGATGGTGCCGCCGATGCTGTCGCCGCCGAGGCTCACCGGGGTGATGCCCGCCATCACCTCCACCGCGCCGACGCGGCTGGCATCCAGGTAGGAGAGGGCGGGGTTCATATGGTTGGCGCAGGCGGAGGTGGTGGTGGCGCCGTCCACCAGCACCTTGATGCGGTCGTCGTTGAGGCCGCGGATCACCGGCAGGGCGGAGACGCCCCCGGCGGATTGCAGGGCTACCCCCTTGCCCTGCAACAGCTGTGCCGCATCCCCGGTGGCGGGGGGCCGCCCGTCGGCGTGGGCGGAGACGATCACCTGCTCCATGGCGGGCTTGCCAGGGAGGGATTGCCCCAATACCGGGCTTGCGCAGAGGGCGAGGGCAATCGCCAGGGGCAGGGGCGCGGGGCCCGCCATGGCCTTGGGTGTGTCGATGCCGTGCCTGCCGCGATTCGCCATGGTGGATCCCCTTTGTGATGACGGCGGGGATTCTAGCGATCCGGCGTTGGAGGGGAATGCGACATAATGTCGCACCTCGGCCATCGTGGGAGGTAATAACAGTGTATTGGTGGGGTTTTTGCGGCCCCGTCTATATACTCGTTGGCACCCCGTTCTCCCACCGACCGTGCCCCATGATGCAGACCCTGCGGTTCTCCCGTTTCAGCCTGCTGCCCTGGGCCCTGCTGCTTGCCGGGCTGTTGGCCACCTCGGCCCTTGCCCTGCGCGGTTACACCGGCGTCCGCGACGAGGCCCGCGCCCGGTTCACCTTTGTCGCCGACCAGGTCGCCCTCAAGATCGAGGAGCGCCTGCACCTCTACCGCCTGACCCTGAACGGCGCGGCGGGGCTTTTCGCCCACTCCGGCGAAGTCAGCCGGGGGGAATGGCACGCCTATGTGGACAAGCTGCGCATCGACGCCAATATCCCCGGGGTGCAGGGCATCGGCTTCGCCCGGTTGATCAGGCCCGAGGACCTGGCGGCCCATGTCGCCGCCTTGCGCGCCGAGGGGTTTGCCGACTACCGGGTGTGGCCGGAGGGGGAGCGGGACATCTACAGCGCCATCGTCTACCTGGAGCCCTTTCGCGACCGCAACCTCCGCGCCTTCGGCTACGACATGTTTTCCGAGCCGGTGCGCCGTACGGCCATGGAGGCCGCCCGGGATCAAGACCGCGCGGCGATCACCGGCAAGGTTGTCCTCAAGCAGGAGGCCGCCGACCAGGACGTGCAGGCGGGCTTTTTGATGTATGTGCCCGTGTACCGGGCGGGCCTCCCCATCGAGACACTGGCGCAGCGCCGCGACGCCCTGCTCGGCTGGGCCTACAGCCCCTACCGCATGAACGATCTGATGGCGGGCATTCTCGGCTCCGGGGAACGTCAAAGCCTCGACAGCCAGCACGTCTCCCTGCGGATTCACGACGGCGTGGAGCACGGCCCCGACAATCTCCTCTTCCAGAGTGACCCGGGAGAGGCCGGGCCCGGCGACCCGCTGTTCCACCAGAGCCGCCAGATCGACTTCAATGGCCGCCCCTGGCTGTTGACCTTCGACCGGGATCCCGGCGCCCCGGGGCTCGACTACGGCCCGGTATGGGTGACCCTGGCCGGGGGCCTCGCCTCCACCCTGCTGCTGGTGGCCCTGGTGCTCTCCCTGCTGCGCACCGAGCGCCGCGCCGAACGCAGGGCCGAGGTGCTCACTTTGGATCTTCGCGAGCGCCAGCAAGCCCTGGAGGAAAGCGAGTTTCGCTGGAAGTTTGCCCTGGAAGGGGCCGGCGAGGGCCTCTGGGACTGGAACATCCCCGCCGCCACGGTTTTCTTCTCGCCCCGCTGGAAGGCCATGCTGGGGCACGCCGAGGACGAGATCGGCAACGGTCTCGACGAGTGGCAGAGCCGCGTTCACCCCGACGATCTCGACGCCACCCTGGCGCAGGTGAGGGATTACCTGGAGGGCCGCGTCCCCCGCTACCACTGCGAACACCGGATGCGCCGCAAGGGTGGCGACTACATCTGGATTCTCGACCGGGGCATGGTGGTCAGCCGCGACGCGGGGGGCGCGCCGCTGCGCATGATCGGCTCCCACGCCGACATCTCCGCCACCAAGGCCCTGGAGCAGAGCCTCAGGGACAGCCAGGCGGAGCTGCTGGAGGCCCAGCGCATCGGCCGCATCGGCAGCTGGACCCTCGACCTGGCCAGCGACCGGGTGAGCTGGACGGCGGAGCTCTACCGCATGTTCGGCATCGACCCGGCGGGCCCCGCCCCCGACTACCACCGGCAGGCGGCGCTGTTCACCCCGCCAAGCTGGGCGGCGCTGTCCGAGGCGGTGGCGACCGCCGCCCGGGACGGCACCCCCTACAGCCTCGAGCTTGAGACCGTCGAGGGGGACAGCCCCCTCGGCTGGTTGCTGGCCCGGGGCGAAGCGATTCGCGGCACCGACGGCGCCGTCACCGGGGTGCGGGGTATCGCCATGGATATCACCGACAGCAAGCGGGCGCGCACCCGCATCGAGCGCTTGAGTCAGCTGTACTCGGCCTTGAGCGCCTGCAATTCCGCCATCGTCCACTGCCGCGACGAGAACGACCTGTTTACCCGCATCTGCGAGGTGGTGGTGCGGGAGGGCGGCATGCGCATGGCCTGGATCGGCCAGCTGGACGACGCCACCGGCCGGATCCTGCCGACCCACAGCTTTGGCGAGGGCACCGATTACCTCGACGGCATCGAGGTTTCGGCGCGGGGGGACGACCCCCGGGGCCGGGGACCGACGGGCACCGCCACCCGGGACAACCGGCCGGTGTGGCTCGACGACTTTGCCGCCAGCGCGAGCACCGCCCCCTGGCACGAGCGGGCCGCCCGCTACCGCTGGGGCTCCTCGGCGGCCATCCCCATCCGCCGCGCCGGGCGCCCGGTGGGGGCGCTGACCTTCTACGCCGAGGCGAGCCACTGGTTCGACGACGAGATCCGCAGGCTGCTGGAGGAAATGGCCGGGGATATCAGCTACGCCCTCGACAAGTTCGCCGCCGAGGCATCCGCCCGGGCCTACCAGGCCGGCCTGGTGGAGGCGGAGCAGCGCTTCAACAGCCTGATCGAGCAATCCATCGCCGGCGCCTACATCATCCAGGACGGGCACTTTGCCTACGTCAATCCCCGCTTCAAGGCCATCTTCGGCTATGACCCGGCGGAGGACTTTGTGGGCCGCGATCCCCGGGACCTGGTCTGCCCCGAGGACCGGGCGGCGTCCGAGGAACGGATGCGCGCCCTGCTGGCGCGGGAAGTGTCCGCCACCGAGGGCATGTTCGCCGCGCTGCGCAAGGACGGCACCCGGGTGCGGGTGAGCACCAACAGCTCCCTGGCCAGTTACCAGCAGCGCCCCGCGGTGATCGGCCTCGTCCAGGACATCGCCGACCGCAAGGTGGCGGAGGACCATATCCGCCGCTACGCCGATGAACTCGAAAAGCTCCTGATGCAGACCGTTGGCCTCGTCACCAACCTGGTGGAAATGCGCGACCCCTACACCGCCGGCCACGAGAAGCGGGTGGCGGAAATCGCCGAGGCCATCGGCGTGGAGCTGGGTCTTGACCCCTGGCGCCTCGAGGGGCTGCGGGTGGGGGGCTATCTCCACGATGTGGGCAAGATCGTGGTGCCCGCCGAGATCCTCACCAAGCCCGGCCGGCTCTCCGCCGTGGAGTACGCCATCATCCAGGCCCACCCGGTGGCGGGCTTCGACATCCTCAAGGATGTCAGCTTCCCCTGGCCGGTGGCACAGATCGCCCACCAGCACCACGAGCGCATCGATGGCAGCGGCTACCCCCAGGGCCTCAAGGGGGAGGAGATTCTCCTCGAGGCGCGCATCGTCACCGTCGCCGATGTGATCGAATCCATGGCCACCGATCGGCCCTACCGCCCGGCCCTCGGCGTCGAGCTGGCCCTGGAGGAAATCGCGCGGGGCGCCGGCAGCGCCTACGACCCGGCGGTGGTGGAGGCCTGCCTGCGGCTCTTCCGCGACAAGGGCTATGTGATCCAGCGGGAGGGGGGCGGCGATGGCAAGGCCTGAATCGGCGGATATCTACCGGGCGCTGTTCGACCACAGCATGGACGCGGTCTTTCTCACCACCCCCGACGGGGGCATCCTCGCCGCCAACCCGGCGGCGTGCCAACTGCTCGGGCGGAGCGAGGCGGAGATTTGCCGGCTGGGCCGCGCCGGGGTGGTCGATCCCGCCTCCCCGGACCTGCAATCCCTGCTGGCGGAGCGCGCGGCCCGGGGCAGCGCCCGGGGCGAGCTGATCTTCCGGCGCGCCGATGGCAGCGGCGTTCCGGTGGAGGTGACGTCCACCCGTTTCCGCGATGAGCAGGGCCGGGATCTGGCGGTGATCATCGCCCGGGACCTTTCCCCCCATGTGGCCGCCCGGGCGGTGCTCGCCGCCAGCGAAGCCAAGTTTCGCTCGGTGGTACAGGCCATGGCGGAGGGGGTGGTATTCCAGGACGCCGAGGGCCGCATCGTCGAGACCAACCCGGCGGCCCTGGCCATCGAGGGCCGTGGCGACGACCAGATGCTAGGTCACACCTCCAGCGACGCCAGCTGGGGCGCGGTGCGGGAGGACGGCAGCGACTTCCCCGGGGACCAGCACCCCGCCATGGTGACCCTGCGCAGCGGCGAGCCCCAGACCAACGTGGTGATGGGGATCCGCCGGCCCGACGGCGAGCGCCGCTGGATCTCCATCAATTCCGAACCGCTGCGGGGCGCCGATGGCATCGCCGTCACCGGGGTGGTGACCACCTTCCACGACATCACCGAGCGCAAGCGCCTCGACCAGCAAATGGCCGATTACGTCGCCCGCCTCGAGAAATCCATGGAGCAGACCCTGCGCGCCGTGGCCAACATGGTGGAGTTGCGTGATCCCTACACCGCGGGCCACGAGCAGCGCACCGCCGCCATCGCCCGGGACATCGCCCGGGAGATGGGCTGGCCGGAGGCCCGCTGCCGCGATCTGTGGCTGATCACCATGGTCCACGACATCGGCAAGATCGCCGTCCCCGCCCAGGTGCTCACCAAGCCCTCCGCCCTCACGGCGGTGGAGTTCGAGCTGGTCAAGTCCCACCCGGAGTGGGGTTACGACATTCTCAAGGATGTGGATTTTCCCCTGCCCATCGCCACCATCATCCGCCAGCACCACGAACGGCTCGACGGCAGCGGCTATCCCCATGGCTTAACGGGGGAGCAGATACTGCCGGAGGCGCGGGTGATCGCCGTGGCGGACGTGGTCGAGGCCATGACTGCCCACCGGCCCTACCGTCCCGCCCTGTCCATGGACAGGGCCCTCGGGGAAATACAGGGCCATCGCGGCGACTGGTTCGATCCCGAGGTGGTGGACGCGCTGCTGCGCCTGGTGGTGGAGCGGGGTTACCGGCTGCCGACTGGCGGTTGACGGCCGTAGCTGCCACCATGGCGCCAACTCCCGCGCACCGCCTGCCGCCGCCATGATTCAACCCTCGCCGCCCCTGCCCGCCGCCCTGGACAACCCCCTCTACTACCTCGCCAACGGGGATGCCGTGGTGGCCTTTGTGGGCGCCCAGCACGGCGACCTGCTGAGCGCCGCCGAGCGGGCCCGGCTCGATCACTACGCCGCATTGCCGCCCCCGTCCCGGGCTTTGCTATTGCGCATGGTGATGCGCACCCACGATCACTTTCGCCTCTCGGGCCTTCACTACCCCGAGCTGGGGGAGCCCCTGGCACGATCCCTGGCGCCGTTGATCGACGGCGGCTGGGTGGACCCGGCGCCGGCGCTGGCGGTGGATGAGCTGTGCCGCCTGCTGCGCCGCGACGAGCTGTTCGCCGCCTTCGCCACCGAGGTGGCGGGGGCGGGCCTTGGCCCCCGGGCCAGCAAGGCGGCATTGCAGGCGTTGCTGGCCGATCGCCACGGCGAATCCCGGATGGCGGTGGCGGACTGGTGGCCGGCCTGTCCCGACCCCGTGGTGGGCCTCGCCGAGGGGGCCCTGTTCCGGCGGGTGCGGTTGATGTTCTTTGGCAACCTGCGCCAGGATTTCAGCGAATTCGTGATCACCGCCCTCGGCCACCAGGCCTATGAGCCGGTGGCCCTGTCCCGGGAATCCCGGGCTTTTCAGTCCCGCCAGGAGGTTGACCTGTACCTCGCCCTGCACGCCTGCCGGGAGGCGCTGGACGCGGGCATCGACCCGGGCACCCTGTGGCGCCAGGTGCCGGAGGCGGAGGGCGCCAACCCCTGGCTCGCCCACCGCCGGGCCCGGCTGTTGTTCGCCCTGGGGCAGCGGGCGGAGCGGGAGGGGCGCGCCGACATCGCCCTCGACGCCTACCGGGAGGCGGGGACGGCGGAGGCCCGGGTGCGCTATTTTCGGGTGCGGGAACGGCAGCCGGCGGCGAGCCGCGCCGAGGGCGAGGCCCTGTGGCGGGAGCTCAGCGCCGCCCAGGGCGCGGCGCCGTCCGACAGCGAGCGCCAGAGCCTTGCCCGCATTCTCAAGCGGGTGGCGCGCCGCTGCGGGGAGGTTCCCCCCGGGCCGCCCCCCGCGCCGGCGATCCCCACCGAACGGCTTGTCCTGCCCCGGGCGCCGGGCCTGTCGGTGGAGCGCCAGCTGGCCGCCGCCCTGGAGGAGCAGGGCAGCCGCTGCTTCCATGTGGAAAACGGCCTGTTCAATGGCCTGTTGGGGCTGCTGTGCTGGCCGGCCCTCTACGCCCCCTTGCCGGGGGCCTTCTTTCACCCCTTTCAGGCGGGGCCCGCGGACCTTTACCGGGAGGACTTCGTACCCCGCCGCCGGGCCCTGGTGGAGGACTGCCTGGCGAGCCTCGACAGGGGCGACTACCGGGGGCGCATCCTCCACCACTCGCACAGCCGCCAGGGCATCGCCTGCCCGCTGATCCCCTGGCCGCTGCTCACCGGGGAGCTGCTGATGCTCGCCCTCGACAGCGTCCCGGCCGCCCACCTCAAGGCGATCTTCGCCCGGCTGCTGGCGGACCTCGCCGCCCACCGCAGCGGCTTGCCGGACCTGATCCGCTTCTGGCCAGGGGCCCGGGGCGCGCCCCGCTACGAACTCATCGAGGTGAAGGGCCCCGGGGACCGGCTCCAGGACCACCAGCGGGCCTGGCTCGGGTTCCTTGTCGAGCAGGGCATTCCCGCCCGGGTCTGCCATGTGGACTGGGCCCCCGGGGCGGAGGGCGCGGTCTGAGCAGCGAGGGGCCGATAGCGGTGGCGGTGCGCACCCTGTGCGATTTCGCCGCGCGCAGCGGGGATCTGGATCACCGCTACACCCCATCCCCCACCTCGGAGGAGGGTATCGCCGGTCACCGCCGGGTGGGCGCCCGGCGCGGCCCCGGCTACCGCGCGGAGCTACCCCTCAAGGGGGAATGCGGCGGGCTGCTGCTCGCGGGGCGCGCCGATGGCTACGATGGCGATGCCAACCGCCTGGAGGAGATCAAGACCCACCGGGGCGACCTCGCCCGCATCGGCCCCGGCCAGCGGGCCCTGCACCGGGCCCAGCTGCGGGCCTACGGGGCACTGCTGTGCCGCGCCGAGGGGCTCGCCACCATCAACCTCAGCCTGGTGTACTTCGATATCCAGCGGGAGCGGGAAACCCCGTTCAGCGAAGAGGCGGACGCCAGCGTCCTGTGGGCGGAGCTGGAGGCGCTGTGCCACCGCTACCTGGCCTGGGCCCACCAGGAAAACGGCCATCGCCGCGCCCGCAACGCCGCGTTGCTGGGGCTGCGCTTTCCCTTCGCGGATTTTCGCCCGGGCCAGCGGACCCTCGCCGAGGCTGCCTACCGGGCGGTGCACGGCGGCCACCCATTGTTGTTGCAGGCCCCCACCGGCATCGGCAAGACCGCGGGCACCCTCTACCCGGCGCTGATGGCGATGCCCCGGGCCGGTCTCGACCGGCTCCATTACCTCACCGCCCGCAACACCGGCCGCCAGCTCGCCCTCGACGCCATTGCCCGCATCCTCGCCGCCAACCCCGGGGCGGTCCTCCGGGTGCTGGTGCTGAGCGCCCGGGAGCAGGCCTGTGAATACCCCGACCGCGCCTGCCACGGGGAATCCTGCCCCCTCGCCCGGGGCTTTTACGACCGCCTGCCGGAGGCCCGGGCAGCGGCCCTGGCGGGGGGCGGGATCCTCGATCCGGCGGCGCTGCGCGACGTGGCTTTGGGTCATCAGGTCTGCCCCTACTACCTGACCCAGGAGCTGGCCCGCTGGGCCGACCTGGTGGTGGCCGACGTCAATTACCAGTTCGATCAGGAGGCCCTGCTCCACGCCCTGGCGGCGGCCAATGGCTGGCGGGTGGCGCTGCTGGTGGACGAGGCCCACAACCTGATGGACCGGGCGCGGGCCATGTACAGCGCCGAACTCACCCAGGGGCGGCTCCGGGAGGCGCGGCGCCAGGCCCCCGCCGTGCTCAAAAAGCCCCTGGATGCCCTTGCCCGGGCCTGGCGCCGGCTGCTGGCCCGCCACCTGCCGGCGACGGGCGCCGACGCCCCGGTGCAACTGGACGCGGTGCCCCGGGAGCTGGACGGCGCCCTCCAGGGTCTGGTGGGCGCCATCACCGATTACCTGGCGCAATCCCCGGCAGACGCGGCCCTCCAGGAGCTGATGTTCGAGGCCCTGGGCTTTCTCGCCCTGGCGGAGCGCTTTGGTGAGCATTCCCTGTGTGAACTGGCCCGGGACGGGGTGGGCACCGGGCGCCTCGCCATCGTCAACCTGATCCCGGCGGATTTTCTCCGGGCCCGCTTCGACGCCTGCCACGGGGCGGTGCTGTTTTCCGCGACCCTCGGGCCTGCGGCCTTCCAGCGGGACCTCCTGGGATTGCCGGGGGACAGCCGCTGGCAGGCGGTGGAAAGCCCCTTCAATGCCGGGCAGTTGCAGGTGCGCATCGTGCCCGCCATCAGCACCCGGCTGCGGGACAGGGGCGCCTCCATCGCCCCCGTGGTGGCGCGCATCCGCAAGCAGTACGCCGCCTGGCCGGCCAACTACCTGGTGTACCTGAGCAGCTTTGCCTATCTGGATCTGTTGCACGATGCCTTTGTCCGCGCCGCCCCCGCTATCCCCGCGCCCCGCCAGCGCCCCGGCATGTCGGCGGCGGCGCGCCAGGACTTTATCGACGGTTTCCAGGAAGGGGGCCGGCAGGTGGGCTTCGCGGTGCTCGGCGGCGCCTTCGCGGAGGGTATCGACCTGCCGGGCAGTCGCCTTTCGGGGGTGTTTGTCCTCACCCTGGGATTGCCGCCCCACGACAGCCGCCACGAGGTGCTGCGGGAGCGGCTGCAACGGCGCTTTGGCCGGGGTTACGAGTACAGCTACCTCTACCCGGGTTTGCGCAAGGTGGTGCAGGCGGCGGGGCGGGTGATCCGCACCCCGGAGGACAGCGGGGTGATCGAGCTGATCGACGACCGCTTTGCCCGCCCCGAGGTGCGCGCCCTGCTGCCCGCCTGGTGGCGGGCGCGGGTGCTGGACAAGGGTTGAGGGGTGGCCGCCGTCAGGCGCAGCGGGCGACGCTCACCGGGATGGCGGTCATGCGCGGCATGGCGTTGATGGGGTCCAGGTCCCGGTCGGTGCTGATCAGCATCCCCGTGTTGGAGCCGTCCCGCTCGTAGACGGTGTCCTCCGGCAGGGTGCCGAAGCCGTGGGTCATGGAGATGACCCCCGGGCGTATGGTGGGGTCGCTGGCCACCATGCCCTCGATGCTCGCCCGGTCGGAGGTGATACGCACCTTCACCCCCTCGGCGAGCCCCAGGGCGGCGATATCCCCCGGGTTCATGTAGGCGTAGTTGTAGGGCATCCGCTTGCGCAGGGCCGCGATGTTGCGCCCCGCCGAGTTGAAGGTTTCGCGGATGCGGCGCACCGCGAGGCGGAAGGGGTACGTCCTGCCGTCGACCAGGGTCTGGCCGGGGGACACCGGCTCCGCGGCCACCTCGGCGAGCTCCGCCATCACATCGCCGGGCAGGGTGGTGAAGCGGCCATCGGCATCCGGGTCGGCGGGTTCCACATACTGGGGGTGGTCGTCGTACACCTTGCCGCGCTCGTGGCCCTTGAAGGTCTCCCAGGGCTCCGGGCAGTGGCGGGCGATGATGGCGAGCAGCTGGTCGGTGGTGGGGGCCTCGTCCATGGGCAGGGGCACGCCCTCGTAGGTGAGGGTGACGCCGAGGCGCCTCGCCAGGGCCCAGAAGGGGTACCAGTCCTCCACCAGGGCGGAGCCCGGGGGCGGGGGCACCACCGCCGGGGTGTAGCGGGCGTAGGGCACCGGGCAGAGCATGGTCTCGGCGTAGTAGCCGGTGGTATCGGGGCGCTCGTACATCATCGGCGGGGGCAGCACGTAGTGGGACAACCGCGCGGTCTCGGTCATGTACGGGTCGATGGTCACCAGCAGTTCCAGGCCCCGCAGGGCCCGGGTGATCTTCAGCTGGTCGGGAATGCTGTTCACCAGGTTGGAGCCGTGGGAGATGAACGCCTTCACCTGGCCCGGCCCCGGGGTCAGCATCTCGTCCGCCATGATGCCGGTGGGCATGTCGCCGAGGAGGCTGCCGTAGCCGTTGATGCGGCTCCGGTAGCTGTGCTCCCACCAGCGCTGGGCGGGCAGCACCTGGGCCTTGCGCACCTCCCGGGCCTGGAGCACCCCCGGGTTGCCCACCCGTTCACCTTCCCGCAGGTAGCGCCCGCACACCACGTTGAGGCATTCCAGCAGGTGCTCGGCGAGATTGGAGCGGGGCGCCATGTCGGGCCCGGTGCCACTCACCGCGAAACCCCGCCGGGACTCGAGGGCGAACAGCCGCGCCGCCCCCTCGATGTCGGCGGCCGCGACCCCGGCCCGGTGGGCGGCGTACTCGGGGGTGAAGGGGGCCACCGCGCGGCGCAGGTCGTCCAGGTCGGCGACCCAGCGCTGGCAGAATTCCCTGTCCTCCCAGCCCTCCCGGAGGATGACGTGGAGCAGGCTCGCCATCAGGGTGGGATCCTCCCCCGGGTAGGGCTGGAGGAACACATCGGCGTGGCGGGCGGTCTCGCTCAGGCGCGGGTCGATGACGATCAGCTTGAGGCCCCGGGCGCGGGCCTCCTTCATGCGCTTGTTGGGGTTGCGCACGTCGAACACATTGCCCTGGATCGACACCAGGGGGTTGGAGCCCACCATCATGATCACGTCGCAGCTGTCGAAGCTCTGGCGGCCCCCCTGCCAGACCCCGAGGCGCCCGGCGGTCACCACCTTGGCGGACTGGTCGATGGTGATGGTGGAGAAGAATTTATGGGAGCCGATGGCGTCGAGGAAATCCCGGCTGACATTGGTGGCGGCGTCGTTGAGGAAGGCGCCGCCGCCCCGGTAGGCGCCGATGGATTCCGGGCCGTCGGTGTCGAGCAGCTGGCGCAGCTTGGCGGCGATCTCGTCGAGGGCCAGCTCGATGTCGATGGGGGCGAAGCTGCCGTCCGGCTGGCGCTTCAGGGGTTGCAGCACCCGGTCGGGGGCATAGTGGGCGGCCACCGCCTGGATACCCTTGACGCAGGTGTAGCCGAGGCTCATGGGGTCGTCGTGGTCGCCCCGCACGTCCACCAGGCGGCCGTCCTCGACGGTGATGTTCACCCCGCAATTGGCGGAACAGATACGGCAGAAGCTGCGCTTGATCTCGGCGGGCATGGGCTGTCCTCGGCGTTATTGTTTCGCCGAGGCTAGCACAACGCCGTTGGGGGCGGAATCAAATCTAAGCCGCTGACTTAGACCCGGCGCTGGCTTGGACCTTAGATGAACGGCACAAAGGGCACGCAGCCGGCGATCAACGTCAGCGCCAGCGCGGCGGCGGCGAGCAGGGCGCCGCGCCGCGAGGGGAACGCCATCACGCGGGCCCGATCAGGGTGTCGATGCCGTGCTCGGCGATGGCCGCCAGGGCCTCGGCGAGGGCGTCCTCGTCGCTGTCGAAGGGGTCTTCCCACATGGTGGAGTTGTTGTCCTCGTCCACCACTTCCAGGAGCCAGCCGCCCTCGCCGTCGTCGTAGATCTCGATGTACACCACCTTGCCGTCCTGCTCGAAGCGCTGGCTCAGGGGGGACATTTTTACGTCGTCATCGTCATTCATGGGGAGATACCTGGTGGGGGAATGGGGTGGAGGAAATGGGTGGCGGCAGTATAGCCCAGGGCGCCCCGTGGCCCGCCGCGGTGGGCGGTGGGGCGACGGGCGGCTACTGGCCGGCGACGGGGCAGGGGGCGTTGCGCTCGGCCCGGGTGTCGCACAGCCCCACGGCGCCGAAGTAATCCACCCACTGGCCGAGGATGTCGTTGTTGGGGGTGCCGCGCCACTTGCGGGTCAGGTAGTAGCCGTGGTCGCGGCCGGTGATGTAGAGGTGCAACACGGTGATGGCGCGGGTGGCGTCGAGGCCGCACTGGGCGATCCACAGGCTGAAGGGGTAGCCGTTCACCTGGTTGCTGGCCAGCTCCCGGCTGCCGTAGGAGGCGCAGGTGCCCTGGGCCTCGGCGTCCTTCGCGGCCCGGTAATCGACGGCGGGAAACTGGCCCCTGTCCCGGAGGATGCGGGCGGCGGCCACGTCCCCGGTCTCGGCCCGCACCCACTCGGCGATCTCCTCGTTGCCGAGGGTGGCGGAGCGGGTCGCCCAACCGCTTTCCGGGGGCGGCAGGGGCATCAGCAGGGTCTCCCCGTCGGTGGGCGCGGCCAGGGCGGGCAGGGCCAGGGAGGCAAGCAGGGCGAGGAGCGGGATCGTCAAGCGCACGGAGGCCTCGTGGGAGCCGGGTTGTCGGAAGGGGCGGCGTCAAGGGGCGCGATTGTGACCAGATCGCCGGCGCGGATCAACTGTCCCCGGCGCGCCGTTTGCCGCGGGCTGCCCGGGCCCCGCGGTGGGCATGGCGGCCGGGGCCAAAGGGGCGGGATCTCGGTCATAATGGCGCTTTGATCGAGGCATTTAAGGTCCACCATGAAATTTTGCAGTGACTGTGGCGAGCCGGTGCGGTTCGCGATCCCGCCGGGGGATGACCGGCCGCGCCATGTGTGCGATGCCTGCACCACCGTGCACTACCAGAACCCCAGGGTGATCACCGGCTGCATCCCGGTCCACGGCGACCGGATTCTCCTCTGCCGCCGGGCGATCGAACCGCGCCGGGGCTTCCGGACCCTGCCCGCCGGCTTTCTCGAACAGGGGGAGACCACCGCCGAGGGGGCGATGCGGGAGTGCCTGGAGGAGGCCAATGCCCGGGTCAGCCTCGACGGCCTGTACGGGGTGTACGACATCCTGCATATCGGCCAGGTCTACCTGTTCTACCGGGCGACCCTCGCCGACCTGGATTTCCATCCCGGGGACGAGTCCCTGGAAACCGCCCTGTTCCGGGAGGAGGAGATCCCCTGGGACGACCTGGCGTTTCGGGTCGTCACCCTGGCGCTGCGGCAGTTCTTCGCCGACCGCCGCGAGGGCAGCTTTGCCCTTCGGCACGGTGCCATCGACAGCCCCCGGCCCTAGGCGTATTGCTGTTCCGCCTGGGCCAGCTGGCCCCGCAGCTCCGTCTCCAGGGCGGGGGAGAGTTTGAGCTGGCGGGCGAGTTCCGTCAGGTAGCTGCGCTCCATGAAGTTTTCCTCATCCACCACCAGGAGGCTCGCCAGGTACATCTCGGCGGCCATCTCCGGGGTGCTGGCCTCCCGGGCCACCTCCGCCGGGTCCACCGGTTTGCGCAGTTCGCCGTCCACCCAGCCGAGCAGCTGGCGGTCCTGGCTCAGGCGCGCCATTTCCGCGTCGATCAGCTGGCGCTCCCGGTCGTCCACGTGGCCGTCCGCCTTGGCGGCGCCGATCAGCGCCTTGAGGATGGCGCGGCTGTGGAGTTCCACCTGGGCCTCCGGCAGGCGGTCGATGGTGCGCGGCTCCCCCTGGGCGCCCTGGTCGTTGTTGCGCTGCCAGTTGCCGTAGGCCTTGTAGGCGACGAGGCCGAGGGCGGCGAGGCCGCCGTAGGTGAGCACCTTGCCCCCCAGCTTGCGGGTCTTCTTGCTGCCGAGCAGCATCCCCAGGGCGCCGCCGCCGAGGGCCGCGCCGGCCTTGCCGGACAAGAGTCCGGAGAGGCCGCCGCCGTCGCCACCCTTGGGGCGGGACCCCTGGGCCTTGTCGTTGAGCAGGTCGGTGCCGGATTTCAGCAGTTGGTCGAGTAACTTCAGGGTGCTCATGGCGTGCTCTCCGGGGATTGTGTCGGGATAGTGTCGGGCAGGTATGGATCGCCCCGCGCCGGAGATGTTCCCGGGCGGCGCCCGGGTCTCAGGGCAGGTCCCGATCCGGCAGGGGGCCGAGCCGGTCGGCGAAGCTGTCGTTGACGGCGATCATCTCCGGCAGCACCTGCCTGAAGGGCGCCATCAGGCCCGGGTCGAAGTGGGTGCCGGCGCGCTCCTCGATATAGCGCAGGGCCTGGTCGACGGGCCAGCCCTTCTTGTAGGGACGCTCCGAGATCAGCGCGTCGAACACGTCACAGAGGGCGATGATGCGCGCCTCCAGGGGGATCTGCTCCCCCTTGAGGCCCCGGGGGTAGCCGCTGCCGTCCCACTTTTCGTGGTGGCAGAGGGCGAGGGTGCGGGCGGTGCGCAGCACCGGGTCGTCGTGCTCGCCGATCAGCTCGGCGCCGGTGGCGCAGTGGCGCATCATCACCGCCCACTCCTCGCCGTCGAGCTTGCCGGGCTTTAAGAGAATGTCGTCGGGGATGCCGATCTTGCCGAGGTCGTGGAGGGGGGCGGCGGTGAAGAGGATGTCGAGGGCGTCCTCATCCATGCCCGCCGCGCGGCCGATCAGGCGCGAGAAGTGGCTCATGCGCACCACGTGGTTGCCGCTCGGGTTGTCCCGGTACTCGGCGGCGCGGCCGAGGCGGCGGATCACCTTGTGCAGGTTGCTGGCGAGGGCCCGGGTGCGGGCCGCCACCTGGGCGTTGAGGCCCAGGTGGCTGTCCACCCGGGCGAGCACCAGGGCCGGGTCCAGGGGCCTTGTCAGGTAGTCCCGGGCGCCCTGGGCGAGGCCCCGGCTGGCATCCGCCACGGCGTCGGCGGGGGCGATCAGCAGCACCGGGATGCCCAGGTTCGCCAGCTGCCCGCAGAGTTCGAGGGCACCGGGGAGGGCGGTATCGATCAGTGCCAGGTCGGGCGGCTCGGCCCCTGCCCGCGCCAGGGCATCGGCGGCGGCGCTGGCCCCGTGGAGGTGGTGGCGGGCGAGGATGGCGGCGAGGGTGTCGGTTCGCGCCGGGTCGTGGTCGACGATCAGGAGATTCCCGGTGTGGGGTGCTTGGCTCACGGCTTGTCCTCGACAGACGGATGCTGGCCGGAACTGGCCCGGCGGCTTGGGACCCGCTGGGTCCGGTTGGCGGCCTGTAGTGTTGTCGATTTCCGCCGGGGGGGCAACAGCGCCCGGGCGGTCAGGGGTTGAAGGCAAAGCCGTCGTCGATCACCCGCAGGCAGGCGTCTACCACCTGGGGGTCGTAGCGCTCGCCGCGCCGGGTGCGGATTTCGGCGAGGGCGGCGTCGAGCCCCAGGGCCGGCCGGTAGGGGCGGTGGGACACCATGGATTCGATCACGTCGGCCACCGCCACGATGCGGGCTTCGAGGCAGATATCCTCGCCCTTGAGGCCCTGGGGGTAGCCGGAGCCGTCGAGGCGCTCGTGGTGCTGGTGGGCGATATCCGCCACCGGCCAGGGGAATTCCACGTCGGCGAGGATGCGGTAGCCGGTGACCGGGTGATCCTGCACCAGCCGGTATTCGATATCGGTGAGGCGGCCGGGCTTGGTGAGGATATCGGTGGGCACGGCGATCTTGCCGATGTCGTGGATCATGGCGCCGAGGCGCACGCCCTGGATGCGTTTGTCGTCAAGGCCCATCCGGCGGGCGATGGCGGCGGACAGCTCCGCCACTCGGCGCTGGTGGCCGGCGGTGTAGGGGTCGCGGGCTTCCACCGCCATGCCCACGGTGTGGATGGTGCCCTCCAGGGTCCGTTCGAGGGCGGCCTGCTGGGCCAGGAGGGCCTCGTTGGCGGCCCGCAGGTCGGCGGTGCGCTGCTCCACCAGCTCCTCGAAGTAGCGCTGCAGGCGGCTCAGTTCCAGGTGGGTGCGCACCCGGGCGCGCACCTCGTCGATGTCGAAGGGTTTGGTGATGTAGTCGGCGGCGCCGATGGAAAAGCCCCGCACCTTGTCCACCGTGGCGTCCACCACGGTGACGAAGATCACCGGGATGCGGTTGCCGGCGGGGGTTGCCTTGATGCGCCGGCACACCTCGTAGCCGTCCATCTCCGGCATCAGGATGTCGAGCAGCACCAGGTCCGGCGGGGTGGCGCCGTGCACCAGTTCGAGGGCCTTGGCGCCGTTGTTGGCGGCCATGATGCGGTAGTCGTCCTTCAGGGATTCCGCCAGGGCGTGGATGTTCTCCGCCACGTCGTCGACGATGAGGATCGACTGGCGGGACTCCGGCTGGTCGAGCCGCGCCTGGGGCTTGCGCCGGTAGCGGTGCAGTTCCAGCTGGGTGAGGATGCGCAGCTTGAGCAGGTCGGGGTTGATGGGCTTGGTGATGTAGTCGGCGGCGCCGAGGGTGATGCCGGTGTCCTCGTCGCTGATCTCCGCCAGGGCGGTGACGAAGATCACCGGGACATCGCTGGTGTGGGGGTCGGATTTCAGCCGCCGCAGCACTTCGTAGCCGTCGATACCGGGCATGCGGATGTCCAGCAGCACCAGGTCCGGCGCCGGGTCGCGGGCGGCGATTTCGAGGGCCTTTTCACCGCTGTTGGCGGCGAGGATGGCGTAGTCCTGGCGCAGGATGCTCATCAGCCCGTGGAGGTTCTCGTTGACGTCGTCGACGATCAGGATGCGGGGCTTGGGCGCGGCGGGGATCTCGGTGTCGGTCATGGTCGCTGTCCGCGGGTCAGGGCCTGTTGGCAAGTTGGGCGCGAAGGTCCGCCAGGGTGGCGAGGGCCTCGTCGATGGCGAAGTCATCCACCTGCCGGGCGAGGGCGCTGATGGCCGGCTCCAGGGGGCCGCCGGCGACGCCGCCGCGCAGCTCCGCCAGGAGGCCCTCGGCGGCGCCGAGATCGTGGTCGAGGGCGGCGTGGAGCAGGTCGAGGCGGCGCACCAGCTCGGCGGGCAGCAGCGGCGCCGCGGCGCTCGCGGTGCCGACGCCGGGCCGCGCCAGGCTGTCGATGTCGGCCATCACCGCCGCCAGGCGCTGGGCCAGCAGCGCCAGCTGGGCCGCGTCCGGCGCGCGGCCCTCCTTGAGCTCGGTGTCGATGGCCGCCACGCACTCGAACAGCGGGCCGGCGCCGATGTTGCCGCTCACCCCCTTGAGGGCGTGGCAGTATTCCTCGCCGGCCTGGACGCCCCGCTCGGCGATGATGCGCTGCAATTCCCGCGCCGCGTCCGGGTAGTGTTCGCGAAAGCGCTTGAGCTGCTTGAGGTAGGCATCCACCTTGCCGCCGATGCGCTTGATGCCCTGGTCGGCCTGGAGGCTTTCCAGGGCGAGCAGTTCCGCCGGGATGGCGTTGGGCGCGGCGCCCTGTTCCGGCCCCGGCCGCGGCGCTCCGTCCCGGGGGGGCTGGATCCAGCGGGCCAGGGTGGCCATCAGCCGGTCCGGGGCGATGGGTTTGGTGATGTGGTCGTTCATGCCCGCGGCCATGCTGTTCTCCGCGTCCCGGGCCATGGCCAGGGCGGTCATGGCGATGATGGGCAGGGTGGCGAAGCGCTCACCCCCCGGTGCCGCCGCCAGCTGGCGGATGCGGCGGCTGGCCTCGAGGCCATCCATCACCGGCATCTGGATATCCATCAGCACCCCGGCGTAGGCCTGGCGCTGGACCATGGCCACCGCCTCCTCGCCGTTGACGGCGCAATCGACCTGGACGTTCATGCTGTGGAGCAGCTCCACGGCGAATTCCCGATTGATGTCGTTGTCCTCCACCAGCAGCAGGCGGGCGCCCTTGAGGTCGAGGGTGGCGCCGTTGCCGGGGTGGTGCTCGGCGGGCTTGCGCTCCCCCAGCACCCGGCCGCGGCCGAGGGCGGTGAGCACCGCGTCGAGCAGGGTGGAGGGGGATACCGGCTTGACCAGGAAGCCGTCGACCCCGGCCTTCTCCGCCAGGGTCATCACATCCTCGCGGCCGTAGGCGGTGACCATCACCACCTTGGGCTTTCTGTCGATCACCGGGTCGCGGCGGATCAGGCGGATCACCTGGTCGCCGTTCATGCCGGGCATGCGCCAGTCCATCAGCACCAGGTCGAAGGGCTGCTCCCCGGCCCGCTGCAGTGTGTCGAGGGCGCTCTCGCCGTTGGCCGCCACCGCCACGTCGAGCTGGAAGTAGCGCAGCATCTCGGCGAGGATTTCCCGGGACACTTGGTTGTCGTCCACCACCAGCACCCGCATGCCCTTGAGCAGCGGCCCCACCTGCTCCAGCAGCTCGCGGCGGTGGGCCAGGGCCTCCCGGGCCACCTTGAGCCTGACGGTGCAGCACATGGTGGTGCCCTTGCCGGGGCGCGAGTCTTCCACCCAGATGCGGCCGCCCATCATGTCCACCAGATGCTTGCAGATGGCAAGGCCAAGGCCGGTGCCGCCGAAGCGCCGGGTGGTGGATTGGTCCGCCTGGCTGAATTTCTCGAACAGCCTGGACTGGGTCTCCTCGTTCATGCCGATGCCGGTGTCGCGCACCGAGATCTGCAGGTTGAGGTCGGTGTCGTTGAGGCTGAGGCAGTGGAAGGCCAGTTCCACCTCGCCGCTCTCGGTGAACTTGACGGCGTTGTTGCACAGGTTGAGGAGCACCTGGCCGAGGCGCAGGGGGTCGCCGATCAGTGTCGGCGGGATACCCACGTCATAGCGGATCAGGAACTCGATGCCCTTGTGCTCGGCCTGGAAGCCGATGGCGTCGGAGAGGTGTTCGAGCACGCTGTCTAGGCCGAATTCCACCGCCTCGAGCTCCAGCTTGCCGGACTCGATCTTGGAGAAGTCGAGGATGTCGTTGATGATGCCGAGCAGGGACTGGGCCGCCCCCTGGGCCTTGCTCAGGTAGTTCTGCAGGGTGGGCGGCAGCTCCATCCGCAGGGCCAGGTAGAGCATGCCGATGATGGCGTTCATGGGGGTGCGGATCTCGTGGCTCATGTTGGCCAGGAACTCCGACTTCATGTGGGTGGCTTCCTCCGCCAGCACCTTGGCCCTGCGCATTTCCTCGAGGGCCGCGCGCTCGGCGCTGATGTCCTCCATCACCATCACCACGCCCGGGGCGCGATCCCGGGGGTCGATGGCCCGGGCCGACATCCGCGCCCAGAACAGGCTGCCGTCGCGGCGCTGCAGCTGCACCTCGGTGAGGTAGGTTTGGCCCTTCCAGATCACCTGCTCGTAGGCTTCGTTGCCGATCCGCGTCCAGTCCGCGTCGTCCCTGTACCAGATCCGGGTGGGCTGGCTCACCAGATCGCCCGGTGGGTAGCCGAGCATTTCGTCGAGGCGCCGGTTGCAGTCGGCGATGCTTCTGTCCTTCATCAGGACGATGCCCACGGTGGCGGTGTCGAGCAGGGCCTTCAATTCCGCGGTGCGCTCCTCCACCCGGTGTTCCAGCTCCTCGTTGATCTGCCGCAGGCGCTCCTCGCCCTGGGCCAGCTGGCGGTTGGCGCCGGTGAGTTCCCGGTCGCGGCTCTCGATGGCCTCGAGCATGGTGTTGAAGGCCTCGACCAGGGTGCCCACCTCGTCGTCGCTGGTGCGCTTGGCCCGGAGGCTGTAGTTCTTCTGCTCGCTGATGTCCCGGGCGATGCCGGTGAGCTCCTCCAGGGGCCGCGACACCAGGCGTTGCAGCCGCGAGGCGATGAGGGCGGTGGTGAGAAAGGTGAGCACCGCGATGAGCCCGGCGAACAGCAGGAAGTCCTGCCACACCAGGGACAGCTCCCGAAGGCTCGCCCGCAGTACCACCCGGCCGATCTGGGCGCCGTCCACCACCATCGGCTCCTCCAGGTGCAGGTGGTTGTCCAGGGTGCTGACCTGGACGCCGCTGCCGGCCCCCTCGGGGAAGGGGTAGGGCCGCTCCTCGCCGCTGTCGTAGCGGGCGAACACCTCACCGCTGTCGTTGTAGATGGCGGCGGCGACGATGGCGCGCTTGACCTTGAGGGCGTTCAGGGTTTCCCGCGCCACCTCGGCGTCGTCGAACAGCAGGGCGGCGGTGGAGCGGTCGGCGATCACCCGCGCCAGGGAGGTGAGGTTTTTCACCAGCTCGTCCTTCACCCGCACCCGCTCGTAGGCGATGAAGCTGCCCGCCGCCAGGGCCAGGGACAGGGTGCTGGTGAGCAGGATGATCAGCACCAGCTTGGTCTTGATGGGCAGGGTGTGGAGGGATAGTCCCATGGGTGCGGTCTCAGGGCACGGAGCGGGCCAGTTCCAGCAATTTGGAACTGATGTGGAGGTTGGCGTCCCGGGCCGCCTGGGGGTTGATCTCCAGCTTGACCTTGCCGGATTCGGTGTAGAACCCGACCATGCCGCCGTTGCTGGCGAAGCTGTCCCGGTCGCTGACGGTGAGCACGGTGCTGCCCGACAGCCCCTGGAGGATATCCCGCCAGCCGTCCTCGGAGCGGCTGATGAACAGCACCTGGCAGTTGCCGGGCACCACCCCGCCGTTGCGGTCGATGCGCAGGGGACGATCCTTGACGCGGCGGTCGCGCAGCTCCCCCAGCAGGCCGCCGATGGCGTCGCTGCCGATCACGCAGATGTGCAGGGCATCCGCCGGCAGATCCGGCCAGTCGACGAACTTGGTGAGGTTGAAGAGGTAGGCGGCCTTGACCTTGGCTTCGAGGGGGTTCTCCGCCGCCGCAAGGGAGGTGAACAGGGCGAGCAGCGCCGCCAGCAGGGCGGCCAGGGCGGGGCGCGGGGGTGCGATTGCCGGCCAGGTCGCCATGTCAGAACCGCACATCCACGCCGGCGACCGCGGTGAACCCCGTCTCGCGGAAGCCGAAGGGCAGCTCGTGGCGGCGGTCGGTGAGGTTGCCGATGTCGAGGAACAGGGTGAGTGACTGGGGGGCGGCGATGGCCAGGGCCTTCTCGAGCCGGGCGTTCAGCACCCCGTGGTTGCCGAGGGGGATGCGGCTGGCCCGGGAGGTGCTGTCGTAGTAGCGCCCCACCCAGTGATAGTAGGCGTGCAGCTGGATGTCCCCGGGCAGGCGGGCGCTGAGGCCGAGGTTGGCCACCTGGTCCGGGACGAAGGGGATGCGGGTGCCGTCCTGGTCGGGGTTGGCGGGGTCTTCCGTCTCGGTGTCGCTCACCGTGGCATTGGCGAACCAGCTGAACCACTGGCCGGCGTCCTGGGCGATGTCCACCTCGATGCCGGTGGCGGTCAGCTCGCCGGCGTTGCTGGCCAGGGCCTGGGAGGGGTTGGCGTTCACCACGTTGTCGACGATCGCCGAACTCACCCGGTTGTGGAAGGCGCGGGCGCCGAGGGTCAGGGTGTCGGTGGGGCGCCACTCGACCCCGATGTCCTTGCCGGTGCCGCTCTCCGCGCCGAGGCCCGGGTTGGCGATCTGGCCGCTGTCGGTGAGGGGGTTGGCGATGGTGCCGCCGATCTGCTTGGCGGCGGGGGCCATGAAGCTGGAGCCGGCGTTGGCGTAGAGGGCGAGGGTGGGGGAGAGGTTGTAGCGGGCGCCGATGCTCCACAGGTTGTCGCTCCACTCGGCCCGGGTGGCGTCCGGCGTCTGGCCGCCGAGGAGCGCGTATTGGTGGCGCAGGGTGTTGCGGCGCACCCCGGCCCGCAGCACCCAGTCCCCGAGCTGCACCTTCTCCTGGAGGTAGAGCCCCCGGGAGCTGCCCTCGACGCGGTTTTCCCGGTTGAGGACGCCGTCCACCCGGGTTTCGGTGCGGTAATCCACCCGCTGGTGGTCGACGCCGACGGTGAGCAGGGCATCCCCCCAGTGGCGGTAACTGAGGGTGAGATCGAGGGGGCGGATGCGCTGGGGCGTGCGGCTGACGCTCAGCAGGTCGAGGCTGGCGGGGTAGTTGTCGTTGTCGAACTGGCGCTCGTAGCGGCGCTCCCCGGCCTTGAATTGCAGGTGCCAGGCGGCCGACAGGGCGTTGTTGTAGACCAGGTTGAGGAGGTCGTAGCGGTGGCGGAAATCCCGGTTGGGGCGCCCCATGTCGCCGTCGTGGCGGGTGTGGTGGGCGAACAGGGAGAGGCGGTGATCGTCGCGGCCAAAGGCGTGGCTGACCTTGGCGTAGAACTTGGTCTTGCGGTAGTCCGGATCCTCCACGGTCTGCAGCCAGGAGTCCGGCACCCCGTACATGCGGTAGTCGGCGCGTTCGCCGCTGGCGCCGACGAAATAGCTGAGGTTGCCCTGGCGACCCTGGTGGTAGGCCCGCAGGGCGCTGGTGTCCTCGGTGCCGTGGCTGGCCTGGAGGCGGGTCAGGGTCTGGTCGACCCGCTCCCGGAGAATGAGGTTGGTGGTGCCCGCCAGGGGCGCCTCGTTGCCGGCGAAATCCATGGTCAGGTAATTGGAGTAGAGCACCGAGGCCGGCCCCTTGTGGGCCTCGATGCGCTCGAACGCCCAGGGGTCGAGGCTCATCGGGTCGACGAAGGAGTCGATGGGCAGGCCGTCCAGCAGGTAGCTGTTGTACTTGGGCCCGAGGCCGGCGTAGGAACCCCAGTTGGCGTCGTTGCGGGACAGCACGTTGACGAACTGGCCGGACACATGGCGCAGCAGCTCGGCGATGTTGCGGTTGGGGGTGGGTTGGCGATCCAGTCCGTCGCCGGGCAGCACCACGATGTTCTGGGTGACGGTGTCGCGGGACTGGGCCACCTTGGTGTCGGTGACCACCATGTTGGCCAGGTCCTCGAGGCTCAGGGTGTCCACCAGTGCTTCCATGGACAGGGACTCCACCGGGGAGGCGGCGGGGTTTGCCTGGGCCTGGCTTGCCAGCCACAGCAGGGAACAGGCGAATCCGGTGCGCAATCTGGCTGAGTGCATTGTTGTTGTTGTTCCCCGCGACGGCTTTTTCAACAGGATAGCCGACTGTAACGGTTTTACCGGGCACTGAGAAGTTTCGCGCCGCCGGGCCGTCGCCCGGGGGCGCCGGACGGTCAGATCGGGGGCAGGTGGCCCTCGGCGCGGGCCCAGGCGAGGGCGGTGTCGCCGTCCACGGGGCGGGAGATCAGGTAGCCCTGGGCCACGTCGCAGCCGATGTTGCGGAGAAATTCGAGGGTCCAGGCATCCTCCAGCCCCTCGGCGGTCACCGACAGGGCGAGGGCCCGGGCGAGGCCGACGATGGCGGTGGCGATCTTTTGCGATTCCTGGGACTTGGGCGCGGTCATCACGAACATCTTGTCGATCTTCATCTCCGAGAACGGCAGCCGCGCCAGTTGGATCAGCGACGAGTAACCGACGCCGAAGTCGTCGATGGAGAGGTGAAAACCCTTGATGCGCAGCTGGGTGAGGTACTCCAGCAACTGCACCGGGTCGGCCATGCTGCTGGTCTCGGTGATTTCGAGGATGATCTGGTGCGGGTCCACCGCTTCCCGGGCGCACTGCTCCATCAGCCAGGTGGGGAAGGTCGGATCGGACAGCAGCTTGGGGGACATGTTGAGGGCGAGTTTCACCTCGGTGCCGGCAAAGAGCGGCCTGAACCACGCCAGGGCCTGGCTGAAGATCTGCCGGGTCAGCGGGTGGATGAGGCCGGAGCGCTCCGCCAGGGGAATGAAGCGGTCGGGCATCACCATGCCGCGCTTGGGGTGCAGCCAGCGCGCCAGGGTTTCGAAGCCCACCAGGGCGCCGGAGGCACAGGCGATCTTGGGCTGGTAGAAGGGCACCAGCTGATTGGCGTCGAGGCCCGCCTTCAGTTCGGTGAATTCCGACGAGCTGACCCGCACATCCCCGCTGGCGGGGCTCTGGCGCTTGGGTTTGGGGCTCTCGCCGCTGTCCGCCAGGAGGTTGCGCAGGGTGGCGGCGCTGAAGGGCTTGGCCAGCACGCCGGCGATGCGCAGGCCATTCTCCCCCGCCACCCGGGCGGCGGCCTCCAGCACCCGGGTGCCGAGGCCGCTGGTGATGGTGATGACGCTGTCGTTGCCGGCGTCCGCCAGGCGGCGGAGCACCTCGATGCCGTCGATATCGGGCATTTGCAGGTCGAGGATGATATGGGACGGCTGCCAATCGCCGAGCTGCTGGAAAAAGTCGCCGGCATTGGTGGTGGCGCGGGTGGTGAAGCCCGCCCCCTCCGCTATGGCGCAGATGGTGAAGGTGACGCTGTCATCGTCGTCCAGTACCAGGAGACGGGGGTTTTGCGAGCTTCCTGCCATGGGGGATCTTCTTGTTTCGGGGCTTGCCCCGGGGAATGTTGACCCGCGATGGGCCGTCAAGGGCTTTGGGATTCTATACCAGAAATCCGTTGCCGGCGTGCCGTCGCCGGCCGCCGGCCTCAGCGGCCATCCTGCCCGCGCTGCTCGATGCAATCCTCGCCGCCCATGGCGAATTCCCGGCAGATCAGCGGCCGGGATGGGTAGATGCCGCACAGCAGGGTGTCGCGGTTCAGCGCCGCGCACCAGCCGTCCGCCAGCCGCGCCATGGTCTGTCCGCCCCAGGCGTCGGTGGCGATGTAGCGCTCGGGCACCCCGGTGTCGGTGATCAGCATCACCTCCAGACGGCAGCAGCTGGCGGCGCAGGTGGCGCAGGTGATGGCGTCGTCCGCCTTCGTTGTCGCGATGATATCCAAGGAGGGGCCTTTTTGATGGGGCTGATTGACGTGACGCAAGGGGGCGCCATGGCGGGGGCGCTATGCTAGGCTCTGGCGTCCCCACATCGGGGCCGTCCCGACAATCCTGCCCCATGATACCGAGGAGTTACCGTGTTTCCTGAATACCGCGACCTGATCACCAAACTGAAGACCAGCGATGCCCACTTCCACAAGCTCTTCGAGGAGCATAACGCCCTCGACCAGCGCATCAAGAACATGGAGTCCCATATCGAGCACGGCACCGAGGTGGAGATCGAGACCCTCAAGAAGGAAAAGCTGCACCTGAAGGATGCGATGTACGCCATCCTGCGCAAGGCGGACGCCGAGGCCTGACCCCCGGCGCGGCGCCAGCCCCCCGCGGGGTCTGGCGCTGCGCTGGATACCTTGCTTTCCGTCGCGCCCGGCGCTGTTCGGCGTCAGGCCCTCAAACGTAGCACAGCGCGCACAGCTTGTTGCCGTCCAGGTCCCGGGCGTAGGCCATGTAGGCCTGTCCTTCAGGGCCCCGGGGGCCGGGGGCGCCCTCGTCGCTGCCGCCGAGTTCGAGCATCTTGGCGTGGAAGCGGTCCACCGCCTGCGGGGTCGCCAGGGCAAAGCCCACCATGGTGCCATTGCCGGCGGTGGCGGGCTGCTGGTTGAAGGGGCCGACGATGCCGAACATGGTCTTGCCATCGCCGTACACCCGCCCGCCGGAGCCGTGGTCGAACAGCGGCTGCCAGCCGATCTCCGCCATCAGGGCGTCGTAGAAGGCGCGGGCCTTGTCGAGCTGGTTGGTTCCGAGGGTGACATAGGCGGGCATGGATTTTCCTCCGGTTGTGAAAGCGCGAGTGGACAGGGTGGCCGCTACCTTAAGGCGCCGGGGGGCGGCAGGCAAGGGCGCCATCGCCGGCAGGGCCGGCCCCGGGAGTGGCGGTCCTCCGAAGCGTGGCGCCCCAGACCTTGGAGAGACGCAGGCTTTGATGGCCCTGTCGCGGCAGGCAGTGGTTGGAGACAAAACCCCATAACGATAAATTCTGGCAAGTGCTGGGAGGGCGCCTGTGCCCTTGTTAAATATAATTCGGATGAATTATATTGACCCCTGCCAGGGCTGGCCGCCATCCTCCGATGGCCCAGTGGACCCGCCCGACCCCGCCCACATAATCATCATCCCCACAGGAGTCCCCATGGCCTCTCCCCGCACCGAACGGCTTCCCCTCGATTTTGCCGAGGTCAATGCCGACTGGCTGACCCGCACCCTGCAAACCCGCTACCCCGGGGTGGTGGTGGAGTCCATGGAGGTGGTGCAGTTCATTCCCGGTCACACCACCAAGGCGCGATTGAAGCTCGATCTCAACCGGGCGGGGCGGGATGCCGGCTTGCCGGCGCAGGTCTGCGTCAAGGCCAACTGGTCCGGCAGCAACATGAGCAGCCCGGTGTGCGTTAACGAGGCGCGCTTCTACCACAGCCTCGCCTCGCGGATGCCGGTGCCATCCCCCACCTGCTATTTCGCCGACTGGGACGACGATGCCGAGGGCCAGCAGGGCTTCATCATCCTCGAGGATCTGATCCCCGAAGGGGGCCAGTTCGGCTACGCCCACCAGCCCATCGACGTGGACGATCTGGCGAAGTCCCTCGAAGGCATGGCGATGATGCACGGCCGCTCCTGGGGCCACCCGGCCCTCGACAGCGAGACCTGGCTGCAGACCGCCATGGCGCCGGAGACCACCACCGACGATTACTGGATGATGATGCCGGAGTATTTCGCCCGTCATAACGCCATTCCCGAGCGGGTCGCCATCTTCCCCGACTGGATGGCCGAGGACCCAGAGCGTTTGTACAGCGCCTTCCAGCAGCTCTGCGCCCATGAAACCGCCTACAATGGCCCCCGCTGCCTGGTGCACGGCGATGCCCACCTGGGCAACAGCTACCGCCGGCCGGACGGCACCCGCATCTGGTTCGACTGGCAGATCGTCCGCAAGGGCCTGCCGTGGCGGGATCTCACCT
>Ga0265293_10003259_pt1 | contig 30470 bp, 24 predicted proteins | sample Munlanlewell138R_FD_192505 | JGI IMG/M metagenome (GOLD analysis project Ga0265293, IMG submission 192505) | Leachate microbial communities from a municipal landfill in Southern Ontario, Canada - Leachate well 138R | ecosystem: Engineered > Solid waste > Landfill > Unclassified | place: Canada... | reverse complement strand
TTTATTATCAATATTTTACAACGGTACCAGAATGCCCCTTGAACCAAGCTTGCTTGCGTAAAATAGTGCCTTGGTTGGAGTTCCAACCAAGCTTGGTTCACGCGCAAACCAAGCTTGGTTCAAAAGCAAACCAAGGCGGTATTTTTTTGAACCTAACTTGTTTCAAGGGGGTCTACGGTACCGCCAAATTTTTGCATATATTTAATTCTTAATTTTTAATTATTTAGTCATGATATTTTACAAAATCACACAAAGTAAAAATTCTTTAAGCAAGGAAGGTGAAACACTTTATTATGCTAAAACCATCATTACGGGTAAAACAGATTTTAATGAGTTATGCGATAAGGTCAATAAATTGTCGAAGATTGATAAGAGAGTCGTAAGTGAGGTATTGACTTACGCCTGGCAAGTAATGAAAATTGAGATGGCACACGGAAAAGCCATAGAAAATGTTGACAAAACATGCTGTTATATACAGATTACAAGCAAAGCCAAAAAAAATAAAAACGATGTTGATATTAAAAAATATTCCAAACGGGAGATTATCATTAAACCCGGTCCTGCGTTAAAAAAATCTTCGAAAACATTCAATATATTGAAAAGAAAACATAAATAGGATTGAATAATATCACCCCTTCGGGGTTTTATAATTCCATGCCTAATTCATTCCACAATAATAATACCCCTACGAGGTATCATTATCCCATATTTAATTCATGCAATAATATTAACACCCCTACAGGGTTGACATTGTTCGCAACAATTTTTTTGTAATTGTTTTTATTTCGTGTTAATCTGTGGAAATCCGTGGGCGGAAAAAGGACAAAAACGACATGAAGGACACCAACGCAAGTCGTAGAGACGTACGGCCGTACGTCTCTACAGTCGTGTGTCGTAAGCATAGAATCAAGTCAGGGGGTGAATCCCAATCTCCCCCTGACTAATGATTTTGTATTGTGAAAATCTGATTGAAAAAAATGTTTTCTATTGCTTCATGATGCTTTATTTTGTACTTTTGCATTTAGAAATATTTCAAATTTTTCTAATGAATCAAAAAATAATTATTTTTTCAGCTCCTTCAGGATCAGGAAAAACAACTATACTGAAAGAGTTAATTCAATCCGATTTGCCATTGGCTTTCTCGATATCGGCAACGAGCCGTAAACAACGCTCGGACGAAATTAATGGTAAAGATTATTATTTTTTGACCCCCGAACAATTTAAACAAGAAATTGTCAAGGATGCGTTTTTGGAATGGCAGGAAGTATATGAAAATCAGTTTTACGGAACATTGAAATCGGAGATTACACGTCTGTTTTCCCTGAATAAGAATGTGGTTTTCGATGTGGATGTGCTCGGCGGTTTAAACATTAAACGGTATTACGGCGAACAAGCTTTGGCCATGTTTATTATGCCTCCTTCTTTGGATGTATTACGACAACGATTGATTACGAGAGGCACCGAAACCCAGGAGTCGTTGGAAAAGCGTTTGCAAAAAGCGGAATATGAAATATCTTTTGCTAAAGAATTTGATGTTGTTTTGATTAATGATAAACTCAAACAGTCGATCGACAGTTCCTATCAAATTATTTCAGATTTTTTTAAAAGATAAGCGGTTTAGATAATAATTTAAAATAATACATAGATATGAAAGATACACCAATACCTTATGAAATTGTAAAACAAAGAATTAAAGAGAGTAATTTACCTAGTATCGGTAAAGCATCCATAAGGGAAGTTAAACGATTGATTAATGAGATTGAACAGGCTTCGGGCAAAAAATTTATTCGTATGGAGATGGGTATCCCGGGTTTACCGGCAGTAACGATAGGATTGGAAGCACAAAAAAAAGCCCTTGATAATGGGGTGGCAGCACTCTATCCAGATATTGATGGTATTCCCGAATTGAAAAAGGAAATGTCGCGTTTTTGTAAGAATTTTTTAGATATTGATGTGAAACCCGCTTCTTGTATTCCTACCGTAGGTTCCATGCAAGCAGGCTTTGCCACTTTTCTTACATTCCAACATTTGCAAAAAGGGAAAGACACCACTTTGTTTATCGACCCCGGTTTTCCGGTTCAAAAACAACAACATCGTATTCTTGGTGCCAAATTCGAAAGTTTCGATGTGTATGATTTTCGTGGCGACAAATTGAAAGATAAATTGGAAAGCTATTTAAAAAAAGGAAACATACATTCCATTATATATTCCAATCCCAATAATCCTTCATGGATATGTTTCACCGAAAAGGAATTGCGTATAATCGGCGAATTGGCAAAGAAATATGATGCTATCGTCATAGAAGATTTGGCTTATTTCGGGATGGATTTCCGTAAAGACATTTCATCTCCCGGCCAGCCTCCTTATCAAGCTACGGTTGCTAAATATACCGATAAATATGTCTTGTTTATATCAAGTTCGAAAGCATTTAGTTATGCCGGTGAACGTTTGGGCGTTATGGTGCTTTCCGACACTTTATTCCAAGGTCAATATCCCGATCTTAAACCTTATTTTGGTACCGACAACCTGGGACATGCCATTGTTTACGGTTCGGTTTATGCTTTAAGTTCAGGCACTTCACATTCAGCACAATATGCTATGGCTGCCATCTTGAAAGCTTGCAACGACGGAACGTATAATTTTGTGCAAGGAATGATCGAATACAGAGATAAAGCCCATGTAATGAAAAAGATGTTTACAGATAATGGCTTTAAAATCGTGTACGACAAAGACGAAGACCAAGCATTATCCGACGGCTTTTATTTTACCATCAGTTATCCCGGATATAGTGGCGAAGAATTACTCGAAGAGTTATTGTATTATGGCATCAGTGCCATTTCATTGGCTATTACCGGCAGTCAACGATTGGAAGGATTAAGGGCTTGTGTTTCATTGGTTCCTAAGAGTCAGTTTTCTGAATTGGAAGAACGCTTGAAAGCGTTTGCAAAAAATCATCCTTTATAAAAGCACACTTATTATGGCTATTAAAACGAAATACAGAAAATACAGATATATCAATCCAAAAGGAATTGCATTTTTAAATGCATTAGGTATAAGTTTAGTAGCCATCAGTGTTTTTTGTTTACTTCATTTTACGCTGGGTTTGCCCTTGGGGATAAGCTTAGTCGTAATGTCGTTAGCAGGGTTCCTCTTTGCTTTTTTATTAACATATTTGTGGATAGACTCCTTTATTTATCAAAAAATCCGCTTGTTATACAAAGTAATTCTCGATTTTAAAATGTCGAAAACTACTAAAAAAGAATGGGAAAAAAAATATCGTTCCATAGAAGCAGCCGAAAAAGATGCCATGATTTTTATGGAGAAAAAAAATGCAGAAATGGAACAATTGCGAAAAATGGAGAATTATCGGAAGGAGTTTTTAGGAAATGTGTCACATGAACTGAAAACTCCTTTGACTACGATTCAAGGTTATGTGTTAACGCTATTAGACGGTGGATTGTCCGATGAAAAAATTAACTATAAGTATTTATTTCGTGCCTCTAAAAATATCGATCGTATTATTGCCATTGTTGACGATTTGGAAATGATTTCTAAGCTAGAATATCAAGAGTTTTCACTCCATTTTGAAACTGTAGATTTGTATAAATTATTACATGAAACGATAGACTTATTTGAAATACAATCTAAGAAAAACAATGTAAACTATGTAATCAATGCCAATGTAGAACATTCCTATAAGGTATATGCCGACAAAGAATGTTTGCAAAATGTATTTATGAATCTCATCAGTAATGCTATAAAATATAACGATAAAGAGGAAAAACAAATTAAAATCAAATTCTTCGATATGGATGAAAATTATTTAGTGGAAATTACCGATAATGGGATAGGTATTGAAAGTGAATCCATTCCACGATTATTCGAACGGTTTTATCGTGTCTCCAAAGACCGCTCACGCGAAATGGGAGGTTCAGGTTTAGGGCTTGCTATAGTGAAACATATTATCGAAGCCCACGGTCAAACCATTAACGTGAGAAGTACTCCCAATATAGGTTCCACTTTTAGTTTTACGCTCAAGAAGGCAAATTAAGTATATGTAAATCATTCATTAGACCAGCAAGTAGGGTTTTGCTGTTGCAGTTAATGTTATTTTTTGAATTTCTTTAAATCTTCCATAGGAAGCAGCTATCAATCATTTCATATATCGTAATCCCAGGTGTTTAAACAAAAATCCGATAACAGGAATTTTCAAAATACGTTCTTTGTCGGAGGTGTTGTGATAAATTAAAACGCAAAGGTAAAGTTTTTTTTGATTGTATAATTAGTTTCATCATTGTCCGATATAAATTTCGATATTGTTACTGATTCTTCGCTTCACTTCGTTACGCTCAGAATCTGTTGAGTTTTATCGGACAATAGTGAATTAGTTTAAGCAATAAGTTGTTTTTTTAGAGATAAACAAGTTTAATTTTATCATTCAAACAAAATTACATTTACACATACTTTCGGAATATGATAATTTTGTGTACTTTTGCGCCACAAATCTTAAATGAAAATATTTAATTATGATGCAGAAATTAGCCGTAGTTGCTTTTGGCGGAAATGCTTTATTACGAGCAGGTGAACGTGGTACTATCGACGAACAGGAAACAAATGTGTATCGCACTTGTGAAGGTTTGTTGGAACTGGTAAAGCATAACTATAATATTGTTATCGGTCATGGTAACGGTCCTCAGGTAGGGAATATATTGTTGCAAGTCAATGCCGGTGAAAAAATGTTTGGTATTCCCGAAATGCCCATGGATATTTGCGGGGCTTATTCACAAGGCTTTATCGGTTATATAATTGAACAACAGTTTCAGAATGTGTTAAAAAAACATGCCGTTGAACGTAACATCGTTTCTTTGATAACACAAGTGATCGTCGATAAAAACGATCCGGCTTTCCAACATCCCACCAAGCCCATAGGTCCTTATTACAGCAAGGAAGAGATGGAAGATTTAAAACAAAAGAATCCGAAAGATTCCTATACCGAAGATCCCAAGGGTAAAGGATGGCGTAAAGTAGTGGCATCACCAAAACCGCTCTTTATCAATAATACCCCTGTTATCGAAAAACTTGCCCGCGAAGGAAATATAGTAGTTACGGTGGGTGGTGGCGGCATTCCGACCTTTTATGTGGAACCCGATAAACTGCAAGGTATCGATGCCGTTATCGATAAGGATTTGGCATCCTCGAAATTAGCCGTCGATATCAAAGCCGACGAATTTTATATTTTAACCGATGTGCCCAAAGTATATATCAATTTCCGAAAACCGGGGGAAAAAGCTTTGGATGTGATTAGTGTTGCCCAAGCAAAACAATACATTCAAGAAGGTCATTTCACGGAAGGTTCCATGGCACCTAAAATACGTGCCGCCATTCATTTTGTGGAACAAAGCGGTAAAAAATGCATCATTACCGAAGCCGGTCGCTTGGGTAATAGCGATTGTGGTACTCATATTATAGCGTAAACATAAATATTTAATCATAAAAAATAATAGAATTATGGCTTTTAATGTAAGAAACAGAAATTTTTTGAAGCTTTTAGATTTCTCACCCAAAGAAATACAATTCTTTTTGGATTTGGCTGCCGATTTGAAAAAAGCTAAATATACCGGGACAGAACAACCGATGTTGAAAGGTAAAAATATCGTATTGTTATTCGAAAAAGATTCAACCCGTACCCGTTGTTCCTTTGAAGTTGCGGCATTAGATCAAGGCGCACACGTAACCTATTTAGGCCCTTCCGGTTCGCAAATGGGTAAAAAAGAATCCATGAAAGATACCGCCCGCGTGTTGGGACGTTTGTATGACGGCATAGAATACCGCGGTTATTCGCAAGATATAGTCGAAGCATTGGGAAAATATGCCGGTGTGCCGGTATGGAACGGTCTAACCACCGAATTTCATCCCACACAAATCTTAGCCGATTTTATGACCATGCTTGAACACAGCGATAAACCCTTAAATCAGATTTCCTTCTGTTATTTAGGCGATGCCCGCAACAATATGGGTAACTCCTTGATGGTTGGTGCTGCCAAAATGGGAATGGATTTCCGTGCCGCCGCTCCCAAAGCTTGTCAACCCGATACCAAATTAGTGGATCAATGTAAAGAAATAGCCAAAGAAACAGGGGCTAAAATAAAAATTACCGATAAAGTGGATGAAGCCGTTAAAGGGGTCGATTTCTTATACACCGACGTTTGGGTTTCCATGGGTGAACCGGCCGAAGTTTGGGAAGAAAGAATAAAATTATTAAAACCTTATCAAGTCAATAGGGATGTGGTTAAGAAAACGGGAAATCCGAAAGTGAAATTTCTGCATTGCTTGCCTGCATTCCATAACAGAGAGACTACGGTTGGTGAAGAAATTTATCAAAAATACGGTTTGGAAGCTATGGAAGTAACCGAAGATGTGTTCGAATCGCCCATGTCGATTGTTTTCGACGAAGCCGAAAACCGTTTACATACCATCAAAGCAGTGATGGTGGCAACTTTAGGAAAATAAAATAAACTATAAGGAAGCCTTGAGTGTTAGTTAAACTCAGGCCTTCCTTTTTTGCTTATTTTACGGCTTTGCTATATATTAATGATATAATATGCATTTACACGATACCATATGTGCTTTATCCACGCCTCTCGGACAGGGAGCGCTTGCGCTGATTCGTATGTCGGGACCAGAGGCTTATGCGATATTGCAAGCAGTGTTTAATCCGAAAACTTATCGGAAAGAATTAACACCTCATAGAGCCTATTTCGGAGAAATTCGGGATGATGATCAATGGATTGATGAGGTCTTGGTAACCTATTTCAAAAAACCGCATTCCTATACAGGTGAAGATATGGTGGAGATTTCTTGTCACGGGTCAAGTTATATACAAAAGTGCATACTCGAATTATTGATACGCAAAGGATGCCGCATGGCTGAGGGGGGAGAGTTTAGTCTGCGTGCTTTCATGAACGGTAAAATGGATTTGTTGCAAACCGAAGCCGTCGGCGATTTGATTGCTTCTCAATCGAAGTTATCCCATCAACTGGCTTTTGAACATATGCGGGGAGAATTTTCTCTGAAAATAAAACAGCTACGTGCCGATTTGTTGCGTTTCGCTTCTTTGCTCGAACTCGAACTTGATTTTGCCGAAGAAGAGGTGGAATTTGCCGACCGTAACGAAATACAAATGCTAATAGTCAATCTTAAAATCGAAATACATACCTTGCTCGATTCCTTTCAAAAAGGCAATGTCTTGAAAAACGGCATACCCGTTGCCATAGTAGGTAAACCCAATGTAGGAAAGTCTACTTTATTGAATACCTTGCTAAACGAAGACCGTGCCATTGTTTCCGACATACCGGGTACGACACGCGATACCATAGAGGATTGTATAAATATTCAAGGTTATACGTTTCGTTTTATCGATACGGCCGGTTTACGTGCTTCGACCGATGTGATTGAAAGTTTCGGTATTGAACGCAGCTACAAAGCCATGGAAGAAGCCATGTTGATTCTGTATATGGTAGATAAAGAAGGGGATGATAAAGAAGAAATTGCCACTTTAAGAAAAAAGTATACAGATAAAACAATCTATGTTCTTCAAAATAAAATAGATTTGTTAAACGCAGCATGTGAACAAGAAGACCATGAGATATTGTTTATCTCGGCAAAAAAGAAAATACATATAGATAGAATAATGCAAGCCTTGTTGACATTTGCCGAAGGTCTCCAATCCAAAGGTGAAACACTGATCTCCAATATACGTCATTACGAAGCCTTACACAAAGCTTATGATTCATTGCTTCAGGTAGAAACAGCTTTCGATCAAAAACTTCCAACCGATTTGGTGATGGTTCATGTGAAAGATGTACTGATGCATTTGGGTGAAATTACCGGCGAAATTACCAACGACGACATTTTACATTCGATTTTTAAGGATTTTTGTATCGGTAAATAGTTAATCGTCAATATAAAGACGTTAAAACATTGATATGGTACTTATCATTATGATAATACCTCCGATTAATGAAACAATAGGATACAGTATATTGGTTTTTATTTCCTGATTTTTTAAGTCATGCATAATTTCTTTTAATATTTCTTTGTCTGCCATACCTTTAGGTCTGATTTGAACGGTTCCTATCCATGATTGCATGCTTATGCTAAATTCAACTTCCGGATTTTTAATTTTTATAGATGAAAGGCTTTCTTCAAATTCATACTTATTGTTTTGTAAGGTTTCTATTAATTTCGATTGAAAATCCTTTCCATCAACACCGTAAATTATATATCCTTTCATCATAAATGTGAACCAAACTATCATCCCAATAAAAAGAAGTGAAAGTAATATGTGGCTGAAGTCAGGATCTTCAATGAATAATATTACGCTGGTAATGATTTGTGGTAAAAAGCACAATGCAAATAAAATCGTCATCCAAACGGACTTTATTATTAAAGGTTTTTTACATACAAAGGTATATAATGCCATAAGAATAAGCAAAAAAGATACAATGAAAAGAACAACAAATAAAAAGTTTAAGTAATTCATGTTATTATTTATTAAGTTTTAATATAGCAAACTGATTTTTACATCTTTTCAGGTAGGTCTATGCCTAAAAGATTCATCGCTTTGCGTATGACGGAAGCGGTAAAAGCCGATAATTGTAAACGAAAATGGCGCAGGTCATCATTCATTTCTTTTAAAACAGGGGTGTCTTGGTAAAAACGGTTGTAGGTCTTTACCAATTCATAGGCGTAATTAGCCAGTAGGGAAGGATTTAATTCCGAAGCAGCTTGTTTGAGCGTTACCGGGTAGTCGTAAAGCATGCGAAGTATCTCTTTTTCCGCTTCGGGAATAACATCAATATTATAATTGGGTAATTCCAATGTGTTAACACCGGCTTTGCGTAAAAGTGAACAGATGCGTGCATGGGTGTATTGTATAAAAGGGGCGGTGTTCCCATTCAGGTCGATGGATTCTTCGGGATTAAATAACATATTCTTTTTAGGGTCTACTTTGAGGATAAAATATTTCAAAGCACCTATGCCTATCATGCGGGCAAGTTCGTTTAATTCCACTTCGTTGAAATCATGCTTACCTAATTCCTCTGTTTTTTGTTTGGCCATACCTATCATTTCTTCCATTAAATCATCGGCATCGACCACAGTGCCTTCTCTCGATTTCATTTTTCCGGAGGGAAGTTCAACCATGCCGTAAGAGAGATGGTATATACGTTTTCCCCAATCATAAGATAGTTTATCGGATAAAATACGTTTAAGTACGTCGAAATGATAATTCTGTTCATTGCCAACCACATAAATCATTTGTTGGGGTTGATATTCTTTGGCACGAAGCACAGCGGTTCCTAAATCCTGGGTGATATATACCGAAGTGCCATCGGAGCGGAGCAATATTTTTTCGTCCAGTCCTTCTTCTGTTAAATCCACACGTATGGAACCGTCGGGATGTTGGTAGAAGGCCTTTTTTGCCAATCCTTCTTTTACGATTTCTTTTCCCAATAGATAGGTTTCCGATTCATAATATACACGATCGAAGGTTATTCCCAGATTGTTATAGGTTTGTTCAAAACCGTCATACACCCATTGATTCATGTTTGCCCATAGCTTGCGTACATCTTTATCTCCTTCTTCCCAGCGTCGTAACATCTGTTGGGCTTCCAGTAGGATAGGAGCTTGTTTTTCGGCATCTTCCTTGCTTTTACCTTGGTTTATAAGTTCTGCGATTTCAGCTTTATACTGTTTATCAAATTCGACGTAATACTTACCAACCAATTTATCCCCTTTCATCCCGGTCGTTTGGGGCGTTTCGTTTGCACCGAATTTTTGCCAGGCAAGCATGGATTTACAGATATGTATACCGCGGTCGTTGACCAAATTAAGACGAATGACTTTTTTTTTGTTTGCATCCATGATACGTGCTATGGCATCGCCGAGCAGGTTATTACGTATATGTCCTAAATGCAAAGGCTTATTGGTGTTTGGTGAAGAGAATTCTATTAAAACAGGTGGTCCGTCGGAATTCGTTTCTATGTTGCCAAATGCAAGATTTTGTATTTCTTTTTGTAAAAAGTCAATCCACGTTCGATGGCTGACTGAAAGATTTAGGAATCCTTTGATGATCGTATAACTTTCGATAAAATCTAATTTTTCTTTTAATGCCTTACCTATTTCATCGGCTGTTTGTTCCGGACTTTTTCTTGACAGTTTCACAAAAGGAAATACAGGCAAGGTGAAATCGCCTGTAAATTCCTTTTTTGTCTTCTGGATATTAATGCTTTCAGGCATTACTTCGATTGCGTATAATTCCTGTATGCTTTCTATGCTTGCTTCGGTAATTTTAGTTTCAAAACACATCATTTCCTTATTGTTTATTATAATTCCGTTCTCCGAAAATGGCACTGCCAATGCGAACCATGGTACTGCCTTCTTCAATGGCAATAGGGAAGTCGTCGGTCATGCCCATGGAGATTTCTTTAAAATAAGATGATTTGGGAAAATAAGTCTGTTTGAGTTGGTCGAAGTAAGCCTGTAATGTTTTAAATTCTTGTCGTATTAAGGTTTTATTATCGGTAAAGGTAGCCATACCCATTACACCGCAAAGGCGGATGTGATGCAATTGTTTGAATTGTTGATCAGTAAGCATGGCATTGGCTTCTTCCATCGAAAAACCGTATTTTGTTTCTTCCGTTGCAATATAAAACTGTAATAAACAATCAATCACACGACAATCCTTTTCGGCTTGACGGTTGATTTCCATTAAGAGTTTATAGGAATCAACACTATGAATTAAATGCACAAAAGGAGCAATGTATTTCACTTTGTTACTTTGCAAGTGTCCGATAAAATGCCATTCAATATCATGTGGGAGATTTTCGGATTTACTTCGCATCTCTTGTGCTTTATTTTCGCCGAAACAACGATGTCCGGCTTCATAAGCCTGCTGGATGTCTTCGAGAGGTTTGGTTTTAGATACTGCAATTAGCTTCACTCTTTCAGGGATTTGCTCTTTTATTCTTTGTAGATTTTCCTTTATGCTATCCATAGTGAATTTTTTTTGCAAAAATACATAAAAACCGTTTAACAGATTGCCGTATAAGAATGATTAAATTTATATTCCAAAATACCATATGATTTGTAATTGTTGTAGGATGTTATTACTAATAATTTTCATGCAGTAAATTGTTTTACAGTAACAAATATTTTTTTTCTTTTTTTTCTATTTATAACAATTAATACATTATCTTTGCAATGAATTAAATAAATGTTTACCTAAAATAAAGATTATATGAAAAAGTTAAGCCTTATTTTTTCAGTTTTAACCGTAGTCGCACTTTTGTTTTCTTCTTGTGCAAAGCTTTGTCATTGTACTTATTATGAAGATGGTAAAAAAATAGCTACCTTTACTGACAATGATGTCAAGTATTTTGAAAGTAGTATTTGTGAGGATAATTCCGAGAGCCCTCGTCAAGGACCTTCCATGATTACCGAAGGAAAAGAAGTGACGATTGAACTTAAATGTAAGTAATAACCAATAAAATAAATAGGCTCCATTTTGGAGCCTATTTATTTTGTTAATGAATAGAAAATGAATAGAATTATTGTTCTTCTGTTTTTTATATTCGGTTGTTTTACTTTGTCGTCGCAAAATGTCTTTTGGGTGTTTTTTACCGATAAAGCCGGTGCGACATTCAATCCTTATGAATATTTTGATATAAAAGCCATTGAACGAAGGTTAACACAGCAAATTTCCATATATGATAGTACGGATTTCCCTTTAAATGCCTTTTATGTACATCAAGTCGAAGGTTTATCGGAAGAAGTCATAGGCGAAACGCGATGGTTTAATGCCTTAGCGGTTCAAGCGAGTCCGGAAAATATAAAACGAATAGCAAATCTACCTTTTGTAAAAGAAATTCAATCCATTCAAACCTATCCCTTGATGTCGGCTTACGAAAACATGACAGATCAGGATGTAGATAAATATTTATCCGATATCAGTGATAGCATACTCACTGTTCATAAGCAATTAGCTCGTATGCAAGGTCAATATTTTCATGAAGCCGGTATAGATGGCAAAGGTATACGTATTGCTGTTTTCGACGGTGGCTTTCCGAGAGTGGATGTTCATCCTGCCTTCAAGCATCTAAGAGATCATAATTTGATTATTAAAACTTGGAATTTCCCCTTGAAAAAAGAGAATGTATATGGATGGAGCAGTCATGGAACCATGACCTTAAGTTGTATTGCCGGTATATGTTATCAAGAAAAACAAATTTCGTGCGTACAAAGCGAATGTAATACTTATGTGGATAAGAATGAGAAGCTGGGATTAGCTACCGGAGCCGAATTTTTGTTGGCACGTACCGAAATCAGTATAGAGCCCGGTAGGGAAGAGGTATGGTGGATGCAAGCCATGGAATGGGCAGATAAGCATGGTGCCGATATCATTAGCAGTTCTTTGGGATACAACGATGCTCGCCATAAAGTGTCCGATATGGATGGAAAGAGCTGTTTGGTAAGCAGGGCGGCAAATATGGCAGCAGCTAAAGGCATGTTAGTATGCAATTCCATGGGTAATGATGGCGACCGTAAATCATGGAAAACGCTCATCGCTCCGGCTGATGCCGATAGTGTGTTGTCGGTTGGAGGAATCGACCACAACGATACACATGCTTCTTTTAGCTCCTACGGACCTACAGCCGACGGCCGCTTGAAACCTAATGTATGTGCTTATGCTGTTAATTGTAAAGTGGCTAAGCCTTCCCAAAAGGAAGAGAATAGCTACGACTTTGTCAACGGAACTTCTTTCTCATGTCCCTTAGTAGCCGGTTTTGCCGCTTGTGCATGGCAAAAGCATAGAAATTTAAACGTTATGGAACTGAAAAGAGAAATTGAGCGCTCCGCCGATTTTTATCCATATTTCGATTATGCTTTCGGTTACGGAGTGCCACAAGCATCCTATTTTATGTCTCCGACGATTAAGGCTAAGATTCCTACTTTTCTGGTCGAAGAAGACGAGGATTGGGTGATTGTTAAACCCTTTGAATGCAACAACACCTTGTTCTATCATATACAAAATGAAAATGGAAACTTAGACCTTTATACTCAAGTTGAGTTTAAAACCGATGATGAAATTAAATCGAATATCTATTTCTCCGGAGAAATCGATAATAACAAAAGAGTAGTAAAAATACATAAAAGAGCATTGTGGAAAAAGAAAGAATTATCTGTCTACTACAAAGGGTATGTATTGCATTATCGATTGAGTGAGGAAGATATAGCTCGCATAGGTAAAGATTCACTCAAATCGTATACGTATACCATAGCCAATACGTATATGCGCATACATGAAGTCTATCCAGACCGTACGAAAATATCTACATATGGGGTAAATGCCGTACATTATGTGTATCCTTACCTACATCTGGGATTTTTCACATCCTCCGATACAAAAATAAATTATGCCAAATCACCAAGTTTTGAAATAGGAGCTCGTTATAAAGCCAATATTGCTAAATGGTATAGTTTAGGTGCTAGTTTAGGATATAATGTAAATAGTTTTCATTTGAAAAATAAACCAAGCATGGTAATCGGGAAAAAAATAATCCAAAAATTAAATGTTCATATGCTTTCCGTTGAGTTGCATCAACGTTTTCGTTTGTTTCCTGGAGAACAATTAGGATTTGGTTGTTATATAGATATGGGACTTTACGGCGCTTGGGACTTTGCCTATCAAGACATTTATATAGAAAAGGTACGTACGTATAAAAAAGAAATAAAGACGCTTAAATACCTTCCGTTTTCAAACATTAAAGCAGGTGTTAGTCTGAGATTAGGATATGGTTTATTTGCTGTTTACGGACGATACCGTTTAGATGAATTGTTAATGAAGTTTAATGAGATATATTATCCTTTGCTGGATATGCCTCGCCTGGAAGTCGGTTTGCAGTTGACCATTCCGACATCACTTTAAAATAAGAGAAAAATATGCTTTACTATCGAAACAAATGATAGCTTTTCATCGTTAAAAGAAGAGCTTATTAGAGAAAGTATATGACAGATTTTTTTGAATTATTCGCTCGGTCTTTTCAACGTCCCTTAACAAATCCTGTCTTAATTTTTTCGTTGATATTATTCATTATTTTACTTTCCCCCATTGTTTTACGTAAATTTCGCATTCCCGGTATTATAGGATTGATATTGTCGGGTGTTCTCATCGGGCCTTTCGGTTTTGGTTTGCTGGAAAATGATTCGTCGATTAAGCTTTTTTCTACCATAGGTTTGTTGTATATTATGTTTTTAGCCGGACTGGATTTAGATATGAATCAATTTAAATCGACAGGTAACAAGAGTCTTATTTTCGGTTTATTTACGTTTATTCTGCCGCTTAGCATCGGATTTCCGGTTTGTTATTATGTGTTGGGTTTCGATTTTATGGCCAGTTTCTTAACGGCCAGTATGTTCGCTACCCATACTTTGGTAGCATATCCTATTGTCAGTAAATTCGGCATCGTAAAGAATCAAGCCGTTGCAATCACGGTAGGGGGTACCATCTTAACCGATACTTTGGTGTTGATTATTCTTGCCATTGTTCTTAATATTGATAAGAATGGCAGTATAAGCGATGAATTTTTTATTCGATTGATCGTTTCGTTGGTGATTTTTGTAGTTATCATGTTCTTTTTGATACCGCGAATGGTCAAATGGTTTTTTAGTAAGCTGGAAAGTGAAAAGCATTCACATTTTATCTTTGTGTTGTCTATTATGTTTTTTGCCGCTTTTTTAGCCGAAATAGCCGGATTGGAAGCTATCATCGGTTCTTTTGCCGCCGGCTTGGTTCTCAATAAGTTTATTCCGCATTCGTCTACCTTAATGAACCGTTTAGAATTTATCGGGAATGCATTGTTTATTCCCTTTTTCTTGATTTCAGTAGGGATGTTGTTGGATTTAACGGTGTTGGTAAACGGTTATATGGCTGTTATCATTGCTTTAACATTAACGGCAGTGGCTATATCGGGCAAATGGATTGCCGCTTTATTTACCCAATGGGTGTTTCTTTTCAATGCGAAACAACGTCGTTTGATTTTCGGATTAAGCAGCTCGCATGCAGCTGCTACTTTGGCCATTATCTTAGCCGGTTATCATGCCGGTATTTTAGATGAAAATATATTAAACGGGACCATTATTTTGATTTTAATTACGTGTATTGTCGCTTCGTTCGTAACGGAAATCGCCGCTAAACAAATCGTTTTATCTGAAAAGAATCATGAATTCGATAAAAATACACTTGGTATGGGTGCCGAACATATTCTGTTGCCGATTTCAAAATTTACCAATATTCCCGCTTTGCTTGATTTTACCATTTTAATTAAAGATCAACATTCTCATCATCCGATTTCAATATTGTCGGTGGTGCCGAACGATGAACAAGCTGAAAATAACATTATTAAAACTAAAAACGAATTAAATAATTATGTCATTCAAGCTTCATCAGCCGAAGTGAATGTCGATGTGATTTCTACCATTGATTATAATATTGCCGGTGGCATTGCGCGCGTCTCTCGTGAAATATTCGCCGATATGATTGTATTGGGGTGGACGGAAAGAAATGTTGGAGTGATTGATAAATTTTTACTTACAAACCTTTCTAAAATTATTCGTAGTGTAGGGAAAACGATTTTTATCTGTCAAATTGAAAAGACATGGATTGAAAATAAACGCATCTTTTTGATGACACCACCCTACGCTGAAATGGAATCAGGCTTTGAACATTGGGTGCACAAAATAATTAAATTAGCCAATGAATTAAGTCTTCCGATTGAGCATTATGGGGATATGAAAACAAATCATGCTATCAACAAATTGATGAAGAAATATATGTTACAACAAAAAATACGTTTTTCCCTTTTTACTGAATGGGACGATTTCTTGGTCTTATCACGCAATATTAACGATGAAGATTTAATTGTGTGGGTTTCTTCCCGTCAAGGATTTGTTTCCTATTCCTATTCTTATGATTTAATTAGTGATAAATTGACAAAGTATTTTAAAAACAACAATAAAATTGCCATTTATCCCGAACAAAATCATGAACATACAGCCGAAGTCTACGGAGATATTTCAAGTGAACCCATCACCCAAAGTATTAAAACAATCGAAAAAATCGGCAAGGGAATTGGAGGAATATTTAAGAAAAAAGATTCGTGATATAAGTTTTTTATATGCAGAACTATAATATGAAGCAAATGTTTTTTTTAATTATAAGTAAACAATTATGAGCTTTATATGTTAACATCTAATATGATTCTAAAATTATCTTTAAAATAAATAAAAATAAATCGTATGACAATTCAACCCATTTTTTGGATTATACCCATCGCTTCACTATTGGCATTGGGATTTGCGTATTATTTCTTTCGACAAATGATGAAAGAAAGTGAAGGAACCGATACCATGGCTAAAATTGCTTTATATGTAAGGCAAGGAGCCATGTCGTATTTAAAACAACAATACAAAGTGGTTACCATAGTATTTATCGTATTGGCCTTACTGTTCGGATTAATGGCTTATTTCGGTTTGCAAAATCAATGGGTGCCCTTTGCTTTTTTAACCGGAGGTTTCTTTTCGGGTTTGGCCGGATTTTTCGGTATGAAAACGGCAACCTATGCATCGGCACGAACGGCAAATGCTGCCAAAACCTCGCTCAATAGAGGCCTAAGAGTAGCTTTTCGCAGCGGGGCAGTGATGGGCTTAGTCGTAGTGGGTTTAGCACTTTTAGACATCTCCTTGTGGTATTTAATTTTAAATTATTTTGTAGAAGGCATTAGTGCTATTCAAAAAAACATCATGATAACAACCACTATGTTAACCTTCGGTATGGGTGCTTCCACACAAGCCCTATTTGCTCGTGTGGGAGGAGGTATTTATACCAAAGCTGCCGACGTCGGTGCCGATTTGGTGGGTAAAGTAGAAGCCGGCATTCCCGAAGATGATCCGCGTAATCCTGCAACCATCGCCGATAATGTAGGGGATAATGTGGGTGATGTAGCCGGTATGGGTGCCGATTTGTATGAATCGTATTGCGGTTCCATTTTAGCATCCGCTGCTTTAGGAGCTGCTTCTTATGCGGTTTTAGGCGAAGAACAACAAACCAAAGCCATGTTAGCTCCTATGTTGATAGCTGCTGTCGGGATATTTTTATCTATTATTGGTATTTTCTTAGTGAAAACGAAAGAAGGGGCAAGTATGAAAAAATTGTTGCGTTCTCTTTCCATTGGCACCAATGTAAGTGCTTTTTTTATAATAGGTGCCAGTTTTTTAATTCTTTATTTTTTAGGAATTGAAAATTGGATAGGTTTATCGTGTTCTGTTGTGGTTGGATTATTGGTAGGAGTTGTCATTGGACAATCTACCGAATATTATACGTCACAATCCTATAAACCGACCAAGAAAATTTCTGCCAGCGGACAAACCGGCCCTGCAACCGTGATTATTGCCGGATTGGGAACCGGTATGTTATCGGTAGCTATTCCGGTAATTGCCGTAGTTTGCGGAGTGATATTTGCTTTTCTTTTTGCTTCCGGTTTTACCATGGGAAGTTTCGATTTCACCAATCTTTCCAGTGGATTGTATGGTATAGGGATAGCTGCTGTAGGGATGTTATCCACTTTGGGAATAACTTTGGCCACAGATGCTTACGGTCCTATTGCCGATAATGCAGGCGGTAATGCCGAAATGAGCGGATTGGGACCTGAAGTACGCAAACGTACCGATGCCCTCGATTCGTTGGGTAATACAACGGCGGCTACCGGCAAAGGTTTTGCCATAGGCTCTGCTGCTTTAACAGGTTTGGCTTTATTGGCTTCCTATATTGAAGAAGTTAAGATCGGATTGGAACGTATCGGGACAACAACAATTGAGGTTAGCGGTCAGATGATTGAAACGGCTAAGGCTACTTTTAGTGATTTTATGGTTTATTATGACGTGAATTTGATGAATCCAAGGGTATTGGTAGGTATGTTTATCGGTTCCATGATGGTTTTCGTTTTTTGCGGTTTAACCATGAATGCCGTAGGTAGAGCCGCTCAACGCATGGTAGAGGAAGTGCGTTGTCAGTTCCGTGAAATCAAAGGCATACTCACCGGCGAAGCTACGCCCGATTATGCTCGTTGTGTCGAAATTTCAACCAAAGGAGCACAAAGAGAAATGATATTCCCTTCCTTATTGGCTATTATTGTTCCTGTTTTGGTCGGAGTTATTTTTGGTGTAAGTGGTGTTATGGGTTTGTTGACAGGTGGATTGAGTACCGGTTTTATCATGGCCATTTTTATGGCTAATTCCGGCGGGGCTTGGGACAATGCCAAAAAATATGTGGAAGAAGGTAATTTCGGCGGAAAGGGTAGCGAAACACACAAAGCCAATGTGGTAGGGGATACTGTAGGCGATCCGTTTAAAGATACTTCCGGCCCTTCGTTGAATATTCTGATCAAACTGATGAGTATGGTGTCTATCGTTATGGCAGGACTAACCGCTGCATTCAGTTTGTTGTAAACGTCGTAGCCTTCTTTGAATACAATGTAAAACTGTCATGCTGAGCGAAGCGAAGAATCTGTCGGATTTAATCGGACAATAGTGATTTTTGTATTATTTAGAAAAAGTGAATGCTTACAGTTTTTCATTAATTCATTAATCCATTAATATAAAATAAAAACGGCTATTAAGTTACCCATAATAGCCGTTTTGAGTATGGAGTATTTTTATTTTCCTTTGTTTAGATGTCGGTTCAATCTGCTTGCAATGAGTTCTTTTACTCTATCTTTCAAAGATTGAAATGTTTCGTCTGAATGAGGATAAACAGGCTGTAAGAATTCAACGGTAACCGGTGTGAAATAACGGGGGAGTTTAACTTTACGGTAAGTGGCTTGATCGGAACCGTAAATAACCACGGGGACTACGGGGATGTTTAAGACGGTACTTAGGATGGCAAAGGTTTCTTTAAAATCTTTGATGCCGTTTTTCGAGCGGGTACCTTCGGGGAAAATAATCACATTCTTCCCTTCTTGCAGTACATAGGATAGCTTTTGCATGGTTTCGCGCACGTTTTTATTGATATCCATTAATATAACATTGTTTTTTCGTGCCATAAACTGCATGATACCACTTCGCCAGTGTTTTTCCTTAGCAAAGAAATAGGTCTTACCGTAGAGTTTCCGTTTCATCATTGAGGTGATGAACAGTCCGTCTAAAGCACTTTGATGATTGGCTACGAGGATGCAGGGCTCTTGGGGTATGTTTTTGATGCCTTTGCTTCGGAAACGATACAACATATTGAAAACAATCTTCGATAAATTGTTTAAGCCGGAGTGGGTGAGGCCGGATTGAGGAATAGAGAAAGCCGCTGTTTTTGCCTGTAAGATTTCTTTCCATGATACGGATTTACCGTGCTGCATGGTGGCTTTGGAGTCAATAATGTGTTGACTTAATTTATTCAAGGTATTCAACTGGTTTAAATCCTCTTCGTTGAAGTTTATGCCAAAAGTATTTTCGATAAAGGCCAGCAAGGACACACGGGTCAGGGAATCCATCGCCAAATGTATCTCGAAATGATCGTTTTCGCCGGCACGGTAGCCGGTTTCTTTGTCGATAAATGTTTTTAAAAGCTTATATTCTTCGCTATAGTTTTTGGTTTCATTGTTTTGTTGTTGTACAACATTGCCTGCAACCAAGTCTTTCAATTTAAATCGTTGGATTTTGCCCAAACGGGTTTTGGGTAGTTCTTCAGCGATGATATGAAAACGTTTGATGCGTTTATAGGGTGAAATTTCGTTGTTGAAATCAAGCACGGCCTGTTGGATGAGTTGCGGTAATTCTTCGATGGATTTTGCACGCACTTGGTCCATTTCGGGATAAATAAGTGCTTGTAAAATACCTTCTTCCATAAACACACCCACTTCTTTGATATAAGGAGAGTTTTTTACGATAGCCGATTCCAATTCGTCGGGATTGATGTTTTTGCCGTTGGAGGTAACAATAATGTCTTTCAATCGGCCGGTGAGTTTAATGCCGTATGGGTCAATAAGACCGACGTCGCCGGTATGCAGCCAACCGTTTTTAAGGATGGCAGCCGTTTCTTCCGGGCGATTGTAATAGCCTTGCATGACGTTAGGTCCTTTCACGCAGATTTCGCCATCTTCGGTTTTGAGTTCAATGCCGCTAAGGGGTAACCCGGCATAACCGATTTTCCATTTGCCAGGATGAGTAAAGCTAATCATGGGGGAGGTCTCGGTCATTCCGTATCCTTCCAATACATAAAAACCTAATGTTTTAAACACTTTGGCGACTTCTTTCGGGAGTGCCGCACCGCCACTGACCAAATAATCGAGATGGCCGCCAAATTTTTGATGGACACTTTTAAAGATAAATGTCGAAAATTTACGGCTTTGAAGTGAATAGGCTATTTTATAGATGGTCTTCGTGATGAAATGTGCATTTATCTTTTCAACTACACCTTTAGCGAGGGTTTCATACAAACGAGGAACACCGATAATCAGGTTGATTTTACCTTCGTTGAGTGTGCGTAATATGGATTCGGCATTCAAGCCTTCGGCTATATATACGGTTCCACCACTGTATAAGGGAGCTATCAAAGAACCCAATAAAGGGAAAATGTGGTGTAGGGGAAGCAATATCATTGTATTACGATCTTTGGTGATGATAGGCACTTCGTCGCAAACGGCTTGAATGTTAAACAAAATGTTTTCATAGGATAACATCACTCCTTTGGATGAACCGGTTGTGCCCGAAGTGTAAATGATGAGTGCTGTTTGTTGTGTATCGCTGGGTACAAAGTCGACAACGGGTGCCGTATCGACAGATCGACAATCTATATCCGAAGGACTCAATAGGGTAGTGCAAGTACCTGATTCGGTTAAGACCGATTCGACAAATGCTCGTTTGGCTTCGGTTGTAAATATGATATCCGGTTTACAATCGTTTAAAATATAGTTTATTTCATGCGCAGTCGATTGGATGTCGATGGGAATGGCAATGGCATCGTTCTTAAAACTGGCATATATTGCATATATCCACTCCAAAGAATTTTCACCGAAAATTAATACTTTTCCGGAAGGATATTGTTTAAATGCTTCGGAATAACAGTGAATGTGTTGAAGGAGTTGTTTATAGGAAATGGTTTGATTTTTGTAAACGGCGGCTGTCTTGTCCTGATTTTTAATCATCTAAATTTATTAATGGGTACATACTTTTTAATCTCATATCTTTTCAGGCCGTGCAAAATGAATGCCTGCAAAAATACAAAAAATAACTATACCACCATAAAATATTAGTAAAGGTTTTTATGTCATATAGGTAAACCCTGTGTAGATCTCACTATTCAATTAAAAAAAGAATGCATCAAATAGTATATTCTCAGAAATTAGGTTAAAAAAAAATGTACATTTGCAAAAATTATATGCTTTGAGTTGTAATGTTAATCTTACAAAATTAATTTTATGGAAAAAAGGATTATTATTATACCTACTTATAATGAAAAAGAAAACATTGAAAAGATTATTAGATATGTTTTTTCTTTACCGGATGCGTTTGATATATTGGTTATTGATGATGGTTCGCCGGATGGTACCGCTGCTATTGTCAAGAAATTAATGCCCGAATTTGACACTCATTTATTTCTCGAAGAGAGAAAAGGTAAATTAGGGTTAGGTACAGCCTATATACATGGATTTAATTGGAGCATTCGTAATAATTATGATTATATTTTTGAAATGGATGCGGATTTTTCACATAATCCACAAGATTTAATCCGTTTATATCAGGCATGTAAAGAGCAAGACGCCGATTTAGCAGTGGGTTCACGCTATTGTAACGGAGTGAATGTAGTGAATTGGCCTATGTCAAGAATTTTGACTTCCTATTACGGTTCTATGTATGTGCGTACCGTTCTGCGAACACCCGTTCGTGATAATACGGCCGGTTTTGTGTGTTACAGTAGAAAAGTATTGGAAGCCATAAATTTTGATAGAATAAAACATATTGGTTATGGATTTCAAATTGAAATGAAATTTGTTGCATGGAAACTCGGATTTAAAATAGTGGAAGTCCCTATTGTTTTTACCGATCGACAAGAAGGAACCTCTAAAATGAGTAAAGGCATATTTAAAGAAGCTATCTTCGGTGTGATTAAATTAAGAACGAGTGCCTTGTTTGGAGGTATTAAAAGGTATAAAAAATAAGTGATTTAATAATTGAATTAAACTTTCTCTCCTTTCTTATTTTATTTACAACAACATACTTGTAAATGAGAAGTGTAATTTCCCTTCTTTTTACTTGACGGACATAATGGCGCATATAACTATCGTATGACGACATAATGGCAGTCTTGTTATATCTATATACTGTTGATATTCAGACTCTGTTTAATTATGGCCTAAAACTTGAATAGATAGGAATAGCAAATAATTAAATAAAAAATAAAAACAATTAAAATCATAGGAGGATAAAATTATGTTAATTAAAAGAAGCAATTACGTACCGGCTTATGTAAATTTCTTTGATGATTTTTTCGGAAGAAATTTCATGGATGAATTTTTAACCAAAGAAGCTAGAATCACTTTACCGACGGCTAATATTGTAGAGAATGAAAGCAATTTTCAAGTAGAACTAGCCGTGCCGGGTTACGACAAAAAGGACTTTTCGATTGAAGTGAATGAACATGTATTAAGCATCAAGGGAGAAGTTAAAAGCGAGAAGGAGGAAAGTAAATCGAATCGTCAATTTACGCGCAAAGAACACTATTACGCATCCTTTGAACGTAATTTCACTTTGCCGGATTCGGTAAAAACAGATGCCATTGAAGCTTTGTATGAAAACGGTTTGTTAACGATTACTTTACCAAAAAAGGATCACAAAGAACTTCAATCGTCGAAGCTTATCCAGGTTAAATAATTAAAATTAAATTTTTCATCAGAAGAGGTTGATTTTTCAACCTCTTTTTTTGTATAAAAAAAGACCGAAAAGAGTTTGCTTTTCGGTCTTCATTGTTTTAAACGAAATTATTTATTCTCTATATCCTATGGCTTGTCCAAAAAGAATATCACCGGGTTCAACTTTCAGTTTCTTAGCCAGTTCTTCTTTTTTTATGTCGAACACTATGTTGCTAGCCATATCTTCGGAGGAACAGTAAAGGAGAATGTTTTGGCTTATGCAACCACTTTGTAAATAAGCATAATTTTTTCTATCTTCATTACTTACGTTGCTTGTTGCTTTACGGTCAATAACATAAACAACTGCGATGGGAGCACGATGGAATTGATCGTCGTCGCTGATTTTTCGACGAAAATCAATGGGTGCTAACATTTCAAGTTTATGCATGTCGGCTTGATATTCAAACAAGCCTTCTTTCATTAAAACGTAGATTTTAACATATTGTAAGTCCATGGGAGCAAATGCAGTACGATTATGCATTTCGCCGGGTTGCGGTGTTCCGTTGGCTACCCATAGCACACCGGATAAGTGATGGGGTTCTAACTCCCGTTCGGAAATGTGTGCCATATGTTGTTTTTCTCTTAGGACATCCATGAAAGGTTTTCCGCCATGCATTTCTACTTGCATAAGTTCACCGCCTTTATGTAATCCCCTTTCAACCGTGGGAGTTGCTACTTCCTGAGCGTAATTAATAGAGGTAGCAAACATACATAATACACTAATAATAAAAAGTTTTGATCTCATATGTGTGTTTTTTTAATTATGAAATGATTTTTGCAAAGATAATATTTTTTTTTTAATTTGAATGGTGCTTTTTTTGGATTATATGAATCCTTGTTTTTTTATTACATCTAAAAAAATATCCGAAAAATATTGGTTGTCTTTTTTAGTATATCTTTTCTCCGTAAATATTTTGGCAAGGTTTTCCAGTTGGTTTTCTTCCAATAATTTCTTAGTGAGTTCAGAATTTTCTTTTTCAAAATACAAACGGTCGATATCATCCGAAGAATAATCCTTATAAGTCTCTTGGTGAATCACCGCTTCGAGGGGGAGACGGTCGGTAAGTCCCGGATCGTTTAAGGGATAACCAAGGGTAATGCAAGTAACGGGAACCACCCCTTTGGGAAGATGATAAATGTCAATCAGTTCATGGGCATTATAGGTTACGGTACCCATATAGCAAATACCCAAACCGAAATGTTCGGCAGCAATACAGGCGTTCTGGGTGGCTATAACGGCATCGATAACAGCCCACATAAAACTCTGAAAATTATCATACCCGGGTTCAGCACCTCGAAAACGGCACCATTTGTTAAAACGATTGAAATCGGCACAAAATGTTAATACTACCGGCGCTTCAACAACGGCTTTCTGATTGAAATGAAAAGGCAATATCTTCTTTTTCATTTCTTCGTCTTTATTAATGATAATACTGTATAATTGCATGTTACCCGTAGTTGAACCCCGAACAGCGGCTTCCAGTATTTTTGTTAATAGGTCGTCGCTGATAGGTTTATTCCTGTATTCTCGTATGGTTCTATGTCCTAATAAGGTTTCTAAGGCATTCATGTTTTTATTTAAGATACTTTGCTGTTGATTTTTCCGATAAAAGTATTGCCGAAGGCTTTACCGTAATGTATATAATTTTCAAAATCTTTTTCTTGGGGTTTGAACTTTATAAATAGAGCTTCGCCGAAATAATTTAATTTTAAGGTAGTAAAGTTGGCGATAAGTATGTCTTTGGTTTCACCCGTCCAGCCGTAGGAACCGAAACATCCTGCCAATTTGCCTTTGTCGCGAATAGGATTTATCATCGACAAGCAAGTATACATTTGCGGAAGTGTGTTTTGATTTATAGTCGGACTCCCAAATAGATAGGCATTGGCTTTGGCGATTTTATCCGCTAATTCGCCGGCATCCATTTGTTCTATATCGCAAAGGTCGACTTCTATTCCGGGATGTAACTGCAATCCTTGGGCTATTTTTTCGGCTAAGGTTTTCGTAAATCCGTAAGCCGAAACATAAGCCACTAATATGCGATTAGCAACAGGATAGTTTGCCAAATAGGTTTTGCTGTATTGTTCCGATAAATCGACCATGCGTTTCCAATGCTTGCGTAAAATAGGTCCGTGTCCCGGACAAATCATATCAATGGCTAAAGGGCGGATTTTATCGATGGCTGTCAGAAAGAAACGGCTGAAAGGTTTCAGTATGACATCGTAATAATAGGTAAACGCATCCTCGTAATTGCCCGTTAAATCGTCAAACATGGCTTCGTGGCAAAAATGAGCCCCGAAGGAATCGCAGGTGAACAGAAGTTTGTCTTCTTCCAAATAAGTATAGATGGAATCCGGCCAATGCAGGTTGGGAGCGGAGATGATTCGCAATTTTTTATTTCCTAAATCAATCACATCACCCTCTTTCACTATCCGGTGTTTGAATGCTTCGCCGATTTGATTTTCAAGGAACTTTATGGCACTGTTACTCCCCACAACCACGGCATCGGGAGCCAGTTCCAATAAACGTTTGATGCTGCCGGCATGGTCGGGTTCGGTATGGTCGACTATGATATAGGATATCTCCGAAGGATTACATACTTGCTCCAATTTGGCTTTGTAAGTATCCCAAAACTTTTCTTTGGCCGTTTCGACCACCGCCTTTTTATCGGCATTGATAAAATAGGAGTTATAGGTGGTGCCGTATTTGGTTTCCATTATGATATCAAAGGTCCGGAGTTTTTCATCCAAAATCCCGATCCAATAAATGTCTTCTTTTACTTTAATTACCTTATTATCCATAGTGTATTGTGTTTTTATTTTTTTCAATAATTATTTAATTTGCTTACTGTTTATCCAAGCAATTATCTAACGTAGCTTGGTTTTGTTTATTTTATGGGATTTTCATTATTTTTTTTTAACCCCTAACCCTCCTTGTTTATAATTAAAATCATTGTCATTCTGAGCGTAACGAAGTGAAGCGAAGAATCTAAAAATGATAACATAATTTTTATCGGACAATGATAAATAAAAATAAAATGCCGATAGCCGACAGTTTTTTATCATTTTTACTTCCAAAAAAAAATGCATTTTTGGGTGGTTAGTTTAATTTTATTCCTAAATTATTGTAATACAGTTTTTTTTTTTTTAAAAATAAAATTATGTTTTTTAATTTGCTTATATTTGTCCCGAAAATCAAACCGTATTATGAAGGGGAAAATTATAAACATATTTTATACATCAAAATCTTTTGCGAGATTTTTTTCCCTATTGTTTTATCTTTTTTTTATTATGCTATTTGATGTTTCTGCATTTTATATGTATATCAAAAACATTATTAGAATAAAATGTCTTTTCAGTGGAAAGTATGTTCTCAGGAAATTCAGTGTAGTAAGCTACTGCAATAATGTGTCCCGGTTGCAGTAGCGATAACCCGGAAGGTAGGGGATAAGCACTACGATTTTACGACCTTAAATGCCTATCCCTTCACCACTTCCAAGGAGGATTAAAACCTAAAGTTTTTATATGTCTTTGACACATTTTGTATGACAAAAGTACAAAAAAAACAAATAAAATATTAGTTAATAAAAATAAAATAAAAACTATTAAAAAAACAATAAATTTAATTAAAAAAATAGATATGAAAAAAGTAAATAAAAAAATAGTATATTGTGTGATTTTATTTTTAACAATCATGCAATTCTCATATAAATCATATGCAGATGAAATAATTTATGGAAATGTAACATGGAGTACGCCACGGGATATAACAGGATATGTTTATATTACGCCGGGTGCAACATTGGAAATTACTTGTGAAATTCGTTTTTCTTCAACTAGTATGATTATAGTAGAATGTCAAGGTAAACTTCAAGTCAATGGAGGAATATTAACGAATCTCGATGCAAATCAATTATGGGAAGGAATATTGCTTTTAGGTGATCCTTCATCACCTCAAACATTGAATCCAAGAAGTCAAGGAATCGTTAGTTTAGAAGATGCGTTGATTGCAAATGCGGAATGTGGAATAAAGGTAGGTGCAACAATAAAAGAAACAACCCCTAATGGAATTGTAATTTATTCTTTAGTTCCTAGCGGAGGTATAGTTATTGCGGAAAATACACAATTCTTAAATAATAGGCAATCTATAAATTTTGATGAGTATATATATAGAAATGGAAACAATGAAACGGATAATCGGAGTTGTTTTACGGAATGTAGTTTTACTGTTGATGCAAATGCCTTTTTTAATATTCAAGATGATGAAAGCCAAGTTTCTTTATTTGGCGTTAGAGGAGTGGGGTTTAAAGGATGTATTTTTTCTAATACACAATCCGGTTATAATGGAATAGGAATCTATGCTAATGCTGCAGGATTCAGAATCAATGATTATTGGCTGCCTATTGTTTATATTGGACAACCTCCTTATTATCCAACACAAACACAATTTGACGGTTATCGAATTGCAATAGATATTAAGAATTCCGGTTCCAAAGCAATTAATATTGTAAATACGGAATTTTCTGACAATGGAGTTGGTGTATATGCTGTCTTAGTTAATAATTTACGTATAGAAACATCAATTTTCAATAATAATGCGAGTTCTTATTATGAATTAGTGTTAGATAACAGTACTAATTATGTCATTGAAAACAATCAATTTAATGGAGATTGTTTAGGATTATTAATTAGAGGTGATGTTCCTGATAATAATTATATTCGCTATAACACTTTTACTAATTTATGTAGGGCTAGTGCTGTTTATGGAGACCAACAGAAACATTTAACAAATGGTTATTTGTCAACAGGTTTACAGTTTCAATGTAATGTATTTGAAAATAATTATACAGATATTCATATAGATGGCAGAATAAAATTTGAACAAAAAGGAATTGCTGGACATGGGTGTGGAAATGTTTTTGGCCCAAATAGATCATTGGAAAATATATGTAATTTAGGGGATTTATATATTGCTTACTATTATGATGGTGCACTGGCTTATCATAACCCCATTTACTACTCTGGACTTTTTATTCCTATTAATTTTCCTCCTTGTGACTGCAGCATTTTTGGATATACAGGAAATAATTATTACCCTAGTTCTGAAAGATGTTATGCTGATGTAAATGAATTGGAAAATCAATTTGTTGAAATAGCACCAAGATTAGCGGTTTTGATATCCGAATACCATCAAAAATATAATGATACGATTCATTGGATTGATTACTGGAATGGGGATGATTCTTATGCATTACAAGTGAGTGATTATAATGAAATAGTTACATTAAAAGATTCGGTAGATATGATTTGTTCCTATGCTATTCAATATGTTTTGTCTTCGGTAGATGTATTGGATAGAACTGCTTTAATAACTTGGGCGTCTCGAATTGAATCGGCTAATATGGATTTTCTTATTGCCGAATGTTATTTGGATGGGAATGATATTGTTATGATGAATAATGTTTTAAACGATATATCGATAAAATACCAAGATTATGATCCGAGTAATATTGAAGAATATGCAAAATGTTTAAGATATGAATATTTATGGAATTTAAATAATTTAGACACAACTTATATTAATCAACTTGATTTAGATACGTTAAATCTTATTGCATCAGGAACAGGCATAGCTTCCGATTTGGCTAAATCCGTTTTGGAACGTATAGGATATGATATTGAAATGCATGATTTAAATCAGCTTTGTTCTTGGCCGTCTTACGGAAATGCTCCTAATGGTATTCTTGATAAGAATTTGAATGAAATCAACCTGAAAGTAATACCGAACCCTACTGATGATAATGTTACAATTAAGTCTGATAATGAGGATGAATTGATTAAAAAATTGTTGATTTTTGATGTGTATGGTAAACAGGTTTTATCGAAAGAAGTAAATGCATCTAATATTAATATTAACTTAAATCGTTATAGTAGAGGCGCATACACAGTCCATTGTGTTATGAGTAATGGTTCGACTATTGTTAAGAAAGTAATTAAAAAATAAAATATTAATCAAAACACGTAGAATACTAATTATGTATTCTACGTGTTTTTAAATCTTAAAAAAATGAAATACATTAATTTTTTATCAATTACCTTTATGGTAACTATGAGCATACAAGCTCAAAATTATGTGAATTTACGGTTTACGTCTCGACTACCGGACGGAAGTTATCAAGCATTGGACAGTGTAAAAATCATTAATAACACCCGTGGATGGGAGGAAACGATTTATTATCCCGATACGCTGCTGCAAATGCTTAATAGTACAGGCATAAGCGAAGTAGAAAATCACGCAAATTCGATTATGCAAAACATTCCCAATCCGTTTAAGGGAACAACGGAAGTGAGCCTGCAATTATCCGCACAAGAGGATGTGAGCCTTGCCTTGTATGACCTCAGCGGCAAACAATATGCGGTATATCATGCTGATTTGCCCGAAGGCAAACACGGATTTAGGCTTATGGTAGGAATTGCGCAAATGTATTTTTTGGTGCTGAAAACTTCGAATGAAACACAAACTGTTAAGTTGTTGGCAACCGAAGCATCGGATGCTTTTCGAATAAGCTATGCAGGCAGTGAAGGCTATTTTTATCTTCAACAACAAAAAGCCAATACCAACAAGGGATTTCAAACGAACGACAGTATGAGGTTTATTGCTTATACGACTTTAAACAATCGATTAAAACACCAAGAACTAAAAACAAAGCAAGCAGGCACGGATCAAGAATATAGCTTTGAATTTGCGCTTGGTTATGCCATAGGCGATATTTATTATCAAACAAACGGAGAGGTTGAAGGTGTGGTTTGTTGGATTGCCGATACGGTATATCATCACGAAGGTAAATATTTTGGTAATGCAGGGAAATTGATATCCATAGATGAAAGGGATACCGGAACCTATGGTACGATTAATAGACCTACTTATGCGTTTGATTCTGTTGATGGAAGGGTAAATACGGCCATACACCAGGCATTGCTTTCCGATACTTCCACCTATTTGTTTAAGGAACGTTTGGAAGCGGCACAATGGTGTTTGGACAAAGGGGAAGGATGGTATTTTCCTGCCAAACTTGAAATGCTTCAAGTGTATGAAAATATGGATGTTATTAACAATACTATAGACGAAGCAGGAGGGGAAAAGTTTCATTTGGATTTACTGGATCCGGAAGATTCTGCTTATTGGACATCAACCGAAATACCAGAAGATAAAAAGGCTTATTTTATTTATATGCCTTTGGGAAATATAACGTTTTCAAAAGGATCTTTTTATGAATCTAAACATGTGCGTGCCATGAAGTGGTTTAATGAAACGGAATAAAATAATAATATAAATTTTTAATATCATGAAAAAAATAAAGATTATAGTAACGTCAATACTGTTTTGTTTTCATTTTTCCAATGTATGGGCTTATGATTTCAGTGCGGTAACCAACGGACAAAAATTATATTATAACA
>Ga0265293_10003257_pt1 | contig 30478 bp, 25 predicted proteins | sample Munlanlewell138R_FD_192505 | JGI IMG/M metagenome (GOLD analysis project Ga0265293, IMG submission 192505) | Leachate microbial communities from a municipal landfill in Southern Ontario, Canada - Leachate well 138R | ecosystem: Engineered > Solid waste > Landfill > Unclassified | place: Canada... | reverse complement strand
GAGCGGCTGTAGGGCGGAAAAGGCGCAGCCGTCATCCGCCAACAGGGGTCAGCGCCGGGCCACCGCCGATGACGCTTCGCTCTTCGGCCCTACGGGGAGGAGCTGTAGGGCGGAAAAGGCGCAGCCGTCATCCGCCAACAAGATCCGCCAGAAAACCCGAACACCCGCCGACCTCGGCACCCGACAACCCAACGCCATACCGTGCCCCCACGGTCAGCGCCTGAAACACAGAAGGAGTGGAACCATGGCAAAAGTCATCATCATCGGCGCCGGTGGCGTCGGCGGCGTCGTCGCCCACAAATGCGCGCAACTGCCCGAGGTGTTTTCCGACATCCTGCTGGCCAGCCGCACCGAGTCCAAGTGCAAGGCCATCGCCGCCGACATCGAGCGCATGCAGGGCCGCGCCATCCGCACCGCCCAGGTGGATGCCGACAACGTGCCCGAGCTCGCCGCCCTGCTGAAGGCGGAGCAGCCCAAGCTGGTGATCAACGTCGCCCTGCCCTACCAGGACCTCACCATCATGGACGCCTGCCTCGAAGCCGGCGTCGACTACCTCGACACCGCCAACTACGAGCCCCTCGACACCGCCAAGTTCGAATACAGCTGGCAGTGGGCCTACCGGGAGCGCTTCGAGAAGGCGGGCCTCATGGCCCTGCTCGGCTCCGGCTTCGACCCCGGCGCCACCAACGTCTTCACCGCCTGGATCGCCAAGCACTACTTCGACGAGATCCACACCCTCGACATCATCGACGTCAACGGCGGCAACCACGGCTACCCCTTCGCCACCAACTTCAACCCCGAGATCAACATCCGCGAAGTCACCGCCAACTGCCGCCACTGGGAAAACGGCGAATTCGTCACCACGCCCCCCATGTCCACCAAAATGGAGTTCACCTGCCCCGAGGGCGTCGGCACCTACAACATGTACCGCCTCTACCACGAAGAGCTGGAATCCCTGGTGGTGAACTTCCCCACCCTCAAAAAGGCCCAGTTCTGGATGAGCTTCGGCGACAGTTACCTGAAGCACCTTGAGGTGCTCGGCAATGTGGGCATGACCCGCATCGACCCGGTGGAATTCCAGGGCCAGAAGATCGTGCCCATCCAGTTCCTCCGCGCCCTGCTGCCGGACCCGGCGAGCCTCGGCCCCCGCACCGTGGGCAAGACCTGCATCGGCTGCGTGGTCACCGGCATCAAGGACGGCGTGGAAAAAACCGTCTACGTCTACCAGATCAAGGACCACCAGGACTGCTGGAAGGAAGTGGCCTCCCAGGCCATTTCCTACACCACCGGGGTGCCCGCCATGATCGGCGCCAAGATGATGCTGGAAGGCAAGTGGAAAAAGGCGGGCGTGTGGAACATGGAACAGATGGACCCGGACCCGTTCATGGCAGACCTCAACAAATACGGCCTGCCCTGGGCGGTGATCGAGGATTACAAGCTGTAGGCTCGGGTCGAGCCTTGACCGCAAAAATGCCGGACGCTGTCCGGCATTTTTGTGAGGAAGTGACGTCGGCGCTGTACCCTCAGCCCGCCAGCGACCACAACACCCAGAACAACTCCCGCCCCCCCAGCACCAGGAAGAGCGCGAAGGTGATACCCAGCAAGAGGTTGCTGAGCGGCCCGTTGCGCCACTCCGGGGCGAGGCGGCGGCTGTTCATCAGCAACAGCAGGGTCAGCGCCAGGAAGGGCATGAACAGCGCCCCCAGGGCGCCGTAGCCCACGATCAGCACAAAAGGCCGGTCGAGAAACAGCAGCAGCATCGGCGGAAAGGTCAGCCACAGCATGTAGGCGCGGGCCTCCCGACTGTCCGCGCCGGGGGATGACGGGGCCCCGTCCCCATCCGCCCCGGGTTTGCGCAGGTGGGCGACAAAGTCGGCGAACATCAGGCTCACGCCGTTCCACACCCCGATCAAGGACGAGAATGACGTGGCCCAGAAGCCCACCAGAAACACCACCGCCCAGGCCCGCCCGTAGCGCTCCCCCAGCACCGCCGCGAGATCGAGCAGGCCCCGATCGCCCCGGGACAGGGCAATATTGGCGGCGTGGAGCAATTCGGCCCCCACCACCAGCATGGCCACCACGAAAATACCGGTCATGGTGTAGGCGACGCTGTTGTCGAGGCGCATCACCGCCATCCAGCGGGGCTGGCGCCAGCCCTTCTCCCGCAGCCAGTAGCCGTAGGCGGCGAGTGTGATGGAACCCCCCACGCCACCCGCGAGGCCCAGCACATAGAACAGCGAGCCGGGGGGCATGCGGGGCACCAGGCCCCCGGCGATATCCGCGAGATTGGGGGCCACCACCAGCGCCGAGCCCACCACCGCCACGAACATGATGCCCACCAGTGCGGCGATCAGTTTCTCGAACAGGGCATAGCTGCCGCCCCACACCAGGGCCAGCCCCATAAGGCCCGAGAGCACGGCGAAAACCTTGAGGTCCACCGCCGGGAACAGCGCCGCCAGGGGCAGCGCCGTGGAGCTCATGGCGGTGGCGCCGTAGACAAACCCCCATATCACCACATAGATGCCGAAATACACCGTCGTCCAGCGGCCCAGGGAGCGCCAGCCGTGGAACAGGGTCTCGCCGCTCGCCAGATACCAGCGCCCCACGCTTTCCACCAGGATGATCTTGAGCACGCAGCCGAACACCGCCGCCCACAAGAGGGTGTAGCCAAAGCGGCTGCCGGCCACCAGGGTGGCCACCAGATCCCCCGCCCCCACACCAGTGGCGGCGGCAATGAGGCCGGGGCCGATCAGGCGCCAGCGGGGCTGGCCGTTTACGGGGGTTGCTCTGCTTGAATCCGTCATGGCGAGGTAATTGTTGGTCCGTAGTGAGAGGGCGGGGAGGGTCGGTCGTCCGCGGTCAGTCGGGGGCGATGGGGCGGCGCAGCCGCTCCAGCCGCGCCATCAGGCTCGAGGTGTCCCAGCGGCCGCCGCCCATGGCCTGCACCTCGCCGTAGAACTGATCCACCAGGGCGGTCACCGGCAGGTGACTGCCGTTGGCGCGGGCCTCGGCGAGGACGATGTCCAGGTCCTTGCGCATCCAGTCCACGGCAAAGCCGTGGTCGTAGTGGCCCTCGGCCATGGTGCCGTGGCGGTTGTCCATCTGCCAGGACTGGGCGGCGCCCTTGCTGATCACGTCCACCACCTCGGTGATGTCGAGGCCGGCGGAGCGGGCGAAGTGCAGGCCCTCGGCGAGGCCCTGCAACAGGCCGGCGATGCAGATCTGGTTGACCATCTTGGTGAGCTGGCCGCTGCCCACCTCGCCCATGCGCTTGACCCGTACCCCGTAGGTTTGCAGCAGTGCTTCGGCGCGGGTGTAGTCCGCCTCCGTTGCGCCGCACATGATGGTGAGCCTGCCGTTCTCGGCGCCCGCCTGGCCGCCGGACACGGGGGCGTCGACGAAGCCGATGCCGCGGGCGGCGAAGGCCTCCCCCAGTTCCCGGGCGAGGGTCGCGGAGGCGGTGGTGTGGTCGATCACCAGGCTCCCGGGGGCGAGGCCCTGGATCGCACCCTGCGCCCCCAGCATCACCTCCCGCAGGTCGTTGTCGTTGCCGACGCAGCACAGCAGCACCTCGGCGCCCCGGGCGGCCTCGGCGGGGGTGGCGGCGGCGCGACCGCCAAAGGCCGCGACCCAGCCCTCGGCCCGGGCGGCGGTGCGGTTGTAGACGGTGACGGCGTGGCCGGCGTTACTCAGGTGGCCGGCCATGGGGTAACCCATCACGCCAAGGCCGAGAAAGGCGACGGAGAGCGGTGTTGCAGGCATGGTGAAATCCTCGGTTTCGGGCATTTAACCGCGCGCTGTCGCCCCTGTCGCCCCTGTCGACACGGCCGCTCGGCGGCGGCGTTGCGGCGCCGGGGGGCGCGATGGCGTTTTGGGTGTATGATCGCCGCCATTCCCACTGTCGCGGCCTGCACTGGAGCTCCCATGCACGTTCATCCCAATCACGACCAATTCGTCGCCCTGATGGAGCGCCTCGGCATCGCCGATCAGGTGCTGGACATCCACGCCCTGTCGGGGCTCGCCTTCGCCATCTGCGCGGCCCCCGACATCATCGAGCCGGAGGAGTGGTTCCCCCTGGCGTTTCTCGACGAGGCCGGCGAGGTGGTGGAGCCGGACTTTGCCTCCGAGGCGGACGCCGAGGCCTTCTACGGCCAGTTGCAGCTGCTGGCGGACGACTGGCGGGAAACCCTCGCCCGGGACGAGGAGATCCGCCTGCCCAGGGGCTGCGCCCTCGATGCCGAGGGCGAGCCCTCCGATGCCCTGCGGGATTTCTGCGACGGGGTGCTGGTGGGTTTCGACTGGCTGGACGAGGTGTGGAGCGAGGTGCTCGACGAGGTGGCGGAGATCAACAGCGACCTGGCGGATGTGTTCGACAACACCATCACCGCCTGCCTGCTGCTCAACGACCCGGAGGCGACGCGCCTGAGCCTCGAGCGCAACGACGGCATTCCCCTCGACGAGCAGATGACCAACGCCGAGGCCATCGAGGTGTTCCGCACCGGGATGCGCATCCTCGCCAACTTTGGCCGGGACGTGGTGGCGCTCTTGGAGGACGAGGAAGACTGAGGCCGTGCCCTGACTTGCCCGCTGCTTCCACCAAAAAGCCCCATCCCGGGGCTTTTTTGTGGGCGCCCGGTTGCCGGGGCTGTCCCTCGGCTTTCCGTTCAGCCGCCGTAGCAGCCCTTCACCGCCGCTGCGCCCTGCTTGCGGATGGCTTGGTATTTCTGCCAGAACGCGGCGTCGATGCCCTTCAGGTAGTTGCTGGTCTCGGGATTGCGGTAGCGGCTCAGGTGCCGGGGGCCGCCGTTGTACACCCCGTAGGTGGCGCGGGCGAGATTGTGCCTGTCGCCGCTGATCTCGTGCTCCTTGCGCTTGATGGCGTAGTCCACCAGATAGTGGCGGAGAATCTCGTTGCCCGCCCGGGCGTTGTAGGCGACGTTGCCCTGCAGGGCGTCGAGGTCGTAGATGCCCCGCCACACGTGCTTGTTGATCTGCATCAGCCCCACCGAGCCCGCCGCCGACTGGATGGGCTGCACCCGGCCGTTGCGCTCGATGAACTGCCGCCAGCAGGTTTCCTGCCAGGCGGTGGCCCGCACCATATCCTCGTAGATGGGCAGGAAGGCCACCGGCACCTTGCCCGCCTCCCGCTCGATGCGCAGGCTCTCGTCGATGAGCCGGTCCATGGTCGCCAGGTAATCATCGATCTCCGTCGCCGCCGGCACCCAGCCCGTCAGGGTCTTCACCAGGGCAGGGTCCACCGGCGCGGCCTCCGCCCGGGGAATCACCCAGACAAAAGGGAGCGGTGCCTCCGGTGCCTCCCCGAAGTCAGGGTCGAGGCCCAGGAGGCCCCGCAGCCGCGGGTCGACGTCGGTGTCGTAGTCCAGCTCCTCGTCGCTGACCGCCGGGGCCAGGGTCCGCGCCAGGCTGCGCAGGGTGTGGCGGTCGAGTTCGAGGCCGAGGTGGGGGGCGGCCCTGTCGAGGGCCTGGAGGGCATTGGCGGCGCTGATGAAGGTGGCGAACTGGATGGCCTCGGCCCCCGGCAGGTGGGCGGCGTTGTCCCGCAGCAGGGGGGCGAGCCGGGACCAGGTGTTGAGGAACAGGGCGCGCACCGGGTCGCCCTCGTGGCGGTCGCTGGCGAGGGCGTCCCGCAGGTCGTGGCGGGCCTCCAGCAGGATGTCGGCGAGCTGCCCCCGCAGGTCCGGGTCCGCGGGCGCCGCGAGGCCGAGGATCAGCCAGGTGGCGAAGCCGTCCCAGGATTGCCAGGCGGCGTCCCAGCGGGCCAGCTCCGCGGCGCTCAGCACTGGTTGCGGCGCCGGCGTCCAGCCCTCGGGGGGCGGGGGAGCGTCGAGGCGAAACACCACGTCGATCCCCTCCGGGTGGGTGGTGACGGCCTTGAGGACCAGGGAGTCGGCCACCCCGTCCCGCGCCGCCGAGTCGGCGGGCAGCGCCTCCCGCAGCAGGGATTGCAGCTCGATCACCGCCGGGCTCAGGTTGACGGTGACCGCCCCGAGCTGGGGGTGGATGTAGCGCTTGATCCAGTCCCACACCACCCCGGGCACGGAGCGGTTCTGCTGGTCGGCGGTGAGGATGCGGGAATCGACGATGCGAAAGGCGATGGTGGCGGTGCCGGGGGGCACGTAGGCCTCCTCCAGGGTCTCGATGACACCGGTCCACTCGAAGGGCAGCAGGCAGCGCCCGCCGAGGGGTGTGCCGCCCCGGGCCAGCACCCGGGTGGTGATGCGCAGCTGGCCCTCGAGGGTGCCCTCCACCCAGGGGTCGGCGAGGGTCAGGGCGTTGCAGTCGAGGCCGTCGGAAAACACCTCGGCGCTGCCGTCGGCGGCGCGGAACAGCTGCTGGCCGAGGGCCTGGTTCACCACCCCGTAATCGAGGGTGACGGGCAGTTCCACCTCCGCCGCCAGCAGCCGGGCGGGGAGCAGGGCGAGGCCGAGCAGCAGGGCGATCCAGGTGTTGGCACGAAGTGAACGGAGCGGCATGGGGTCGGCTCGTGGCGGCAGGGCGGCGGTGGCGAAATCATAACCAAAACGGCCCGCCGGGGAGAGGGTTATCTGGGGCGGTGGGAACTTCACCCGCCGCCGTCCGTTCCAAGACGGCAATCACAACAACCGGGAGAACCCCATGGACATTCAGGTAGGCGGCCTGCTCGGCCTTTTGATCCTCGCGGCGGATATCTGGGCCATCATCAATGTGGTGCAGTCCGCCAACTCCAACCTCAACAAACTGCTGTGGATTCTGCTGATCCTGCTGCTGCCGGTGCTCGGTCTTGTCATCTGGTTCTTTATCGGGCCGCGAGGGGGCAGAATGTAGCGTCCCTATAAAAGCACGGACGGGAGGTGATCCCTTGCAACTCTTCTACTACCCCGGCGCCTGCTCCCTGGTGCCCCATATCGCCCTGGCGGAAATCGGCGCGCCCCACGAGGTGATCAAGGTGGATTTCGCCAGGGGCGAGCAGCTCTCGCCCCAGTACCTGGCCATCAACCCGGCGGGGCGGGTGCCGGCCCTGGCCACCGAGCGCGGGGTGCTCACCGAGATTCCCGCCATCCTCGGCTTTCTCGCCCACACTTATCCCGCCTCCGGGCTGATGGCGGTGGACGATCCCTTCGCCTTCGCCGAGCAGCAGGGGTTTCATATGTATATCGCCACCACCCTCCATGTGCTGTTCCGGCAGATCTCCCGCCCCGATGCCTTTGTGGATGGGGATGCCTGCCGCGCGGCGCTGAAGGCGAAGGTGCCGGCGATGTCCGACCACTACTTTCAGGTGATCGAGGCGCGCCTTTCCGATGGCCGGCCCTGGGTCCACGGCGAGGCCTGGTCCGCCTCCGATATCTACCTGTATGTGTTCGCCAGCTACCTCAACCTGGGGGATCGGGGCGATCCCGCCAGGGTGCCCGCCGTCATGGCCCACCGCCAGCGGGTGCGGGCGCGGCCGGCGGTGGGTCGGGCGCTGGCGCGGGAGAGCGCGGGCATGGTGCCCATGGGGATTTTCGACTGAGGGAGGCCCCTTACTCCCCGGCGCCCGGCGCTGGGGGTTCCGGTTGCCCCTCGGGGGCATCGTCGAGGGGGCCGAGGCCATTGAAATCCCGGGCGAAGATCTGCCAGAAGGCGATGAACAGGGCGGCGATCAGGGGCCCGATCACAAAGCCGTTGATGCCGAACAGCACCAGCCCGCCGAGGGTGGAGAGCAGCACCAGCCAGTCCGGCAGCTTGGTGTCGCGGCCCACCAGGATGGGGCGCAGGATATTGTCGGCGAGGCCGATCACCAGCACGCCGTAGAGCAGCAGCACCACCGCCGACACCACCGAGCCGGTGGCGAACAGGTAGATCGCCGCCGGTGCCCAGATCAACCCGGCCCCCACCGCCGGGATCAGCGACAGCACCGCCATCGCCACCCCCCACAGCAGGGCGGCGGGCATGCCCAGGATCCAGAAGATCAGCCCGCCGAGGGCGCCCTGCACCACCGCCACCACCAGGTTGCCCTTGACCGTGGCGCGGGTCACCTCGGTGAACTTGCTCAGCAGCAGGCGCTCCCGCTCGTCCCCGAGGGGCAGGCTGTGGACCAGCAGGTCCACCAGGCGCGGGCCGTCCCGCAGCAGGAAGAACGCCAGGTACAGGGTCAGGCAGAGATGGAGGAAGAACTGGAACGTGCTCTGCCCGAGGGACAGGGCGTTCTTCGCCACGAAGCGACTCACCACCACGGCGGCGTTGGCGGCCTGGGCCTTGAGGGATTCCGCATCCAGCCCCACCCGGTCCAGCAGCAGCTGCAACTGGGGCAGGGCGTTGCGCACCCGGTCGATATAGGCGCCGGGGTTGACCTCCCCCCGGTCGATGCGCTGGTAGAGATTGGCGCCCTCCTGCACGAAGGAGGTTAGCAGCGCCAGCACCGGGATCACCACCACCACCACGCAGATCGCCAGGGTGGCGAGGGCGGTGCTGTTGGGCCGCTCGCCCCACAGGCGGGTGAGGCGCTGCTGCAGCGGGTAGAACAGCATGCCGATGGCGCAGGCCCAGAACAGGGGCGCGAAGAAGGGCCGCAGCAGATAGAGGAAGAGCCCTGTCACCAGCAGCAGCAACAGCAGGAAAGTGCGCTGTTCCAGTTTGGCGCTGAAGGGGTTGTGGGGGATCATGGCGCTGTCCTTGGCGGGGCTTTGGGGGGACTATAGGGGCTGCCCGCGTCGCCAACAAGCGCTATGGAACCTCTGAAAAAGTGCGCTATCGGGCGCTTCGCTTCGTTGCGTGCCCAAGGCGCTCGCTTCGCTCTCGGGGCAGGCCCTCCTCGCTCACCCCTCGCCTATCTATCTGATATGTCTCGGGGCTTCGCTGCGGTGCGCCTCGCGCTGCATCCCGCTATCACCCTTTTTCAGAGGTTCCTTACCAAAGGAAGGCGCTGGCCCGCTTGCGGAGGATCGCCATGGCGAAGTGGCGCCCTGGCGCCCCGCCCGCCGCGCCGAGGCAGACATGGAGCGGCAGCAGGTGTTCCTCCCGGGGATGGCAATGGCGCGCCCCCGGCGCCCGGTGCCAGTCGAGGAGTCGCTGGCGCCGCTCGGTTGCGCTGAGGGCTGGATTGCCGAGGCTGTCCGCCAGCCAGTCCTCGAAGGCCCCGTTGGCCGCATCCGGGCCGGCGCTGGCGGGGCTGAAAAAGGCCTTCATGTTGTGGAACGAAAACCCCGAACCGATCACCAGCACCCCTTCCTCCCGCAGCGGCGCCAGGGCCTCGCCGAGGGCGAGGTGCGCGGCGGGGTCGAGGCTGCTGAGCAGGGACAGCTGCACACAGGGGATGTCCGCTCCGGGAAAGAGCAGCTTCATGGGCACGAACAGGCCGTGGTCGAAGCCCCGGTCGGGGTCGATGGCGGCGTCGAAGCCGCGGCTTTGCAGAAGGTCCGCGATCCGCGCCGCGAGGGCCGGGTCGCCGGGTGCGGGATAGCGGATCTGGTAGGAGGCCTCGGGGAAGCCGTAGTAGTCGTAGAAGAGTGGCGGGTTGGGGTTGCCGGTCAGGGTTGGCCGCGGGGCCTCCCAGTGGGCACTCGCCACCAGGATCGCCCTGGGACGGCCGAGGGCCGGGCGCAATCCGTCGAGAAAGTCCACCATTTCCCGGTGGCCCGGGTCGCCGAGCAGGGGCAGCGGGCCGCCGCCGTGGGAGAGGAACAGCACGGGTTGGGGCGAGGGGGTTGGCACGGCGGTCTCCTCGGGGCAATCCGGTCGGGGATGGACGGCACCATCCTACGCCATAGCCGGGTGAGACCGTAACAGGGCCTAGTGGAACTGGCGGCTTGGCGCGGCGGTCTCGCCTTCCTCCGGCAGCAGGAAGTCCAGCTCCCCCAGCTCGCCGGTGAGGCGGGTCATCATGTCCTGGGCGGTGGCGACGAACAGGGTGAACTGCTCGGGGCTGATACCGGCGCCGGTGAGCACCGTCGAGCCCGCCACCAGCTGGGGCATGGCGTCGTCGACGATATCCAGGAACAGCTTGAGACTCGGGTAGTTGGCGTTGAGGCGGCCCAGGTCGGTGGCGAGGGGCAGGATGGCGGTGGGGCGCACCACATACTCGGTGCTGATCAGCAGGCCCCAGTCCTCCAGAAACAGGCGGCTTTCCACCACCCCGGCGAGGCTCTGGATGTCGCTCAGGTGCAGGCCATTGCAATGGTTGCAGAGGTAGTAGTCGATGTTGGCATCCCGCAGCCACTGGTGAATCAGGTCGGCGAGGGGTGTGTCGGGGTCGGTCATGTCGGGGTCCAGGGCGGCCGCCGCGGGGGCGAGGGCGGCAAAAGAGGGCGATTGTACTCCAGGCCACCGGGGCGGCCCAAGGGCGAGAGGCCCTCGCCCCCGGCGCGGGCGCCGGGTGATGGGCAGCGGCGTCTTGGCGTAGACTGGCCCGGCACCGCCTCGCCACCCATAACGATAAGAGGACTCGCACATGCTGAGATCATTGCTGTTGGCCGCATTGCTGCCGTTGCTGGCCCAGGGCCCGTTGGCCCGGGCCGGGGAAGCCTGTGGCGCCGAGCAGGCCCTCGATGCCCTGGTGGGTCTCGTCCACGAGCGCCTCACCCTCGCCGAGGACGTGGCCCGCTACAAGTGGAATCACCAGCAGGCCATCGAGGATCTGCCCCGGGAGCGGGTGATCATCGCCAGCCTCGGGCGCCGGGCCGCCGCCGAGGGGCTCCCGGTGCCCTGGGCCGAGGCCTTCTTCCGCGCCCAGATCGAGGCCTCCAAGGCGGAGCAGCGGGTGCTGTTTGCCCGCTGGCGGACGGCGGGCATCGCCCGTTTCAGGCATGTTCCCGACCTGATCGCCGATACTCGCCCCAAGCTCGACCAACTGACTCCCCGCATGATCGCCGCCCTCGCCGAGGTCTGGCCCCATCTCGCCGATCCCGGCTGCGGCGCCTGGGTTCAACGCCAGGTGGCGGCCCTCGGTGCCGAGCCCTCCTGGCACGACCCCGACGCCCTCCGGGTCGCCACCGCGCCCCTGGCTGAGGTCGCCCAGCTGGCGCCCTGACGCACCCTCAGGGCAGGGGGGTGACGGTGGCGTCGAGGGGCTGGGTGCCCACCAGTGTTGTGCGGTAGCGGGCCACCTCCCGGGGGTTGGCCAGTTCGGCGCAGCGCACCGTCAGGGTTGTCGGTTCGATGGTCTGGTGGGCGCTGGGCCTGAAGCACACCGCGATGCGGCCACTGTCCCCCAGCCCCGCGCACTGCATGCGGATATCGGCCCACTGGTTGACCCGGGTCACCGGCTGGGGATCGATGCGGTAGTACCACAGGGGCACCTCGCTGCTGGCGCTCGCCCCGGACGGGGCGGTGACGGTGAGGGTCTCGCTGCCCCTCGCCGGGGCGGCGATATCGGTGCCCACCACCGCCAGCTCGTTGCCCTGGCTCGCCACCGGTTGCAGCGCCGCGTCCCCCAGGGTCACCCGGTAGCCCCCCGGGTCGGCATCCCCAGTCACCAGGTCTCCCGGCAGGCCGAGGGTGCCCTCCAGCAAACCGCCAACACTCACCAGCAGCCCGAGGGGCAGGATGGCGCCCGGGTTTGCCCGCCGCGCCTCGTCCCGCGCCCGGGCCCGGTCGTCGTCCTCCGCCACGGCGGTGATGGTGACGCTGCCCCTGTCCCCCCGCACCAGGATGCTGGCGTCCGCCAGTTCGCGCCGCACGGTGATATGGATGGTCTCGGCGCTGGCGCCGGCGCGCACGTCCTCCTTGCCCAACCTGTCCGGGTCGATGCCGATCACCTCGATGCCCCGGGGCTGGCCCACCAGGGCGCGGTGGATGCGGGTCTCCCCCGTCAGCCCGGGGAACTCCACGCGGATGTTTTTGAGGGGCTCGGGGGTGACGTAGGCGGTGTCCGCGAGGGATGACGTCGGCCCCTGGGCGGCGCTGTCGCCAGAGGGGGTGATCACCGGCTTGTCGCCATCCGGGGTGCGGGCGGGGGGCGGGGTGCTCCCCTGGCTGTCGTCGCCCGCTGGGCCTTCGTCATCCGGGGGCGGTGTGGTGGTGGTCGGCGGGGTTTCGCCGCAGGGGTATTCCCGGTAGCGCAGTACCATCAGGCCGATGGGCCGCTTGATGTCGTGGCCGCCCACCCGCTTGACGTTGTGGAGGGGCGCCACCATGTGGTCGGAGTAGTGCTCCTCGTGGGCATTGATGATGTGCCAATGCACCCGGGTGGTGGCGGTGGAGAGGACATTGCGGGCATAGCTCTCCGCCTCGTCGCGACCGCTGCTGGTGCCGGTGGCGGCGCTCACCTCGGCGGAAATTTTCACCGGCCCCGCCCCGGCCCCACCGGACACCTTGGCCTCGGTCTCCGCCGACTGGGTGCTGGACTTCGCCTTTTCCTCGCCGCTCGATTCCCCCACCGAGGAGCTGATGATGTACTCCCCCTCCGACTCGTTGCCGCACTCCTGGCCGAGCTTGAAGAGGGCTTGGGTCTCCGGCAGCAGCCCCCAGCCCCGGTAGCCGCTGGCGTCGTCGCCACCGCCGAAGAAGCGGAAGTTGTCGCGCATGTTGCCCGCCCCGGTGCCAGGGTCCGCAGCGCCCTTGAGGGCCTTCTCGACCCGCTTCGCCATGCTGCCGGGCTTGCAGTCCACCGGGTAGGTGGCAAAACGCTGTTTGACCACGAAGGCCCGGGCCAGCCGGTAGATCTCCAGGCCGTCCGGCCCCATCCGCAGGGCCAGGTGGGTCAGGCCGTACAGGCTCTTGTTGAGGGCGACGGCGGTGGAGCGGTCCCAGCTGAAATAGCCCCACTCATCCCCGGGGTTGGAGCGCCCGGCCCAGGCGTCCTCCAGGGCCTTTTGTTCCCAGTCCACCGGGGTGTGGCGGGTCCAGATCTCCACCCGGTAGAAGTCGTACAGCCCGGTGTAGTACTTGCAGCGCAGCTGGTACTCCCCGGCGGAGAGGCGGTCGGTGGTGCTGGTGGAGGACGCCAGGGTGCGCTCCAGGCCCGCCTTCTTCACCACCTCGCTGGATTCCTCCCGGCTCACCGTATGGCTGACCTCGATGCCGCTGCCGCCGATCTCGATACCGCCCCCGACCCCGGCGCTGCTGGACTTGCCGCTGCGGGTCCCCTGCTCCGTCGCCTTGCTCACCGTGGTGCTGTCCTCGGTGGTGATGGTGAAGTCGGCGGACTGGGTGCCGCCGCTCAACAGGATGACGAAGTCCGCGTCCTCACTGGTGAGCTTGCCGTCGCCGTTGATGTCGTTGCTGCGGGCGATGTGCTTGCGCACCATGCCCTCCGCCGGGTCACCCACGGCGCGGCGGCTGAAGTGATCCACCTGGAACACCGCGCGGCCGTCGACGAGGGTCACCTCGCCCGCCCCTTCCGGCACAAACCGGCCGCTGGCGGGGTCCTGCAGCAATATCCGCCCGTTTCCGGAGGGGCTCTCCTGGTCCAGCGCCACACTGACGGTGACGGGCCTGGCGAAGCGCAGCCCCTCCGGGGCAAACTCCACCGCCCCCAGGCGCAGCAGCTGGATATCCGGGGAATCCTCGTAGGCGAGATCGAGGGGCAGGCGCGCGGCGCGCACCGTCACCGCCTCCGCCACGGCGCCCTCCGGCACCGACAGGTGGATGCCGCCGGAGGAGAACTCGCCCCCCCGCCGGGGTCAGCGCGAAGCTAAGCGCCAGGGGGACCAGCTCCACCCGGGTGTCCCTGCCCTCGCCGGCGTGGAAGAACCCGGCGGCGCGGCGCAGGTCGGCGTGGTCCGGGTGGCTGAAGGCGAGGGGTGTGTCTGGCGCCAGCGGCCCCGGCAGGGCAAAGCGGCCCTCCCTGTCGCTACGGGTCAGTGGCCCGTCGGCGGTGCCGATGGCGACGCCGGCGATGGGCTTGCCCGCGGTGTCGGTGACGAGCCCCCGGAGGGTCAGGCGCCCGGGGAGGTCGCGCCAGGGATCGACGGTGGCGGGGTAGGTTTGAACGGGCGGCGGCTCGGCGCCGGGTTGGGCCAGGGAGTGGGCGGTCAAGGCCAGGAGGGCCGCCATCACCATGGCGCCGGCGAGGTAACGGGGTGCCATGACGGATGCCTCGATGCTCCGTGTCTGTCGTTTCAGCCTAACACAGGACTGTGGTGCCGTACTGACTGCGCGCTCCGTCCCTTGAAGCCCGGGGAATCACGGAGCGGTCAATTCACGGAGCTGTCAAAATCCCCGGGTATAACGGTGGCTCGCCAACCACGAGCCACCGTCGAGCCCGCCGATGACGCCCAAAAACCGCACCCGCCTGTACCGCTGCCTTACCGGAGCCCTGTTGCTGTGGGCGATGATCCCCGCCCTCGCCACCCTCATCGGCAACCTGCCCCTGGCCGTCGCCCTGGCCCTGCTATCCACGGTGCTTGCGTTTCGCTACTGGAAGAAGCACCTGCGCCATTGGCTCATCGCCCATAAGTTCGCCGCCGTGGTGCCGGGGCGCCTGTACCGCAGCGGGCAGATATCCCGCCATCATCTGCCCCGCATCCTGCGCCGCCATCGCATCGGCACCGTGATCGACCTCACCCCGGCGCCCGCCCACCCCAATCCGCACCAGCGGGCGGAGCGGGACGCCATCGCCGCCCTCGGCATCCAGGGCTTGCGCTTTCCGATGCGGGGTGACGGCAGCGGCGAGCTGCTGGCGGTGGCCGATGCCGTCACCGCCCTGCACCGCGCCCTGGCCGGCGGCGGGGCGGTGCTGGTGCACTGCGCCGCGGGGGTACAGCGTACCGGCCATGTGCTGTCGGCCTACCTGCTGCTGGTGGCGGGGGCGGAGCCGGCGGCGGTGTACCAGTACGCGGAGCGCTTTGGCTGGGAGCCCTCCCGCTCCCGGGCCTGGCCCGAGCAGCTCAACCGGCGCATGGAACTGCTCGCCGAGATTCTGGTGGATCGCGGGGTGATCGCCGCCGTGCCCCGGCCGCTGCCCGCCTTCCCCCTCGAAAAGCCCCGGGACCTCGCCCCCTGGTGGGCCGGCAGCCGGGCCCTGTTGCGCATGGGGTAGCAGGGGGCAACTGGGGCTATAATGCAGCCCTTTGACCCGTGCCAACCCCGCGACCCCGAGGCCCGTTTTGAAATCCACCAGCTTTCACCGCTTCGACCCCCGCCGCGTGCCCTCCCCCTGCTTTGTGGTGGACGTGGCGGCGGTGGAGAACAACCTGAAAATCCTCCGCCGGGTGCAGGACGAGAGTGGCGCCAAGGTGCTCGCCGCCCTCAAGGCGTTTTCCCTGTGGAAGCTGGGGCCGCTCACCGGCAGTTACCTGTCGGGCACCTGCGCCAGCGGTCTTCACGAAGCGCTGCTCGGACGCGATGAGTACGGCGGCGAGGTCCACGTCTACTCCGCCGCCTTCACCGAAGCGGATCTGCGGGAGATCCTCGGCTTCGCCCACCATGTGGTGTTCAACTCCTTCGGCCAGTGGCAGCGCTTCCAGCCGCTGATCCGCGAGGCGAAAAGGCAGCGCCCGGATCTGCACTTCGGCCTGCGCATCAACCCCGAGCACTCCGAGGGCGCGGTGCCCCTTTACGACCCCTGCGCCCCCTGTTCGCGGCTCGGCATTCCCCTCTCCCAGTTCGAGGGCCAGAGCCTCGAGGGCATCACCGGCCTGCACTTTCACACCCTCTGCGAGCAGGACTTCAAACCCCTCCAACGCACCCTCGCGGCGGTGGAGGACAGATTCGGCCCCTACCTGCACCAGATGGAATGGATCAACTTCGGCGGCGGCCACCACATCACCCGCGCCGACTACCAGGTGGACGAGCTGATCGCCGCCATCCGGGCGTTCTCCGCCAAATACGACGTGCAGGTCTACCTGGAGCCGGGCGAAGCGGTGGCGATCCACACCGGGGTGTTGGTGAGCGAGGTGCTCGACACCCCCTTCAGCACCATGCCCCAGGCCATTCTCGACACCTCCGCCACCTGCCACATGCCCGATACCCTGGAAATGCCCTACCGCGCCGACATTTTCGGCGCCGGCCAGCCCGGGGAGCTGCCCCACACCTATCGCCTCGGCGGCATGACCTGCCTCGCCGGCGATGTGATCGGCGACTACAGCTTCGCCGAGCCCCTGCGTATCGGCCAGCGCCTGATGTTCGACGACATGGCCCACTACACCATGGTCAAGACCAGCACCTTCAACGGCATCGGCTTGCCCGCCATCGCCCTGTGGGACTCCCGCAGCGACGCGCTGGAGGTGATCCGCCGCTTCGGCTACGGGGACTTCAAAGGGCGGTTGTCGTGACGGCGGTGGCGGGCGTCCGCCCGCTGCTGGACGGCTACCACCGCGCCGATGGCAAGCACATCCGCATCAGCGCCCGGGAGGGCAGCCTGTTCGCCAAGCAGGTGGCGGGGGACTTCAACCCCATCCACGACGAGGACAGCAAGCGCTTCTGCGTCCCCGGGGATTTGCTGTTCGCCCTCGCGGTGAGCCGCTACGGGGTGCGGGAGCACATGGATTTCCGCTTTGCCGGCATGGTGGGGGACGGCGTCGCCCTGTGCTTTCCCGAAGCCGTGGGGTCCGCCGGGAGCGTAGTCAACGAGCAGGGCAAGCCCCTGCTGGAGATGACCTTTGGTGGCGCGGGCCGCGGTGAACAGGACTTTAGCGAGGCGCTGATCCGCCAGTACGTGGCCTTCTCCGGCCAGAATTTCCCCCATATCCTGGTGCCCCTGCTGGCGGACAACGGCGTGATGATCAACCCCGACCGGCCCCTGGTGATCTACGAGAGCATGGCGCTTTCCTTCGACGCCCTGGATTTCAACCAGCCACAGCTGGTGCTGTCTGGCTCGTCCATCGCCGTCAACGGCAAGCGCGGCGATGTGCGCCTGGATTTTGACATCCACGGCTCCACCGGAAAAGTCGGCAGTGGCTCAAAAAAACTCGCCATCGGAGGCCTGCTGCCCTATGACGAGGCGCGCATGAATGTCGTCATTGATGCCTTTGTGATTCGCAAGGAGAACTGGCAACCTGGCAGTGTGTAGGCCTGGAAGCCGGGCCATCTTCCCCTTGTGGTAGGCCAGTGCTAGAGTGGGCCAATATAACCACAATGACTCACAGCCATGGATCAGCCACACAAAGACTTGAATAGCCGGCTAAAGCGCTACCTGAGCCGCCTGTTGAAGCGTCCGGAAGATGTTGAGGACGTTGCTCAGGAATCCTTCCTGAAAGTGCTTGAAGCCGGATCAAAGGGCGAAATCCGCTATCCCCAGGCCTACCTGTACCGCACTGCACGCAATCTTGCCTTTAACAGCCTGGCGCGAAAATCCAACAAAATTGTTGATTCAATAGAGGATTTGCTCGACCCGGATGTCTTACAACAAAGTGCACCACTGGAAGATGACGTTGCTGCCCAGCGGCGCTTTGAACTCTTTTGCCGAGCCGCCGCCGAACTGCCCGAGCAGTGTCGCCGGGTGCTTATCCTGCGCAAGGTGTACGGCTTTTCCCAGCACGAAGTTGCCGAGCAGCTGGGTATCACTATCAGCACCGTGGAAAAACACCTCGCCAAAGGCCTGGTGCGGTGCAGTCAATTTATGGCAAGCCACGGCGACAACGCCGGGGCCACACAGCCATTACGGAAACAGCAATGAAGAATGTTGTGCAATTCCCCGATATCAACGCTATCCAGGAGGAAGCTGCCTTGTGGCTGGCCAGACTGGATGGCGGTGAGATGTCCGCTGCCCACAGGCAAGCACTACAGGCATGGCTGGACAGTGACATCCGCCACCAGCAGGCGCTGAGTGACATGGCCCAACTGTGGGGGCAAATGGATGCGCTGGCAGTGCTGGCTGAACTGTTTCCATTGCAAGCTGTGAATAACGCCCGTGTACAACAGCCACGACTGTCGCTCTTTGACTGGCTGCGAGAGCATACCCTCGGCGCGGCCATCACTTTTGCTGTCAGCGCCAGTCTGGTGATGGCCATGGTCTTCCTCCTCAATGGATCACCGACCGCGACTGTCCCTATCGGCAGCGAGCCGGTTGAGCTTGTCTACCAGACCAAACTGGGCAAACAGTCAACCGCAGAGCTCAAGGATGGCTCCACCATGGTGCTCAATACCCAAAGTGTGGCGCGGGTGCGCTTTGATACCCATGAACGGGCAGTCTTTCTCGAAAGTGGCGAAGCGCACTTCAAGGTCGCCAAAAACCCTGATCTGCCTTTTGTGGTCTACGCGGGCAATGGCCAGGTGCGCGCGGTGGGCACAGCGTTCAGTGTGCGCATAGATCAGCAAAAAGTGGATGTCACGGTATCCGAAGGCACGGTAAAAGTAATTGCCGGTCTCAAGCCTGGCAGCCAGGCAGAAACAGCAGTCTCAGCAAGCAGCGAATTGAAAACGATCATCCTTTCAGAGCGGGGAGTAGCAAACTACCGGGAATCGATCGAGGCATACACCTATATCGAACCTGAACAGCTCACCCACAAACTGGCCTGGAAAAGCGGCAAATGGATTTTTGAAGGTGAAACTCTTGCCAACGTCATTGCTGAAGCCAATCGCTACACCACGCATAAAATTGAAATCACCGACCCAGCCATTGCCGGTGTCAGAGTAGGCGGTTATTTCAATGCCGGTGATGTGGAACCCCTGCTCGCAGCACTTGAAGTTGGCTTTGGCATTAAAGTAAACCGTCCTAGGGATGGTCTGATACAGCTTTCATCCCGCCAGGATTCTCATCCCCATTCCCGCTGATCACAGAGTCATGCATTCCTTTCCGCCACCTACCATGCAGCCGATGTTTTCTGCACGGCACAAGATAATAAAAAAATGGGCGAATGGAGTAGCGGGTTTTCACGGCTGATCTGTCCTTGTCTGTTAGAGGCTTGAACAGGATGAATCGGGACAGGCTGGTCTTCACAGGTAACGGTGTTATCCGCTGCCTGTGTGTGATCTACCTCCTGATGGTGTCGATTCATGAGGTCTGGGGAAATGAGCAAACAATCGAATTTGATATCCCCCGGTCCAGCGCGGATCACGCACTCAACCTGTTTGCCCGACAAGCTGATATACAGCTTCTCTACCCATACGATGATGTTAAAAACATTAGAGTTCGTGGGTTGTCAGGGCGGTATCTCGTCAGTGATGGTGTAGCCCATCTCCTTCGTGAGACCTGTCTGGAAGCCGTATTTAGCGGCAACGACAATAACAAGGGGATAACAATCGTGAAAATCAAACAGTGTCAGAAAAAAAGCTTGGTGGCATCCGTATCTGCAGCGATCCTGTCAATTTTGGGGGCTTCCAATGGTTTTGCCCAGGAAGGCGGTGCTGTCCCGCAGGCCAAAACAGGCATTGAAGAAATTGTGGTGACGGCGAGACGTCAATCGGAAAGTCTTCAAACGACACCCGTTGCGGTCACAGCTCTCACCGAAACCATGCTACAGGTCAAGCAGATCGAAACCATTGAATCTGTCCAGTACTCAACCCCCAACCTGAATATTTCAACGAATAGTCCCAACTCCAGCGGTTTTGCCTTTCTCGCCATTCGCGGACAGTCGAATCTTGGTGGGGGTGCATCCAATGATCCTGCCATTGGTGTCTATGTGGACGGGGTTTATATCGCAAGGCCCGGTGGTTCCTTACTGGATTTGATCGACACCCGTCAGGTTGAAGTGCTTCGCGGCCCTCAGGGCACTCTGTTTGGCCGCAACACCACAGGTGGCGCACTGAATATTTCATCCAATGAACCTGTGCATAACCTGGAAGGTTCGGTGCAGGCCACCATGGGCAACTATGGATTGAAGCAGGTGACAGGTGTTATTAACGTACCGCTGATTGAGGATGAGCTGGCGGCGCGGCTGGTCTACCGCACATCAGAACACGATGGTTACGGCGACAATGTTTTTCTGCGCCGAGAACTCAATGACGATGATCGGGATTTTTATCGACTCTCCGTCAAGTATGAACCCAGGGAGGGCGATTGGGACCTGCTGCTCACTGCAGACAGGACTGACCAGGAAGATAACGGTCAGCTACAGGTGGTAAGGGGCTACAACGCGGCTAATTCCGCACTGGCAAATCTGGTGCGGAATAATGCGCCGGATGAAAATGCCCCGGGTTCCGCCGATGACAATCTTGATCCCTACGTCCATCCCGGTTCGGACTGGTATGATGGTTTTGCCAGTGAAAATGAGTTCTCCGAGCTAACATCAGAGGGTCTGTCGGCAACCCTGAATGTGGACCTCGGTTGGTCACAATTGAAATCCATTACCGCATGGCGCTCCCTTGAGAGTAATGGGTTGAACGACCTTGATGCTTTGCCTTACCTGATTCTCAATTCCAACTATGTCAATGACCAGTCCCAGTTCAGCCAGGAGTTGCAGTTGTCTGGCGGCAGTGGAGCCCTGAACTGGATCGGCGGGCTCTTTTATTTTGAGGAAGAGGGCGATGAACTCACCCGGTCCCAAACCATGTTCTCCGGCGGCGGTGTCAACCGCAATGATGGCACTGCCGAAAATACCTCCTACGCGGCCTATGGTCAGCTCTACTACGATCTGACTGACAAGCTCCGCCTGTCGGCAGGCTTGCGTTACACCGAGGATGAGCGAGATGTTGAACTACGCAACAAGGTTAATGAGGCACTCAACGTCTGTGCCCTGCCGGTGTCTGACCGTGACGACGGTGTCACCTGCAAGCAGTCGTTGAGTGTTGATTATGATTACACTTCTTATCTGTTCGGACTTGATTACCAGATGAGTGAGAATGTGTTCCTTTATGCGAAAACCAGTCGTGCCTTCCTTGCTGGTGGCTGGAACTTGCGCAATGGTTCAGCGCCATCCTTCGAGCCGGAAGAGGTGAATGACATCGAATTCGGCGCCAAACTGGACTGGCTCGATAGTCGTCTGCGCACCAACTTTGCCGTGTTCTATGCCGAGCAGTCTGATGTACAGCGCTCTGCAACCGGTATCACCAACACGGGTCAGGCTACATCCTTTATTCGCAACGCGGCTGAGGCCACGGTACAGGGCGTGGAATTCGAACTGGTCGCTGTGCCCTGGGAGGGGATGGAGGCGAGTTTCGTGCTGGGAACCCTGGATGCGGAATACGATGAGTTTATTGATTCGACAGGCCTTGATCGCAGCAAAGAGACGCCGCCGCAATCACCCGAGTACAACTACTCTGTGAGTCTTACCCAGAATATTCCCGTGTCATACGGTGAATGGGTGCTGCACGCCGACTATGCGTATGTGGATGATTTTGTGATCTGGCAGGGTACAGCGCCCTCCGCAGCTGCGGAAGCCCTGTTCGCTCGGGGTCGTGCGCTCTCCAATATCGATGGTTATGGACTGCTAAATGCCAGGTTGGCATTGAATCTGGGTGCGAATATTGAGCTGTCAGTCTGGGGTCGCAACTTGACGGATGAAGAGTATTTCAGTCGTACACAGGCGGATTTCCTGACCAGCTTTGGCTATGCGGGTGCCTATCCGGGAGATCCAAGAACCTATGGCGCCACTGTGACCTATCGCTTCGTAAAGTAAACTTTCTGTGACGGGTCAATGGCAGGCACTTCCACTTTTAGGGGTTGTGTCTGCCATCCAGGACCAGTAACTTCTCATCAGATGGTGCAGGATGTACTGCTCAAGCAGTGCTCATTGCTACCTCAATGTGCACCGTCAATTCCATGGCTTGGTAAATTTTCGCTGAAATGAATGACTGCGGCCTCAGCAAGAGCTGGCCAATGGGATTTAATCCACCAATAACAAAATGTAATCACTATGGAAATTACCCAATTTATTCTGCTGGGCTTGGGCACGGGCGCACTCTATGCCCTCGGTGCCCACGGTATTGTGCTTATCTATCGCGGTTCCGGTGTGATCAACTTTGCCCACGGCGCCATGGCGCTGTTTGGCGCAGCGGTGTTTGCAGAGTTGCGCGACGACCACGGGCTGCATTTTTTCCTGGCACTGATACTGGCCGTGGGCGCCACGGCGCTGATCGGCTTTTTGATTGATTTCGCGGTGATGCGCCGCATCCGCAGCGCCTCCCCCCTGAGTCGCCTGGTGGTGACCCTGGCGGTGCTGGCCATTATTGAATCAGCAGTGATGGTGCGCTACGGCTCGGGACTGCGTTTCGTGGAGAGCTTCCTGCCCAACCACAGCCTGTCTCTGGGCAGCATGTCCATCGGAATTGACCGGGTCTGGATTTTGGTGATCGCCCTGGTGATTACCGCCCTGTTGTGGGGGCTTTACCGCTTTACCGAATTTGGTCGCCAGACTACGGCGGTGGCGGAAAATGTGCGCTCGGCCTCGGCGGCGGGCATTTCCCCCAACCGGGTATCTTCTCTCAACTGGATGCTGGGTTCCGGCCTGGCCGCGCTCGCCGGTATCCTGCTGGCGCCGGTCACCGGGCTGATGGCGGCCACCATGGTGCTTCTCATCAACCCGCTGCTGGCGGCGGCTCTGGTGGGGGGCTTTGTGTCCTTTCCCCTGACGTTGCTGGGGGGGCTGATCATCGGCGTGGCCCAGGCGCTGATTGGCTATTTCGACGCTGGCACTGGCTGGTCTGCCGCCATTCCCTTTCTGGTGATCGTGGCGGTGATGGTGCTGCGGGGGCGCGCCCTGCCCCTTCGGGGCTTTCTCGGCGACCGCCTGCCCCGGGTGGGGGCGGCGCGGCCCCCGGGGGTGGTGGCGCTGGCGGGCTTTGCCATTACCGTGGTGTTGATCCTCGCCCTCTCGGAGGACTGGGTGAACAGCATCACCGGCACCCTCATAGCCGCCACCACCTTCCTCTCCATCGTGGTGGTGACGGGCCTCGCCGGGCAGGTGTCCCTGGCCCAGTTCGCCCTGGCGGGGATGGGCGCCTTCGTGTCGGCGCGGCTGGCGGCGGTGTACGGCCTCCCCTTTCCGGTGGTGCTGGTGATCGCCCTGGTGGTGACCATCGCGGTCGGGGTGCTGTTTGCCCTGCCGGCGCTGCGCACCCGGGGGGTGAACCTGGCCATCGTCACCCTGGGGCTCGGCCTCGCCCTGGACAGCCTGCTGTTCAAGAATATCGATTACACCGGCGGATTTGCGGGGACCCGGGTCGAGCCCCCCAGCCTGTTTGGCTTGAGCCTCGATTCCATCCTCTACCCGGAGCGCTACGCCCTGCTCGCCCTGGTCTTTTTTACCGCCTGCGCCCTGCTGGTGGTCAATGTGCGGCGCGGCGTCACCGGTCGCCGCCTGCTGGCCACGAGGTCCAACGAGCGCGCCGCCTCGGCCCTCGGCATCAGCGTGACGGGGGCCAAGGTCTACGCCTTTGCCCTGGGGGCGGGCATCGCTGCCATCGGCGGTGTGCTGGGGGCCTTCCGCTACCCCAATGTGCGCTTTGACGCGGGTTTCTCGCCCTTCGAATCCATCCCCGCCCTGATGATGACCTTCCTCGGGGGCATCGGCTATGTGGGCGGCGCCATCATCGGCGGGATGATGTTCTTTGGCGGCATGCTCAACGAGGTCTTTTCCCACCTGTTCGATCTCAAGGAGTGGCAGTTCATGGTGGTGGGCATCGGCGCCATCCTGGTGGTGCTGGCCCATCCCAACGGTATCGCCGAGGTGTTTGCGGGGCTGGGGGAGCGCATCGGCCGAAGACCCCCGGTTCCGCCTCCGCCCCCTGCCCGGGGAGCCGTTGCGGAGGCACCCCGCTGCCCGTCGAAAACCCTGGCCGTCGACAACCTGACGGTGCGCTTTGGCGGCCTGGTTGCCCTCGATAGTGTCAGCTTCAGGGTGGAGCCCGGCCAGGTGGTGGGTCTGATCGGCCCCAACGGCGCCGGCAAGACCACCTTGATCGACGCGGTCACCGGGTTTACACCCGCCAGCGAGGGGCGGATCTTCCTGGACGGCGCCGACTGCACCGGCCTGCCCCCCATGGCCCGGGCCCGGGCCGGCCTCGGGCGTTCCTTCCAGAGCCTGGAACTGTTCGACGATCTGACGGTGGCGGACAATATCCGCGTCGCCTGCGATCCCCGGGATCGCCGCCACTACCTCACCGACCTGCTGCGGCCCCGCCTTGCCCCCTTGCCGCCGGAGGTGGGGCACACCGTCGAAGCCTTCGGGCTCGACACCCACCTCGACCAGTACCCCCAGGCGCTGAGTTTCGGCCAGCGCCGCCTGCTGGGCCTGGCGCGGGCGGTGGCGGGCAACCCCTCGGTACTGCTGATGGACGAGCCGGCGGCGGGCCTCGACAGTACCGAAACCGCCGAACTGGGGGACATTATCCGCTGGCTCGCCCGGGAGCGGGGCATGGCCATTTTGCTGGTGGAGCACGACATGGGGCTGGTGATGGATGTCTGTGACAGGGTGGTGGTGCTCGACTTCGGCAACAAGCTCGCCGAGGGCGCGCCCGCCGATATCCGCCGCGACCCCGCTGTGATCAAGGCCTACCTGGGGGGGCACGACCATGGGTGATTTTCTGCTCGAAGCCCGCAATCTCAGCGCCGGCTACCGGGGCCAGGCGGTGGTCCACGACCTCGACCTGCGGGTGGCCGCCGGCGAAATCGTCTGCCTGTTCGGCCCCAATGGGGCCGGCAAGACCACCAGCCTTTTGACCCTCGCCGGCGAGCTGCCCCCCATCAAGGGCAGCACCTGGCTGCTGGGGAAGGAGTGCAGGGCACCACTCCATGAGCGGGTGCGGGCCGGGCTGAGCTTCATCACCGACGAGCGCTCGCTGATATTCGGCCTCTCCACCCGGGACAACCTGCGCCTGCGGGGTGGCTCAGTGGCGGATGCCATCGCCCTGTTTCCGGAGCTGGAACTCCACCTGTCCCGCCAGGCGGCCCTGCTGTCCGGCGGCCAGCAGCAGATGGTGGCCATGGCCCGCAGCCTTGCCGCGCGCCCCAGGGTGCTGATTGCCGACGAGCTGTCCATGGGGCTTGCGCCGCAAATCGTCGCCCGCCTGCTGGCGAGCCTGCGGCAGGCGGCGGACCGGGGCGTCGCCGTGCTGCTGGTGGAGCAGCATCTGTCCCAGGCCCTCGCCATCTGCGACAGGGCCTATATTCTCAACCACGGCCGCGTGGTGATGGCGGGTTCGGCGCAGGAGCTCAAGGGCCAGTCCGCCGCCATCGAGGCCGCCTATCTGTTTGGCCCTAGGGCCTCCGAAGCCATCGAGTCCTGAGGATGTTGTCATGAATAGAGTGATTTCCCGCACGCTGTACCTGCCCCTCGCGCTGTCCCTGGGGCTGTTGGCGGGCTGCGCCGACGAAGGCGCCAACGACACCGGCAGTGACGGTGAGAAGGCGATCCGCCTGATGTTCATCGGCCAGATCACCGATACCGCCAACGCCACCCCCATCCCGGAGGCGGCGGCGGGGGTGCGGGCCGCGGTGGCCAGCATCAATGCCGAGGGCGGGCTCAATGGCCGGCCCCTGCGGGTGGAAATCTGTGATGACAAGAACGATGCCAACGAGGCCACCAAGTGCGCCCGCCGGGCGGCCCGGGATGGAGTGGTGGCCACCGTGGGCAATACCAGCAACTTCGGCGACATGATCATGCCGGTGCTGGAGCAGGCGGGTATCGTCAGCATCGGTCACAACCCCATCATGCCCCGGGATTTTGCCAGCCCGGCCGCCTATCCCCTCCAGCCCGGCGCGCCGGGGATGCTGTCCGGCGCGGCCAAAATGCTCGCCGACCAGGGGGTCAAGCGCATCCGCCTGGCGGCGGTGGACAGCCCCGCCGGCGCCCTGGGGGAGCCCTTCGTGCGGGCCGGGCTCAAGGGTACCGACAGCGAGCTGGTGGGGATGACCCTGGTGCCCCTGGGGGCGCCGGACTATTCCATTTATGCCCGGGCGATTTTCCAGGATGCCGACGGCGTGGTGCTCGGCATGAACGCCGACCAGGCGGCCCGCACCATCACCGCCCTGCGCCAGGCCGACCCCGACAAGCCCATCGCCGTCACCATGGCGGCGCTGCCGCCGGCCACCATCGAGCAGCTCGGCGCCGCCGCCGAGGGGGTGCTTGTGGCCACGCCATTTCGGCCGATGACCGCCGGCGGCGACAGCATTGCCCGCTTCATTGGCGACATGGGGGCAGCGGCCCCGGATGCCAAGCTCAACGGCTTTTCCCTGCAGGGGTGGCTCGCCGTGCAGACCCTCCATGCGGTGATGCGCGACACCCCCGCCGACGGGATCGATGCCGCCGCCGTCAGGGCCCGCATGGCCAGCCTGGAAAACTTCGCGGTGGGGGATGCCCTGGCGCCCCTGACCACCACCCGGGAAAAGACCGATCCCTTCAACCGTCTATTCAACAGTACCGTACTGTACGGTAGAGTTTCCGGCGGCGAGATCGTGCTGATTGACGACAAGTGGCGCGAGGCCAACCTCAACGAATGATGTGCCCGCCCCGGGGCTTGCCGGGCATCGGCACAGGAGCAACCTGATCATGCAGGAACGGAATGTACGGGGCGGCAATTTTGTCTTTGTCGGCGGTTCGGAGGGCATGGGCCGGGCCGCGGCCCTGGAGCTTGCCCGGCGCGGCGCCTCGGTGCTGATCGTCAGTCGCGGCGCGGCGGCGGGCAACGCCGCGGTGGACGCGGCCAGAACGGCCGGCGCCACCTCGGCGGATTTTCTCGCCGCCGACCTGTCCACCGTGGCGGGGGTCAAGGCCGCCGCCCTCGGCATCCAGGCCTGGCGACCGGCGATCCACGGCCTGATGCACACCGCCATGTCGGCGTTCGGCAAGCGCATCGTCACCGGCGACGGGCTCGATTTCGCCTTTGCCCTCCAGTACTTCGCCCGCGCCGCCCTCAATCGTCTTCTGGTGGACAACCTGGCGGCGTCCGGGGATGGGCGGGTCGTCCATATCGCCGGCAATGTCAGCGCGAAAATGGCCGGCGTGGATCTCGACGACCTGCAGTTCGAGCGCCGCAAGTGGTCCTTTTTCAAGTCCATCCTCGGCACCCATCACCTGGGGTTTCTCCATATCCAGGAGGCCGCCCGGCGCTGGGCGGACCGGCCGATATCCCTCACCGCCTGCTGCGTCGAGTCTGTGAAGACCAAGGCCATGCAGGATCCGGCGATGCCGTTCGTCATGCGCCTGATGGGGCGCTTTGGCACCACCCCGGAACTGGCCTCCCGCAACGCGGTGCGGATTCTCACCGCCGCCGACAGCGCCGGGTTAAAGGGAGCGATCGTGCCGAAGTCCAGGGTGTTCGAGCCGAGGCCCCTGCAGCTCGACAGCGCCGATGGGGAGAGGTTGTGGGAAATCACCACCCACATTGCCGCGGAGCGGGGACTGGCATTGCCCTGAGATAACGAAGATTGAAGAGAAGCAGCTCCGCGGCGATCCGCAAAGGATCCTCTGATTGATTTTCGTGGGTCATTGCGAGCAGAGGAAAGCAATCTCAGAGTCAAAATTATTCAATGGGTTGCAAGATTGCTTGGCCGCTGCGCTCCTCGCAATGACAAATACTCAGAGATTCCTAAAGGCCGTGGACGGAAAGAAACGTCGCCACCGCAAGCTCGGCTTCGCTGGCGATTTTTTTCCGGCCCGGGGGGCGGGCGACGTTGAACAGCACCTCCTGGTAGGTGGTGGATTCACAGAGGCTGAACAACAACTGGGCGGCGCGCAGCGGGTCGCCCTTGCGCAGCAGGCCGTCGTCCATGGCCCTGCCGATATAGGCGGCGAGGCGGCGCCGGCCCTCCTGCGGCCCGCTGGCGAAAAAGGCCTTGCCGATGGCGGGAAAGCGCACGGATTCGGCCATCACCAGCCGGCTCAGGGCGAGATCGGTGGGCGACATGATGGCGGTGATGAAATACCGGCAGAACTTGGTGAGCACCTCCCGGGGTGGGCCGCCTTCCTCGATGGCGCTGAAGGTCTGCCTGGCGTGGGAGGCGATGAAATCCTCCACGCAGGCCACGAACAATTCCTCCTTGGTCTTGACGTGGTTGTAGAGTGTTCCCTTGGAGCCGCCCACCAGGCTGGCAATGGTGGACATGGATGTGTTGGCGTAACCCTGTTCGAGGAAGGCATCGAGGGCGATCTTGAGGATGCGTTGCCTGCGGTTGTCTTTTTTGCGCTCGGCGGGCGTTTTTTCCACGGGCATCCCTCTGTCCAGATGGTGTGGGGCGATGCTAAGAGGTGTCCCGGGTAGCGTCAAGCAACCTCTGGGCTGTATTGACGGCCATCCTGCTCAACTGTACTGTACGGTCAGTTTTGCCAACCGACGCCGGGCGGCACCGGCTTCGCCGCCACGGATATCCATAACAACGATGTGTCGGCCGCGGCATTGCATGAATCCCCTGGCCGGCGATGGTCGACGGGCAACGCAAAGCTCCCCGGACAATATCGCCACCGGCGCAGGCGAAATGAGGCAAAGGCTGCCACACTGGTAACGGCCCCTCGGTTGCCCGTCCGCCGGCCATTGACAGGGTTCAACGCTCCAATTACCGATAAGAGGATAAGACATGACTTCCGTACTCGACCGCTTCCGCCTCGATGGCCGCACCGCGATTCTCACCGGCGTCGGCCCCGGGGTCGGCGAACATGTGGCCAAGGCCTACGCCGAACTGGGTGCCAACGTGGTGATTTCCGCCCGTTCCGCCGAGCGACTCGAACGCATCGCCGCCGAGATCAACGCCCGGGACGGGGGCCGCGCCGCCTGGGTGACCGTGGATGCGGGCAAGCGCGAGGATCTCGAACGGCTGGTGAAGGTGGCCCACGACAACTTTGGCCCCGTCCATATTGTCTTCAACAATGCCGCCGCCGGGGTGGTCTACGGCAAGGACGGCAAGGGCATCTGGGACAACACCGACGAGGTCTGGAAGGAGGCCATGGACGTCAATGTGCTGGCCACCTGGCGCCTCGCGGAGCTGACCACGGCGGACATGCAGGCCCACGGCAAGGGCAGCATCATCTCCGTCGAAAGCTGCGGCGGCTTCACCCCGCTGCCCCCGGCCATCGCCTACGGGGTCAGCAAGGCGGCACTGCTGTTCGTGGTGCGCTCCCTGGCCAAGGCCCTGGCGCCCCACACCCGGGTCAACTGCCTGTGCGTGGGCTCCATGAGCCCGGACGGCCAGGAGGCGGAGATCCACCGCGGCCTCGGCCTCGCCGAGCGCAACGCCATCAAGCGCTTCGGCGCCGCCGACGAGGCGGTGGGCGCGGCCATCCTGCTCGCCGGCGATGCCTCCAGCTACACCACCGGCAGCACCGTTTTCACCGAGGGCGGGCGGGTCGGCACCATCGCCTGATCGCCCGACGATAACAACGGCGCGGGCCTTCGAGATCCGCGCCATCAATAGAGGATTCGACCATGAAATACGGACTGAGCCGCCCCTACGGCGACCCCGGATTCCCCACCCCCGACGTCGACATGGGCGCCGTGTGCCAGATCGCCGAGGAGTGCGGCTTTCACTGGGTGACCTACGGCCACCACACCGTGCGCCCCCTCGACGAGCCGGTGCAGCCGCCCCACTACGGGGTACCCTACTACCAGGACCCGCTGATCGGCGCCGCCCGCGCCCTGGCCATGACCAAGACCCTGGAAGTCTCCACCGGGGTGCTGATCATGCCCATGCTGCATCCCGTCAACGTCGCCAAGCAGGTGGCCACCCTCGACTGCTACAGCGGCGGGCGCTTTGCCCTGGGGGTTGGCACCGGTGGCGCCAGCCGCCTGGAAATCGAAGTGACCGGTGGCCCCGGGCGCTTCGAGCGGCGCTGGGCCTACACCATGGAGAGCATCCAGATCATGAAGGGGCTGTGGACCGAGGACCGCTTCGAGTTCAAGGGCGAGTTCTTCGACATTCCCCCGGTGTGCATGGCGCCGCGCCCGGCCCGCAAGCCCCACACCCCCGTCTGGCTCGGCGGCTACACCGACGGCCTGCTGACCCGTATTGCCCAGCACTGCAACGGCTGGGTGCCGGCCTACGATGGCCTCGATATCTACCCCTTCCTCGGCATCGACATGAGCGGCCCCGAGCACGTGCGCCGGGGCAAGGCCCGGCTGGCGGAGCTGGCGGAGGGCTTTGGCCGGGGCGGCGAGCACTTCGAGGTGGGGGTGATCGTCAGCCCCGGCTCGGACCCGGATTGCGCCAGGCACTACGAGGATGCGGGCGCCGACCGCTTCGCCCTGTCGCTGCCGGAAATCGAGACCATCGACGATGCCCGCCGCGCCATCGAGACCTTTGCCACTCAACTCAAGCTGTAACCGCCACGCCCTGGCGCGGGGCTTCCGCCGCCAGGGCGTTATTTGCCGGAGACTCCAATGAGCCTTGAACTACCCAAGATGCCCCGCCCGACCCATGTGCCGGCGGCGCTGGTGATGCCGTTCCCCTATGTTTTCGGCACCACCACCAAGGCCGACCCGTTCAATGAACTGGCCGCCGGTATTCACCGCAGTCACCCCGAGATTTTCTTCGCCGAGCACGCCTACCCGGGTGGCACGCCGGCCTGGATCGTGCGCCGCGCCGAGGATCTGCGGCAGATGTACTTCGACACCGAGCATTTCACCAGCAACGGCTTCTCGCCGTTCTCCATGCTGATCGGTGAAAAATGGAACCTGATGCCCGCCGAGATCGATCCGCCGGACCACGGGGTCTACCGCGCCCTGGTCAGCCCCCTGTTCACTCCCAGGGCGATGG